>Ga0208264_1000383_pt1 | contig 14551 bp, 9 predicted proteins | sample LakWasMet31_HOW6_2_FD_183873 | JGI IMG/M metagenome (GOLD analysis project Ga0208264, IMG submission 183873) | Freshwater sediment methanotrophic microbial communities from Lake Washington under simulated oxygen tension - Sediment Metagenome... | ecosystem: Environmental > Aquatic > Freshwater >...
CAGCTACAAAGCGTTGCGCGTGGGGCAAGTAAGACGTGTGTTATGTGCATCGCCTTCCTATCTTGCAGAGCACGGGATTCCATCTACACCAGATGCACTTGTAAAACATCAGCTCATCGTGGCTGGTGCAATTAGCGCTACGGTAGACTGGCGGTTTGAAAACGATGGCTCACCAGTCAGCATTCGAATTAAACCACGCCTCAGAGTCACCAGTAATGACGCAGCGATTGAAGCTGCGGTGTTGGGATTAGGCATAACGCGCCTACTTTCGTATCAAATCGCAACACAATTAGCATCTGGCGAACTCAACATCATCATGCGTGAATTTGAGCCAAAGCCTATGCCCATCAACATTATTCATCGTGAAGGACGATATGCCTCTGCAAAAATCCGATCTTTTGTTGACTTGATGTCTACGAGATTAAGAAATGACCTTGCGTTAAGTTAAAGGCTTGTATCGTTTGTCTTTACCAACACTTGGGGTGAATAAGCGTGTGACATTAATAAAACTCAGTTATTTATACGGGTTTTGCTTTACTAGATTTTGATTGTTGTTACAATAATCAAATGAAAATAGAAAATGAAAAAAAAGCGGGTGGATTACGAGCTGGTTCCGGACGTAAAGTAGGTACCGGAAAATTCCAAGAGCCAACAGAAGTTATCCGCATCCCCACAAGTCAAAAATCTGTGATTACAGACTTTTTAAGTGCCTATACACGCAAGCAACATGATAACGCTTTCAAAGTGGATTTAGATGCAGTGGGTGATTTCGAATTTCCCACGATGCATCACGTACCTTTGAACATCGCTTTATTCAATTCTAAAGTACCGGCGGGCAATCCTTCTCCTGCAGATGATCATGTGGAAAGCCGATTAGATCCCAGTGAGTTCCTGGTTGATAAAGTAGATGCGACTTTCTTTGTAACCATTCAAGGCTATTCCATGATTGATGCTGGCTTATTGCCTGGTGATAAAGCCGTAGTTGACCGTTCCAAATTAGCGGCCATCGGTGACATTGTGCTTGCCATGGTCGATGGTGATTACACGATTAAAACACTGGCTAGATCTAAAGATGGTCTACCGTTATTACTGCCTGCCAACAAGTCAGGGGAATACAAACCTATCGAAGTAAAAAAACATATGCAGGTTGAGATATGGGGAGTGGTAACAGGGTCGTTTAGACGTTACAAGTAATTGCTGGGGTGGTTTTTGTTTAAAAACATTGATGTAGAGGTGCTTTTATTCTCTTTGTGTACTAGCATCAGCAGCGATTAGCCCTACACTTAAACCACCTGCGCCCGCTGCTGCACCGCCGCCCATTCCACCGCCACTATTACCACCACCTTTAGCTTCGCCACGTACGCCACCTTCGTCATCGCCACGCGTAGCACGTGTTAAACGTGCTGGACCGGATGCAGGCATGACTACACTACTTGGGATTTGCTCTAAACCCAATTGCGTACGTAAATCCGCACGTAGCGATTTAATCAGCGGCTGAAAATCTACATATTCATCATTTTTTAAACTGGTAGCACAAGCAACCGCTAACTCTACTTGGGCAATCGTGCCAAATAAGATGATATCCGCAAGTGTTTCTTCTAACTGGGGTGTGTGATCTTGTCTTGCTGGCGTAAATGATCCAGCTAGAGAGCGATAAGCAGCTACCAACGATTTTAATCGTTCTGACTCTTGTCTATTCTCGCGCTGACGCTTTTGTTGCACGCGTTGCATCACGAACACACGTATTGCCAACAGAATGACTGCCACGACTAGCGATGCAATCAGCGTTAATGGAAGTGGCCCAATATCAGTAATTTTCATCGCCCACCTTTTAAATAATGATAAAGATGATGCATGCGTTGGTTATCATTCCGTTGCATCAGAAATTTGTTCGGCTAACAATCTAGTACGTACAAAGTTAATATGCCCGCGCAATCCATAAAACATATCGGCAAACGCTGCAGGTATTTTTATTTTACTTAACTTTGCTTCTAGCTCATCCAGATGACTCATGATTTCTTGACGTTTATTCACATCAAGTGTTGACCCAAATGCATCTTTCTCTAGCTCAAGCAGCGCTTTATAGAAAGGGTAAATAGAGAGTTGGATTTTCCAACGATAGATACTCGGTGCCAATTTTACTGCGGGTATCAATATCAACAATAATGGCACTAAAACGACGAGAATTCTGTTGATAAAACTGGCCATCCAAAATGGAAAGTCTCGATATAGAAAGCTTTTGCCCGATTTGTAATAGCGGGTCGCGTCTGGGCTGATGCGGTATTCCTGCGTGTTTAAATTGGGGAATTCTCCGCTTTTAACAAACAGACTAGCAGAGCCATGCACTTCATTTGCTACATCTAGCAATAAATCAGATAGCGCAGGATGCAAGGTATCGCGCGCGATGAGTTCGACACTCGGTGCAATCAAGTTTAAATCATTGACGGGTATATTTTTGCCGAGATCAATAGAACCTTCAGGCAACACCAATTTATGCAGATATTTAATGCGTCTGGTGTAACCATCTGCCTGATTAAAATTAAAGATATTGATACCTGGTGTTTTAACCAAGTCTTTAATCAATTGCAGTGATACAGAGTCGCCCATCACGAAGATGGCATCGATCTTGTTCTGCAATAAGTCTTCTACTGGATTAAGGCTTGGCTTTTCTATTAACTGGGTGCGGCCGCCTGGCAATATCCCGTTTTCTTTCAACAAATTTAATGCCAAAGAGCGTGTACCACTACCGGGTTCGCCAATATTCAATCGTTCACCGGCAAAATCCGCAATCAAGCTTTTACTTTCGCCGCGATAAAAAATCATCATGGGTTGATAAGCAACACTGCCCAGCGACATGAGTTTGTCGACTTTCACATTGCCGACAACACCACTTTGTACGAAACCAATATCAACCTTGACGTGCTTGTCAGCCAATTTATTGAGGTTATCGATAGATCCGTTGGATGGCAGTATGGTGAGTTTTACGCCTTCTCTTGCCAGAATAGCTTTGTATTTCAAAGCATTTTTCTGAAAAATGCTACCTTCCTCACCGGATGTAATTGTTAATGTTGTGGGTGCGGCTGAATTGAAAAATAAAAATAATGCCAGAGAAACAATTGCAAAAATCCCCAGCATCCAAGCCAGAAACAGAATGATGCTACCACCATAGATCGCAGCCAATTTTGCCCATATTTTTTTGAAGTGCGCTTTTAATTCAATCATAGTTGATAAGACACCATACACAGTGATTGATTACCATCTAGTTTTAATTTAAATAACATGAATAACGAAGTCAGCAAAAAATTCTCCAGAAACATCTAATTAGATGTCTGACAATACAGATTAGCAAAGTTTCTGACTACTCTTTTAATACACGCTTGTGTAGCAATGCTTCAAAGTCTGCGGCGGGTAACGGCTTAGAGAATAGGTAGCCTTGCGCATAGTCACACCCAATTTGGATTAATAAATCACGTTGTTGCTCTGTTTCTACGCCCTCTGCAATGACTTTGATATTGAGCCTGTGTGCCATGACGACAATGGCTTCACATAATGCAAACTCGGTAGTATCTAAGGACAAATTGCGGGTAAAAGAGCGATCAATTTTGATGTAATCCACATCAAACTTTTTAAGATAAGACAATGAAGAATAGCCGGTGCCAAAATCATCAATCGCCATTTGAAAGCCAGCATCACGAAAAGCCATCAATTTGTCCGGGACGTCGCCCACCACATCCATTAACAGGCCCTCTGTGATTTCAATCACCATATTATGGGCGGGTAAGTTGATTTCCTGAAGTAGTGTAATCCAGTTGTGAATGACTTCATCGTTACTTTTAAACTGAATGGGAGATTTGTTCACAGCAATCTGGAAATCAATCCCCACTAACGTTTTGATATGGCCGGCTTGTTTTGCGGCCTCTACAAACACCCAGTTGCCAATTTCATGGATAGTGCCGTTATCTTCAGCGATGGGAATAAAAATTTCTGGGCTTACAAGACCTAGTTCGGGATGTTGCCATCGTAGCAAAGCTTCTGCTTTGTGAATGTGCCCTGTGTTGAGTTCGACAATAGGTTGGTAATGCACGATAAATTGCTGCGTGTATAACGCTTGGCGCAGGTCGTTAGATAAGCGGATTCGGTAATCAGATTCTTGCTGCATGTGTTTAGTAAAAAAACGGTAACAGCCACGACCAGCATTTTTTGCAACATACATGGCTTGATCGGCCACTTTGAGAAGTTCAATGGTGTTCTTCGCATCTTGCGGATAAAACGCAATGCCAATGCTGGCGGAGACAAAAGCTTCATGTGTATCTAGATGAAAGGACTCGGACAAGCGGTCAATGATTCTTTGTGCGGTATGTGCAATCGTCAGGTTATCTTTCATATCCCCCAAGATAATAGTGAACTCGTCACCGCCAAGACGCGCAACAGTATCTGACTCGCGCACGCAAGATTTGATGCGCGCCGCTGCTTCAATCAGTAGCGAATCCCCCATATTGTGTCCGAGCGTATCGTTGACTTCTTTAAAGCGGTCTAAGTCAATAAACAAGAGCGTCGTCGAGTTGAATTCTCGCTGAGATTTTTTAATGGCTTGTTCAAGCCGGTCATTAAACAAACGGCGATTAGGTAGCTTGGTGAGTTGATCATAATTGGCCTGTTTTAAAATCAATTCTTCCGCTTTTTTGATGGCGGAGATATCCGAAAATAAGGCCACTCGTCGATGCACGGAACCATCATTGTGATAAGAGGTATTGATGGTCAACCATTCTGGAAAAACCTCTCCACTTTTACGTTTGTTCCAAACCTCACCTTGCCATTGACCAGTCGATCGGATTGAATCTGACATGGCTTTGTAAAAATCTGCACTATGGTAATCCGATTGCAAAATGACATAGGTTTTACCTTCTATTTCGTTAAGTTCATAGCCTGTCATTTTGGTAAAAGCGGGGTTGATGGCAAGCAGTTGACCTTTCTCATCGGTCACTGCCATTGCCTCGCTACTGTTTTTGTATACCAAGCCTGCCAGTTTAAGCTCTTCTTCGGCAAGTTTTCGGTCGCCAATGTCTTGTACTGCACTAATAAAGTACAGCGGCACACCCTTATTGTTGCGCAATAGTTGTACGGAGAGGTTGACCCAAACAATACTGCCATCTTTATGAATATAGCGTTTTTCGGTGACATATTTGTCATCGTCGCCGTTGAGCAAGCGCTCAATACTTAGCATATCTGCAGGCAAATCTTCGGGTAATGTGATTTGTTGAAATGTAAAATGCTGTGCTAGCACCTCTTCTTGCGAATAACCAATAATCCGGCAGTATTCTCGATTGATTTGTAAAAAGTGACCGGTGATAGCCACTTGTGCAATGCCTACGGCTGCATTCTCAAACACGGCATGAAACAAAGTCTCGTTATCGCGCAAAGCATCGCGTGCTTTGTCTCTTTGTCTAAAAGCAAGGCTGGATTCATAGATATTTTCTAAGCTTAATTGAATGCTGTCACGAAACCGTTCCATTAAATCCATGGTTTTTTTGTTGTAAGCATTTTCTTTTTTATCGAGTATGCAGATCGTGCCGAACACATCTCCGCTGGGCCAACTGAGAGGAAGCCCATAGTAAGAGATCATCCCCAGTGTCACATCCGGATTGCTTACCCATTCTGGATCTGTAAGCGCATTGGGCACAAGCAGTTTGTGCTGAGTACTAATAACGGTTTCACAATAAAGCCCGGTATTGAGGCTGGCTTTTTCACCACAATGGTATGCGTTATCTTTGCTATGGCTGGATACGAATACTTCAATTTCCGTATCGTGTACGCGCATGATCAATGCGGCTGGAATGTTGCTGATATTCGCCAGCAAATCGGCTGTGATTTGCCAGCTTTCCAGTACATCTTCAGGGACTTCAATATCATCTAAAATCGGAAATTTTGCTGGATGAGATGCAGGATCCATCATTTGACTTGCCCCCGATTTGAATGGCGATGTTATGAGTTATGTTCTCTACATTACGCCTATTCAATAATGGGCACTAGGTGCGTGCTTGGGCCAACTCAAGCATTTAACAAAAATTTACCATCTCTTGTAAGGGGCTGTCACAAAGAGAAGCGGCGCGCATTTTCATTGTGTAAACAGCGGCTTATCTACTAAAGAATCTCCATTTTTAACCGTAGCTAGTAACATAAACGAGAATTACTTAGGGAATGGCAATTGAAGATAGCTACTGAACCAATGGCGCTGGATACAGAAATCGTAGAGATGCTGTATTCAAACAATCGAAGATCACTGATGGCAGCATGTGTGGTCATGATTGCATTGGTATTCATACAATATGATCTGATTCAATTGAACATATTAGCCATGTGGGCGGCAGCTTTTCTATTGGCTTACGGTGCACGTGCTTACATCACCTATCAATATTATCAAGACCGTAAAAGAGAGCATCATATCCAAAAATGGCTTAGCCGCTTTAGAGTAAATTCTGGGTTATGTGGAGCGATTTGGGGCTTGGCGGGCATATTGCTTTTTCCTGTATCGGATACCGCACATCAAGCATTTTTGATTTTTGCATTGGTGGGCGTTGCAGGCGCAGGCATCGTCGTGTATTCGGTAGATAGTGTTTCCTCCAATTTATTTATTGGCGGGTTACTAGCGTTAATGATCCCTCGTTTTTTAATTCATGGCAGCCAACTCTCAGTCGCGCTTGCAATCTTGTTCATTGTTTATGTGGTTTACGTCACCATTGCGGGGCGTAGCCTTGCCAAAAGTCTGCGCGAAAATATTACGCTACGCATTGCTTCCAACTTGGACAATAAAAAAGTGCATCAGCTGGCGTATTATGATTTTTTAACCAACTTACCTAATAGAAGATTGCTTGCAGACCGCTTGAACCAAGCGTTTGTGAGGTGTGCACGTAGCAAAGCCTATGGCGCAGTATTGTCTTTGGATTTAAATAATTTTAAAGGCTTGAACGACAGCAAAGGGCATTTGGCCGGAGATGAACTACTGCAGCAAGTGGCATACCGGTTGCAACATGCTTTGCGTAAAAAAGATACGATTGCTAGAGCAGGGGGTGATGAATTTATCGCCGTGCTGGATGATTTGGGCCGTGATAAAGAGCATGCGATCAGCGCGGCGCAAGCAACCGCAGAAAAACTCATGCAGGCATTTGCGCAGCCGTTTCAATTAAAAAACTGTAAATATCGCACCATCCCCAGCATCGGTATTTGCATATTTTATGGGGATGAGTCTAACGAAGCCGAAGTGCTCAGACGTGCAGATATCGCTATGTATCAAGCCAAGAAATCCGAAAAACTCAACAGCGTGCAGGTGTATGACGAAGCACAGCATCCGGCTATTGAATTACGCGCTACGTTAGAAAACGATTTGGCGTTTGCACTACAGGCCAATCAATTTTTACTCTACTACCAATTACAGGTAGATCAAGCCCAGCAACCGATTGGGGCAGAGGTGCTGCTACGCTGGCAACACCCAAACTTAGGTATGGTGCCGCCTAATCAATTTATCCCTATCGCAGAAGAGTCCGGAGTGATTGTATCTATCGGTAACTGGGTATTGATGCAAGCGTGTTTGCAACTCAAGGCTTGGGAAAAAATACCGACAATGAACACGTTGAAACTATCTGTGAACGTGAGTGCATTGCAATTTAGCCAACCCGACTTTGTGGAAACCGTGACCCATACGGTGCAAGCCAGCGGGTGTAACCCAACATACTTAAAGCTAGAGTTAACGGAAAGCTTGATCGTCAAAAACATTGACGATGTGATCGACAAAATTAAGGTGCTGAAGAAATTAGGCATCACATTCTCGTTAGATGATTTTGGCATTGGCCAATCGTCACTGTCGGTCTTAAAACGGTTGCCACTGGATGAGCTTAAAATTGATAAAAGTTTTATTAACGATATTTTGCATAACAATTACGATACTTTTATTGTAGAAACCATCATCAATATGGGTAAAAATCTAGGGCATCACGTGATTGCAGAGGGTGTTGAGCTTAGACAACAAAAAAGCCTGTTAGAAAAATTAGGATGCAATGCCTATCAAGGGTTTTTGTTTTGCAAACCAATACCCTTGAGTGAGTTTGAGGCAAAGTTACTCCGACTTAGCACGCTTAAACCAGCGTAATGCTGTCATGCTTATCAAAGCTTTTTGCTGAGTAAGTCGGTGGCAATAAAGGGTTGAATCAAAATAATCAGACTGAAATAACGCATCATAAAAGCCCTGAAGGGCTTTTTTGTTTTATGATGTCCTTCAACATCACGCAACATTGATTTAGGCCATTATGGATTCCTCAGATTTTTTAGTACAAGCCACCATTTATCTTTCATCTGCCATTCTGCTGGTGCCCATTTTTAAACGTCTGGGCCTGGGTTCTGTGTTGGGCTATCTATTGGCCGGTATTTTAATTGGGCCATATGCGCTCAAGCTGATTGCGGATTCAGAACATGTGTTGCACTTTGCAGAGTTTGGCGTGGTGTTGATGCTGTTTTTGGTGGGCTTGGAGCTGGAATCTCAAAAAATATGGGAGCTGCGCAAAATCTTGTTCGGCTTAGGCGGGCTGCAAGTCACGCTCACCATCTTGTTGGTCACGCAGATTGCACACCTGATGGGCTTGGCATGGCCAGTCGCGTTGGTGATTGGCATGGGCGTGGCCATGTCCTCCACCGCCATTGGTCTTACTACGTTGATTGAAAAGAAACAGCTGGAGACTGCAGGTGGACAGGCTTCATTTGCAACTCTGTTATTTCAAGATTTATCCGTCATCCCGCTCTTTATGTTGCTAGCAGTGATTGCACCTAGCAGCACGAAAGAAGGGTTTGATTTTATGGCTGTGGTTAAAGCCATTGCCGTGATTGTCGCCATTATTTTCGCCAGCAGAATCTTGTTACGCCCAGTCATGAGAGTCATCGCACAAACCGGTATCCGGGAGATTTTTGTCGCCTTTTCATTACTGCTGGTGATAGGCGTTTCTCTTGCCATGGAATCAGTAGGTTTATCCATGGCGCTAGGTACATTTTTAGCGGGTGTGTTGCTTGCCGATTCTGAATACCGCTACGAACTCAGGCTAGATATTGAGCCAGTAAAAGGTTTGTTATTAGGGCTATTTTTTATTGCCGTCGGCATGTCGGTGGATCTATCACTGCTGACCAACTCGCCCTGGTTGATTTTCGGGTTTGCATTCCTACTGGTCGTCACAAAAGCGCTTATTTTGATGGGTTTGGGCTATTTGTTTAAATACCCGTTTAGAGATAACTTGCTATATGGTGTGATGCTCTCGCAAATTGGTGAATTTGCCTTTGTGATTTTTGGCATTGCGCTTACACAACAAAGTATTTCGCGTGAGCTGTATAACATCCTCAATGCCATCGTTGCGGTTTCCATGCTCATTACCCCTTTGCTGGTGTTGCTGTACGACCGCGTGGTGAACATGCAGTGCAGCGAGCGACCCAAAGATACCATCACGGAAAATTCTGAGGTGATTATTGCCGGGTTTGGTCGATTTGGCCAAATTGTGGGGCGCGTATTATTAGCCAAAGGCATCAACGCTACGTTGATTGACAATGATCCAAATCAAGTCGATTTAATGCGTCAATTTGGCTGGCGTTGTTACTATGGTGATGCTTCAAGATTGGATTTGTTAGAAGAGGCTGGCATTGCCAAAGCTAAGCTACTGGTGATTGCCGTGAATGATTCTACGGCCGCATTGGAAATGGCTAAGTTGGTGAAAGCGCGTTGGCCAGAACTTGCCATTGTGGCACGTGCGCGCAGTAGAACTGATGCATTTGATTTACGTGATGTAGGCTTGCAACCGATTCGAGAAACGTTCTATTCATCGTTAGAAGCTGCACGCCAAGCATTAATCGCCATTGGTGAGACAGCAGCCTCTGCCAGTAAAGCCATTAAGCGCTTTGAGGCGCATGATATAGAGCAGCTAGAAGCCACACGGAAAATCAGGCATGACATGACGGCTGTGTTGAGCCTGTCGCAACAAGGGCGTCAGGACCTTAAAACTTTATTTGAGTTAGAGCAGGCGGAATACGAAGGTAAGCCGCCCACCACGCCTGCATAGATCTTATTTATCGGTTGCGTCTTCCACCTTGTCACCGGCTCGTTCTACTGCTTTGCTGGCATTATCGGTGGCGTCTTCAATTTTATCGCCTGCGTTTTCTACAGCATTATCAAGCTGCTCCCCAGCACGTTCTGCCGGGCCTTTTTGCTCACATGCACTTAATGCAAGCAGTGATAATAAAGCAGCTGCCGCTAATAAAGATTTATGTAATGTCATTTGTTGTACTCCCAAAATAAAGATAATAAACACCTACACTGGCAGTGTAGTAAAAAGATGCTGCTGCCAATAGTCTGGTTTGGCTGAATATGCTGTCAGTATTATCTGACAGCGCAAGCGATTAAATGGCTAATGGAATGCAAGGGTTTGGTTAAGGCGCAGCACACTTACAGATATTGTTGAAAAATGCGATAGAACTTTTCTTTTACTTTTTCCAATAACGGTCTTTTTCTAAACGTGGCCAAATCAATGCGCTTTACCTTTTGGATATCTTGGTTAAATTTTTGTTTAAGTGCTGTTGCCGTATCGGTGCCCAATATGACGACGTCGATTTCTTGGTTTGAAGCTGCACTCCGGTAATCAAAATTGGAGCTGCCCACGACAGACCATACACCATCTATGGTCACGGTTTTGGCGTGCAGGACTTCGGTATCGCTTTCAAAAATATGAATATTATTTTCTAGTAAATCTTCATAGTGGGAATGTTGCACCCGCATGGCAACGGCCGAATCACTGACGCCGGGTAGCAATAAGTTGACATCCACTCCGCGCTTAGCTGCCTTGATCAGCATTTTTTTCTGATCAGACGTGGGTACAAAATAGGCAGAGCTTAGAAAAATCTCTTTTTCTGCTTGTTGAATGGCAGATACCAGCGTGGCGTAATACAAGGGCAAGCCTTTAGTCGGCGCGCTACCAATCACCCTGACCAGCTCTTTACCTTTATTGTCGATAACAGGGTAGAAGTGTGACTGATCAATGGACTGTTTTGAGTCCCAATGTGCAACGAACAGTTTTTGTACTTCTGCCACTGCTGGGCCTTGTATCACCATATTGGTGTCTTTCCAATGTGCTTGCTGTACATCGGTGATGGATTTTTCCCGCATGCCCAAATTAGATTTACTTTGGTAGGTGCTACTTAAATTTACACCACCCACAATGGCCAGTTTCCCATCGGCCACTAAAATTTTTCTATGGTCACGTTGATTGATTTTAGATACATTTTCGATATCAAATGGATGAAATTCATGAATTTTAACGCCATGATCTTTTAACTCTTTAAAGAGTTCTGGTGGTGTAGTGACCGAACCAAATGCATCGTAAATCACACACACTTGCACGCCTTGCGCAGCTTTTTTGATCAGCAAGGTTTTCAGGTCTGTTTCCTTGAATTGAATATTTTCAAAAATAAAATATTCCAAATTAATTTGATATTTAGCATTGTTGATTGCACGGTAAATAGCATTGAAGGTTTGTTCGCCATCAAATACCAAATCCACTTGATTGCCTGCAACCAGCGGGCTGCTTGCAATGGTTTGCTCAATGGCCAAATGTTTTTTGAGTAAATCTTCTGTGTTTGTTTTGGTTGCAATGTTGTCGATGATTTTTTCTGCTTTTTTATCAGACACCGTCTGGTTGTTTGCTTGGATTTCAACGGTATCGGTTTGGGCATGTGCATCCTGAATCATTTTAGGTGCATCCGGCACTGACACACAGCCAGCGCAGCACATATAAGCAATCCACACGCACGCGTTCAAAAAAGTAAGTGGTTTCATCATGGCAACCTTCTATGGTTTAACTCTTGTATGGTTTAACTGCGTGATGGACGATGTCATATATTAATAGGTAAGTAAAAGGGTTTTTTATAGGTGAGATGATAAGGGGTATGTGGCTGCGGTTTTAGTGGAGTATGGCTGAATAGCTTGTAGGCGCTATCTGACTGTAATCCACATTGATAGATTACATTTTTGACAGTAATGTGAAAAGTTCACATATGATGCTAACAACATAAAGTGAGTTCCATCCTATGCCCTCTATTGATCAGCACAAAGATGAAATGCCGAACCGTTATACGGCGCTTCTGCTTGCTATTAAACAAATTCCGCAAGCCTTTACAGCCAACAGAAAACTCATTGGATGGAGTTTGGTGCCACCTTTTATGGTGTTGTTGTTGGCGGTGTTGATTAATGTCTTTAGAGGCATCACGATTGGCTACCTGACACGTGACCCCAACGCGATTGGCGGCAATACTTACTATGCAGGATTTATTTCCCAGTTAGGTATTTTCTTTTGGGCCGGTACCACAGCCATCTCCTGGTTTAGCTATTGGCTACTTAAACAAGCAAAGACAGCATCAGGCAACTTAGTATTCATCGCTTGTGCTGGCGCATTAACGCTATTGTTAGGGTTTGACGATGTGTTTCAATTACATGAAGGCTTTTTCCCCCATATCGGCATATCGGAGAACGTCGTGCTAGCCAGCTATTTGGTCGTGATGATGTGTTTTCTTATTCGATTCCAGCACGTCATTTTGCGTTCAAATTATGTGTTGTTTGGTATCGCGCTGAGCTTTTTTGCGCTTTCGATGGTGGTGGATGTGTTCTCTTTGTTTGAACCAATCCGCCATCTACTGGAAGATGGCTTTAAGCTATTTGGTATTGTGACTTGGTCAGCTTATTTTGCTGAAATATGTTGGATTGAATTAAGCGGCGTGAAAGCGTCATGACACCAGCAAGTTTTCCTCAATCAGACGATCAAAATGCGCTTCTGGTAATGGCTTGCTAAAGTAGTAGCCTTGCACTTCATCGCAACCCACCGATTTAACAAAGTCGAACTGAAATTCAGTTTCCACACCCTCAGCTACCACGCGTAGCCCCAAGCTTTGTCCTAAAATAATAATCGCTTTGAGTATCGCCATATTATTGGCATCTTCTTCAATCGCGTGTACAAAAGCACGGTCTACTTTCAGTTGATCGATAGGAAAGTCTTTGAGGTAGGACAAGCTGGAATAGCCGGTGCCAAAATCATCCAGAGATAATTTCACGCCAATTGCTTTGAGCTGTTGCAGCGTCTCAATAAACTTGGGCGTATCTTCAATCATGATGTTTTCAGTGATTTCCAGCTCTAATAATTCTGGTTTGAGATCACTCAGAATCAGCGCATCCTGCACAATTTCCACAAAATTGGGTTGGCGGAATTGTTTGGGTGATACATTAATGGCAATCGGGATGGCCTTGCCGGTGATCTGTTGCAGCTGTTTTGCTTTTTTGCACGCGGTGTTAAGTACCCATTGCCCGATTTTGACAATGAGCCCAGTTTCTTCGGCAACTTGTATAAACGTCAGTGGATAAATCGTCTCATAATCACTGGGTTGCCAGCGGATTAACGCTTCTGCACCACTGATTTGACCGGTGCTCAGATTGAACTTAGGTTGGTAGTGCAATACAAATTCTTTGTGCTCAATGGCGCGCCTAAGTTTGTATTCCAAATTAAAGCGGTCGGTGAGCTTTTCGTTCAACTCCGGCGTAAAAAACTGAAAATTATTGCGGCCGGTATGTTTGGCTTTAAACATGGCCGAATCCGCATTTTTTAATAGCGTATCCGGGTCTTTGCCGTCATCTGGGTACACGCTAATGCCCATGCTGCAGGTGATGCTGAAATTGAAATCATTGATATTGAGCGGAGCAGACATATGATTGAGCAGCCTGCCTAGGCTTAACTCAATGTCTTGGCGGGTTTGTACGTTTGGGATCAAAATCACAAACTCATCACCCCCCAGCCTTACCACGGTATCAATATCACGCACATTATTAGAAATGCGCTTGGAGACAGACACCAACAGCTGATCGCCCACGGAGTGGCCCATGCTGTCATTAATCAATTTGAATTGATCCAGATCGACAAACACAATAGCCAGCTTGGTGTTGTAACGGCTGGCAAAGTTAATAGATTGCTGTAAACGGTCGTTTAAAATATAGCGGTTAGGCAAACCCGTTAAGTTATCGTGCGTGGCTTGATATTCAATTTCCACCGCGTGATTTTTGAGCTCGGTAATGTCTTCAACGGTACCTTCGTAATAAATCGGCTGATTGTCTTTATCGTACACAAGGCGTGCGTTTTCCGAGATCCAAATGATGCTTTTATCTTTTCTATAAATTTGCGATTGGAAATTATGGACTTTGCCTTTGGTGGTGATTTCTTTGACGAACTCATCACGTCGTGTGGGGAGCACGTAAAGTTGGTGCTGTATGTTATTCAGCGCACTAATCAGTGCTGCGCTGGACTCGTATCCATAAATGGCGGCCAGTGCGGGGTTCGCCACCAAGTACTGTCCATCTAAGGTGCTTTGGAAAATGCCTTCAATGGCGTTTTCAAAAATCGAGCGGTAACGCGATTCTGCTTTTTTAAGCGAGGCTTCTACGTTTTTGCGGTCGGAAATGTCTTGTATATAGCCCTCAAGCGCCTGTACC
>Ga0208264_1000387_pt1 | contig 14474 bp, 18 predicted proteins | sample LakWasMet31_HOW6_2_FD_183873 | JGI IMG/M metagenome (GOLD analysis project Ga0208264, IMG submission 183873) | Freshwater sediment methanotrophic microbial communities from Lake Washington under simulated oxygen tension - Sediment Metagenome... | ecosystem: Environmental > Aquatic > Freshwater >...
ACCACTAACAGCCTGGAATAATCAGTGAGCGAATATCTATTACTTTTATTAGGCACCGCACTGGTCAACAACGTGGTGCTGGTTAAATTTCTTGGCTTATGTCCGTTTATGGGGGTGTCTAAAAAATTGGATTCAGCACTCAGCATGGGCTTGGCAACCACGTTTGTTTTAACTTTGGCCGCCATGACCAGTTGGTTACTGGAGCATTATATTTTGGCACCGTTCAATATTCAGTTTTTGCGCATATTGGCATTCATTCTTGTGATTGCGGCAGTAGTTCAGTTTACCGAAATGGTGGTACACAAGACTAGCCCGATGCTTTATCAAATCTTGGGTATTTTTCTACCGTTGATTACCACCAACTGCGCGGTGTTAGGCGTGGCCTTGTTGAATGTACAGGAGCAGTACGGTTTTATGGAAAGCATGATTTTTGGCTTTGGTTCTGCGCTGGGTTTTACGCTAGTGATGGTGCTATTCGCCGGTTTGCGGGAACGCTTGGCAATTATGGCTGTACCGGTTTTGTTTGCGGGTACTCCGATTGCATTTATTACCGCAGGCATTTTATCTCTGGCATTTATGGGCTTTGCCGGACTTTACACTAAATAGTGAGGAAAAACCCCAATGTATGTTTTATCCGCTATTGTCTGCTTAACGTTTTTAGGCTTGTTTTTAGGTCTGCTACTGGGTATAGCCGGTAAGTACTTAAAAGTTGAAAGCAGTCCGATTGTCGATGAGCTGGAATCTTTGTTGCCAGGTTCGCAATGCGGGCAATGTGGCTTTCCGGGCTGTAGGCCTGCGGCAGAGGCCTTGGCAGACGGTAAAGCGCCTGCAACTATCTGCCCGCCGGGCGGCAGTGCTTTAGCTGAACAAATTGCCGCGTTACTTAATTTAGATCTTGATCTGAGCGATGTTAAGGAACCGGAATTATTAGTTGCCCGCGTTAGCGAAGCCACCTGTACCGGTTGTACCCGTTGCTTTAAAGTTTGCCCAACCGATGCGATTGTGGGAGCGCCCAAACAAATCCATGCCGTGGTTGCCGATGCTTGCATTGGCTGTAAAAAATGTGTGGATGTTTGTCCGACTGAATGTTTACAAATGCACCCGATTGAAGTCACTTTGCGGAACTGGCGCTGGAATAAACCGCCAGTACCAGTAGCGGGAGGGGTAGCATGCTAAGTTTTTTTACTAAACCGCGTACCGTTGGTGGTGTGCATGCAGAAGAAAACAAAGCCATCACTGCCAGTCAACTCATTAATAGCCAATTACCGTTGCCGGAAAAGCTTTATATTCCGTTGCAGCAGCATGTGGGTAAGCCCGCCGAACCTTTGATTCGGGTTGGAGATAAAGTTCTTAAAGGTCAATTATTAGCTTACAGCCAAGGTCTTATTTCTGCTCCAGTGCATGCGCCGAGTTCCGGTGTCATTCTTGATGTCAACGACTATCCGGCGCCACACCCATCAGCTTTGCCTATCCGCACTATTGTGTTGGAAACCGATGGTAAGGATGAATGGGCCAAACTGGTGACCGTAGAGGATCCATTTTCCTTGTCACCAGAAGATATTAGCCTGCGTGTTGGTGCTGCCGGAATTGTTGGTATGGGCGGTGCGACGTTTCCTACCTCAGTTAAATTAAACATGGGCAGGGAAAATCGGGTTGATACCTTAATTATCAACGGTGCGGAATGCGAGCCGTATTTAAGCTGTGATGACCGACTGATGCAGGAACGGGCTGAACAAATTATCGACGGCGTGCGCTTGATGTTGCATGGTATGGAAACTAACCGTGCTGTGGTGGCCATTGAAGATAATAAACCGCAGGCGTTTGCGGCCATGTATCAGGCAGCCTTGCCATATATAACAATCGAAGTTATCCAGATTCCAACCCGTTATCCCATGGGCTGGGACAGGCAGTTGATCCGTTATGTCACAGGCAAAGAAGTGCCGGTGGGTAGTCGTTCCTCGGAAATCGGTGTCACTATCCATAACGTAGGCACTGCGTTTGCCGTACATAAGGCTATTCGCTACGGTCAACCATTGTTAAGTCGGGTGGTGACGGTATCCGGTGCGGCTGTTAAAAAGCCAATGAATGTGGAAGTTTTATTAGGCACACTAATCTCAGAGCTATTTAAGTATTGCGAAGTGGATACAGATGCCACTGCACGCATCATTATGGGTGGACCAATGATGGGTGATTCTTTACCGCATTCAGGTTTACCCACAGTTAAAGCTACCAGTGGCATTCTCGCTTTAACTGAAAGCGAGCTGAAAAGCACAGACGAACAACCCTGTATCCGTTGCGCCAGCTGCGTTAGCGTTTGTCCGGCTGGTTTAAGACCATTGGATATGGCCAATAATATTCGAGTAAACCAATTGGATGCCGCCGTTGATATAGGTTTAAAAGATTGTATCAGTTGCGGTTGCTGCTCTTATATCTGTCCATCCAATATTCCGCTCGTGCAGTATTTTAAATACGCATCGGGTGAAGTCTTAGCCAGACAACAAGCCGCGCACAAATCGGAACAAACCAAAAAGTTAATTGATTCCAGAAATGCCCGCATGGAGCGCATAGCTAAACAGCAAGAGGAAGAAGAAATCGCACGCTTGGCGGCCAAAGCAGAACGCGAACGCTTGAAAGCAGAACAAGAGGCAGCGCAAGCATGATTACGCATATTAAACCCAGTAGCGGCGCGCACGTTGGAGCCAAAACCAGCGTCAGTTATATCATGTGGCAAGTCATCCTGGCGATTGCACCTGCCACCGTGTTTGGCTTGTTGTGTTTTGGCTGGCCAGCGTTGTTTTTATTTGTAGTAACCGTTGCCGCCGCCTTATTTTTTGAAGCCTTGTGTTTAAAACTTCGGGGCAGGGCAGTCAAGCCAACCTTGATGGATGGTTCTGCATTGTTAACCGGCTGGTTGCTGGCGATGACTTTACCGCCGTGGGCACCGTGGTGGATAGGCGTTGTTGGCGCGGCGTTAGCGATTATTTTAGGCAAACAAGTCTACGGTGGCTTGGGGCAAAATCTGTTTAACCCGGCCATGTTGGCACGGGTGGCCTTGTTGATTTCTTTTCCAATTGAAATGACTACCTGGGCCAATGTATCGCCATTGTTTTTTTCAGCCTCACCAGGCATTGCAGAAAGCTGGCACATTACTTTTTCTGGCTTGGGAAATCTGGATGCCAGCACTGGCGCTACCACGTTGGGTTATATCAAAACCGAGTTCTCGCAAAACCGCTTGTTAACCGACATCTTAAAAGATTACTCCGGCTGGTTAAATTTTATTGGTTGGTCGCGGGGCAGTTTAGGTGAAACATCAGCGTTGTTATTAGCGTTAGGCGGTGGTTGGTTAATCAAGCAAGGCATTATTCAATGGCAAATCCCCGTCTCCTTGTTGGTCACGGTTGCTGTGTTGGCGGGCGTATTTCATGCGGTGGATAGCCAGCATTATGTTAGCCCCTGGCTGCATTTAAGTTCCGGTGCCATGATGTGTGTAGCATTTTTTATAGCGACTGACTACGTAACATCACCGAATACAGCCACTGGACAACTGGTATTCGGTAGTGGATGCGGACTATTGATATTTGTGATCAGAACCTGGGGCGCTTACCCTGAAGGCGCTGGTTTTGCAGTATTGTTAATGAATGCCGCTACACCGCTTATTGATTACTATATTCGTCCCAGGATTTACGGGCGGGATCGGCAAGGCAAACCGCTTGAAATACCCAAATCTTAAGGCCGGTTACTATGATGAAGATTGAGCCAGAAACCATCGAATATTGGAAAGCAAAAGCCAACGAACTATTGGTTTTTATCAAAGCATGGTTGCAACCCGATAATCTGCAACAATTGCGTCCCAAACTGGAGTTTCAAACCGGCATATTGGCGGGTTTTGCCTTATTGGCCAGTGTGTTGTTAGGTGTCACCAATTGCAGCACCGAAGGCACTATCCAACAACGCCTGGCGGAAGATCTGGTTAAATCACTGGCGGAAGTTGTGCCGGAAAAGCTGCATGACAACAACATGCTGCAAGATACCGTGCAAATACCATCAGCCGAATTTAACATAGGCACTGATCAAACCACCGTCTATCTGGCTAAGCAAGCGGGTAAAGTGACTGCTGTTTGTTTTAAATTTACCGCTCCAGATGGCTATTCTGGCGCGATTAATATGATCATGGGCATAGACCGCGACGGTAATGTCTTAGGGGTTAGGGTACTTAGTCACAAAGAAACGCCCGGGTTAGGAGATAAGATTGAAGTCTCCAAATCGGACTGGATATTAAATTTTGTAGGCCGGTCTTTAGAAAACCTGACACCCGCAAAATGGGCAGTTAAAAAAGATGGCGGTGAATTCGATCAATTTGCCGGAGCGACCATAACCCCGCGTAAATCGGTACAAGCTATTTATCGTGGCTTACAGTTGTTTAAAGCAAATCAGGAACAGTTGGTTAATGCGCCATAATCAGTCTTAGTTGGTTAGCGTGAGATAGGATGGGTTGAGGCACGAAGCCCATCAACATGGCCAAAGATGAGCTTCCCTGTGGTCAGCCCATCCTATACCTGGAACACGAAACAAAATTGACTTGTGTTTCAACATGCTAATAACTAGTTAAGTTAATTAATATTTTTAAGGAGATCGCCATGCTGCTTTCAGAAACCTACCGCAAAATCGCCGCTGACGGAATTTGGAACAACAACATCGTGTTCGGTCAAAATCTGGCTCTTTGTCCGTTATTGGCCGTCACTGGCACAGCCACCAATGGCTTGGGAATGGGCTTGGCTACGCTAGTGGTTATAACCGCTTCCAACGGCCTGATTTCCTTAACCAGACACCTTATCCCCAACGAAATCCGCATCCCAATATTCGTATTGCTTATTGCGGCCTTAGTAACGCTAGTGGATATTTTAATGAACGCCTGGGCGCATGAATTGTACAAAGTATTGGGATTGTTTATTGCCTTAATTGTTACCAATTGCGCGCTACTTGGCCGCGCCGAAGCATTTGCCTCCAAACAGCCGGTCAGAGAATCCTTGTGGGACGGTTTTATGATGGGCTTGGGATTTACCCTGGTGCTGGTGGCATTGGGCGCCGCCAGAGAAATCACCGCATCCGGCACTTTATTTGCCAATGCTTCAGTATTGTTGGGCGAATCTTTTCGATTTTTAGAAGTAACCGTCATTCCCAATTACAAGGGCTTTTTATTAATGGCTTTACCGCCAGGCGGTTTTATCATGCTGGCATTTATCATTGTAGGAAAACGCCTGATTGATCAACGCCTGGCACAGAAAAAAGAGTTGCCGATAGTTGAAGAAGCCGTCATAGTAGAATAAAGGAGATAGATCATGAACGTTGGTGTTTGTTACGCAGAAGCTGATAGGCAGTTATGGATGCGTTTAGAGGTGCCGGACGATAGCACGGTGGAGGAAACCATCCGTCTATCCGGCGTATTAAAAAACTATCCAGAAATCAATCTCAGTACCCAGAAAGTGGGCATATTTGGCAAAATAGCCGCGCTTGATGCCCCCGTTAAAGAGGGTGATCGAGTGGAAATTTATCGACAAATCACTGCAGACCCGCAAACTGTTCAACGGCGCAGGCGCTAAATCAAGGAAACACCATGTACATCTGCGTGTGTAAAGCGGTTACTGATTCCCAAATTGTCACAGCCATAGAAAATGGCGTGTGTACAAGAAAACAACTTAGCCATTGCTTGGGCATAGGCAAAGATTGTGGAAAATGTAATAGAGAAATAGTGGCTTTGCTTGAGCAGAACACTAACTCCTTTCAGCAAGTTACAATCACTGTTAATTAATAAACCACTAAAAGGCTAACTACTATGAAAGGCGATACCAAGGTTATTGAATTTTTAAATAAAGCACTGGAAAACGAGCTGACTGCCATCAACCAGTACTTTTTACACGCCAGAATGTACAAAAACTGGGGCTTTAGCAAGCTTAACGAAAAGGAATACCACGAATCCATCGACGAAATGAAACATGCTGATCAACTGATCGAGCGGATTTTGTTTTTGGAAGGTTTACCCAATCTGCAAAACATTGGCAAAATCCTGATAGGCGAAAACCCGCTGGAAATGCTTAACTGCGATTTAAAACTTGAACACCTGGCCGTGCCGTTATTACGCGAAGCCATTGCCTATTGCGAAACCGTGAGTGATTTTGTGAGCAGAGAATTATTCGCGCACATCCTGGAATCCGAAGAAGAGCACATTGACTGGCTGGAAACTCAATTGGAATTGATAGAAAAAGTCGGAATTCAGAATTACCTGCAATCTCAAATGTAACAAATTAATTTAAACGCTTATCCACAACCCAAAGCAACTCTGGAGTAAAAATGACCGTACTATATGTGCAACACAATTACGCCGTATTTGGCTTTGGTAACACTAGGGAAGATGCCATAAAGATGGCGTCTGAATGGTTGATGGACGAAAACGGCAAACAAGGTTGCTCGGTTGAATACGCCGAAAGCTTATTGGTAACCGCACCTAAAACCGGCCAAATGACGATTTACGAAACCGATGAAATCATCCCTGGCGTAGCTGAAACCTGGGGCGGGGAAGAGCTTTTGGAGTGGTATCACGATATTGCTTAGCTGGATAGCGTAATACATTGCGTTGTTTTATAGTCTTATTCGGTAGGGTGGGCAGGCTTTTTTGCCCACCATTTAGCACAGTGCATTTATTTGGTGGACACAAAAGCGTTGCCAACCTTGCAGGATAGCTCAGATCAATGAGTAGTTTTAATTCATTGCCGATATTTTTTTTCGCATTTACAATGTGTATAAATTTAACAAGGCGTACACCATGCGAACTAATATTGTAATTGATGACAAATTAATGACCGATGTTTTGAGATTAACTGGCTTGAAAACCAAAAAAGAAGCGGTTGAAGAAGGCTTGCGAGCTTTAATTCGCTTGGCACAACAAGCTGAAATAAGAAAGTTACGCGGCCAAATTCAGTGGGTTGGCAATCTGGAAGAAATGCGAACTGACAAATGATTTTGGTCGATTCAAGTGTTTGGATTGATTACTTTCGTGGTATCGATTCAACTCAAGCAAATCAACTTGATAAACTGCTTGGGTCTCAGCCTATCTCTATAGGTGATTTGATTTTGACAGAGGTTTTACAAGGCTGTGCAACAGAAGCAGAATTTAATCGCGTTAAACGGTTGCTATTAAACTTGGAAGTTGTTGATCTTGGCGGTACTGATCTCGCAGTGCAAGCGGCAAGAAACTATAGACATCTTCGTGGTCTCGGCATAACAGTGCGAAAGACAATTGATGTGTTGATAGCTACTTTTTGTATCGAAAATGGGTATTTGCTTTTACACAATGATCGGGATTTTTTACCGTTTGTTGAACATTTGGGTTTGGCTACGTTTGATTCCTGAAACCATGTTTGGTGGGGCAGTGTTATAGGATGGGCTGACGAAAGGAAGCCCATCTTCAAACGCGTTTGATGGGCTTCGTGTCTTATGCAACAAGCTCAACGGTATTTTTTTTTGCAACACCGTTCTGCCCGCTAACACTTCCAAGGCCGATGTCATGGTTAATGCTGTTGTAGTACATAAGCGTTGTCCACCCTAGGATCACAAACATTGTTTGATGATGTTCATCTCAGAAGAAGATAGGTGAGTTTTTTGCTGGTCATACATGTCAGAATATCTCTCCGAAATAGTTAATTTGTCAAAAAACAAATATCGTTCAAAAACTTCAATGTTCTTGCCTGAATCACTGGTTACATAGCCATAACTTGATACTCTGCAATACATTTTGTCCCCAATTTTTGAGATTTGTGGAGAAATATTGTCAGTTACTGAGCTAATAAGGAGAAATGATATAAGTAGAATCCATGCGAACAGAGATAAAATTCCAATTACTTTTCCAGGGAGTAATTTGAATCTGAGTGTGAACGAAAAAATGACCAATGTTCCACTGCACAACAAAGCAATGATTACTGAAGCCACATTTAATTTGTGGTTAACTAGTGATATACCAATTGCATTGAAAAATATTATCAGTGCAACTAATACACTTAAAACACGAAGTCGTTTTGCACGCTTAATTAAACCAAGTGTTGGTTGCCTGTAAAAATATATGGCTAAATAAGGTGAAGCTATAGAGATCAGGAAGCTACAAACTAAAAGTAGAAATAAGAGAATTAATAAAAGCGTCATTTTTGCAAGTTCTATCTATATATCATAGTTTTTAATTTAAACATCAGTGCATAGGGTGAGCTTCGTGCCTCAGCCCATCCTAACAATTCTACTTAACCAGAAACGCCATATAGCTCAAATACGCTTTATACCCAGCATACCCCGCCAACACCAAAAAAAACACACCACTAATCTTATGCAACAAGCTTAACGGTATTTTTTGCAATACGGTTCTTCCTGCTAGCACGCCCAAAGCCGATGTCATGGTTAATGCTGCTGTGGAGCCAAGCCACACGGCGACAGGTGCGGCGGTGCTACTTAACGCAACCACAGCTAATTGGGTTTTGTCGCCAAACTCTGCAACGGTAATTAATGCAAACGTGGTAAAGAAAATGCTATGGCCACTTTTCTCCTGCACATCAGCATCTTCATCGCCATCTTCTTGCGTGCGTATGGCTTGGATGCCAAACAGCGCAAATAAAAATGCCACCGTGCCTGCAACTATATATTCTGGAAACCAACTGGCTATAGCAACGCCAAATAGGATTGCCAGGGTGTTTAACAGCGCAAATGCACCTATGGCTCCCCATATAACCGGCGTAGCGCGATGTCTTGCGGCCAATGTCATGCAGACTAGCTGACTTTTATCACCGATTTCTGCGGCGGCGATTAGCGCAAAACTGGTGGCACTGGTGATGGATAACTGGGCAATGTTGTTGGCTTTTATTAACGCGATGACGTGGTCAGTGCTGGTTTGTAGGAGTGCGCTGATTTGGGTGGTGTTGAGATAGTTTATTAATTGATCCATGTTTTAAGAAGGAGTGGGCAGGTTTTAGCGGTTATAAAAACAAACTTATCTGATTACGTATAACTGTCAGCTGAAGTGCACAATATCAAAGAAATGTTATACCGGCAGGAATTCGCTACGCGCTCTGACGGTTGCCGGTATCCAGAATATAAGGACGTAACTCAACGATTACCATAACCTACATCCCTGTAACCTGGACCTCGGCCATCCTTGCCGAGGTGACGACTTACACGGTTGTGTAACTGGCCGCAGTTGATTTTTGTTGAAGCTTGTAAGTAATCGGGTAATTATTTACCCCAACAAATTATCCAGCAGCATCATAACCACAAATCCCAGCATTAATGAAAAAGTGGCTGCGCGGGAGCGGCCATTGCTGTGGGTTTCCGGGATGATTTCTTCGCTGATCACAAATAACATGGCGCCAGCGGCAAAGCCCATGGCAATAGGTAAAATCGGGGTAAAGACTGTGACCATGGTAATGCCCAGCAATCCGCCGACCGGCTCCACCAGTCCAGTGAGCGTAGCAATACCAACAGCCTTCCATTTGTTATAACCCAAACCGATTAAGGGCAGGGCAACGGCCAAGCCTTCTGGAATGTTCTGCAAGGCGATGGCGATAGCTAACACGATACCGTTTTTCATTTCGCCAGAACCAAAACTCACCCCAACTGACATGCCTTCCGGAAAGTTATGAATGGTAATGGCAACAATAAACAGCCAGATTTTCTGGAAGGATTTATTTTGGCTGTTGGGTACGGCATCCATATGTACGTGCGGTAGTTTGCTATCGGCAAAATGTAAAAATAAGGCCCCGATCAGCATGCCGATAGAGACTATATAAATACCTTTTCCAGGCCATATTTGGTTGCCAAAATTTAAACCTGGAACCAGCAAGGAGAAGGCGGTCGCTGCAAGCATGACGCCAGCGGCTGCACCTAACAAACTGTTAAATAAGTTCTTCGAAATGTCTTTAAAAAATACCGCCGGTAATGCGCCAAGGCCAGTGGCCAAGCCTGCTAAAATGCTGGCTAAAAAGCCAATCACTACCGTTTTGCCAAAAATCAGGTACAGCGAACCGAAGATGACAATTTGTGATACTAAGAACCAAGCTGCAACGGTACTCCAGCGCTTTTCTGGCGGCATGGCTTGCAACTTTTGATAATAGGCACTGGCTTGAATTTTAGCGACTTGCCTTTCAAGATAATGTTGAAAACTGGTCACCATGTTGCTTGTTGTCATAACTGATTGCCTGCGTCGATTGTGTTTGCAAAGTGGCTGGCATTATAGCCAAATAATTCCCACAGTGTTATGGATGTTTAAGAATTCGTATTTAGCAGTTCGATTCGATTTAACTTTCTTTGTATTTCGCCCGTGGTAGTCTGTATAAACATTAAGTACCATTTAACTTAGCCATTGTTATGTTTATCTATACCTTACCCATCTTATTTAACTATACCCAACTAGCAACATGGTGGGAGTTGCTTGTGGTTTGTCTGGCGTTATTTGGGATATTATGGATTTCGTTGCCGCCATCTGAAAAAACCTGGCTGCAGCCGCAATTAAATACGTATTTACTAGCAGGTTGGCAAGGCGTGATTGGCTTGCATTGGGTTTTTTGGCCAAATTTTCTACTGCTGAATATTGCGTTATACAGTACTGACAGTTTGGCTAAATCGGGTCTGATAACCGTATCCAGCTGGGATGAAATTCATATGCTGTTAATGCTGACCGTATTATGGTGGATAACGGCTGTATGGCGCTGTAGTCCTAATTGCACAGGCCGGTTTTGGAGCGCTTTTGCCAGGTTGATGACATTAGCTGTATGTTTTGAATATAGCTTAAAACTGTTAGTGCGAATTGATTATCCACGGGTATTTTTTGTGTGTGAAGATCTTTTACTGGATTACGGTAGTTGTTTTTAACATCAGTTTTTAATCGCTATTACTCTTGCAATTTACATGAGTAAATGGATTGCATGATGATATTTGCCCGCTATTCAAGTAGAATGATCGGCTTGCTGTTTGCACACAATAGTTATTTTTAAGATTGGTTGGTTAAATGAAAATACTGATTCTTGGGGCAGGGGTAACAGGTGGGTCTGTTGCTGAAGCACTTGCAAGTGAAGAAAACGATATTGTTGTTATCGATTATAAAACTGAATTATTGGACGCACTGAAAGAGCGCCTTGATATTGCCACAGTGGCCGGTAATGCCGCCCATCCCAGTGTTTTAGAGCAAGCAGGCGTAAGAAATGCCGACATTGTTATCGCGGTAACTGATCGCGATGAAACCAATATGCTGGCTTGTACCATCATCAACGCCTTATATTCCCGTCCTAAAACCATAGCCAGAGTCAGGGCGATCGATTTTCTTAAACATCCCGCATTGTTTAGCCCGCAAGGGATTCCAGTCGATATTGTGATCAGTCCTGAACAGATTGTAATGGAATCCATCCGCAATTTGATTGAATTCCCTGGTGTCCTGCATATTTCTGATTTTGCGGGCGGGTTAGTGCAATTATTTTCAGTCAGGGTGGTTAGTGGCGGCATTCTTACCGGTAAAAAAATCCGAATATTAAAAGAGCGCTTTTCCGATGGCAAAATCCGCGTAGTTGCTATTTTTCGGCAAGGAATTCCAGTTGAAGTTAATGGTGAGGCCATGATTGAAACTGGGGACGAGGTGTTTTTTGTGGCACCAAAGTCTGAAGTGCACCGCGTATTAAAAGAACTGGATAAGTTGGAAGCACCGTTAAAACGCATCATCATTGCCGGTGGTGGCCATGTAGGTAAGCGGTTAGCGATGGCTTTGGAAAAAGATCATAATGTTAAGGTGATCGAGCGAGATATAAAACGGGCTAAGAAAATATCAATTGATCTTAATAAAACCGTGGTTTTGGTTGGCGATTGCGCCGATGAGTCCTTGTTGTTGGATGAATCTGTAGATCAAGCTGACCTGTTTTGCGCAATTACCAACAATGACGGGGCAAACATTATTTCTGCCTCGTTGGCGAAAAGTTTGGGTGCCCGTAAAGCTATATGCTTGTTAAATCATGCTTCCTATACCAAATTATTACCAAATACCGGAATTGATGTAGCCGTGTTGCCAAATCAAGAAACCTTGGGCAGTATCCTTAAGCATGTTCGACGTGGCGATGTGGCCCAGGTGAACTCTCTGTGCGGAGGTAGTTCCGAAGCTATCGAAGCAGTTGCGCATGCTGGCAAAGGCACAAATTCAGTAGTCGGCAAGCATGTGGAGGCGATCAATTTTCCGCCAGGTATTGTTTTGGGCGCGTTGATTCGCAATAAGAATGTGGTTTGCATTCATCATGATACGGTGTTTGAGGAAGGTGATCATGTGGTCATGTTTGCTATGGAGAAGAAATTAGTCAAAATCATTGAAGAAGCCTTCCAGCCCCTGTAAAAAGCCCAATAAGCTTAACCAATATCTAATTTATCGGCATGAGTATTTTCCTAACAATTTTCCATATCTTCGGTTTAGTCACTGTTGGATTTAGTGGCTTAATGGCTACCTGTTTGGTGACATCGCTAATTGCTGGGGATGGTGCAACGGATGCTTTTTTACAAGGCACTGTGATTATGTTTTTAGCTGGGCTATTAATGTTTTTACCTACGTTGCGTTGCCGAAAAAAGGTAACCAGGCAAACCGGGTTTATTATGGTTGCCTTGACTTGGTCAATGCTACCCGTCTTTTGTACCATACCGCTACTTATACAACTGCCCAATCTCAGTTTTGTAGATGCTTATTTTGAAACGGTTTCAGGACTTACCACAACCGGCGCAACCATATTAAGCGGTATCGATAATTTGCCTATGTCTATTAATCTGTGGCGACATGAGCTTAATTGGATTGCCGGCATGGGGATCATTATCTTTGCTGTGGCAATTTTGCCGATTTTGGGTATAGGCGGGATGCAGTTATATATTGCTGAGTCCCCAGGAACGGTAAAAGAATCCGACCTGCCACCAAGAATTGCTCAAACAGCAAAAGCTTTATGGTTGGTATATGCCGGTATTACCGTGGTTTGCATATTGTCACTCTGGTTGGCAGGCATGAGTTGGTTTGATGCGATTTGTCATGCTTTTGCGGCGATGAGCTTGGGTGGAATGTCTACGCATGACAGCAACGTTGGCTTTTTTAATTCGGTGCCGATTGAAGTGGTTTTAACAGTTTTTCAGTTAATTGCTGCCATCAATTTTGCAACGCATTTTGTTGCATTGCGAAAACGCACCTTGTTTCCTTATATAGATGATAGAGAGGCAAGGGCTTTTTTAGCCTTGGTTTTGGGTAGCTGTGTGCTGACGGCTTGGGTTCTTTGGCACACAGGTACCTACCCTGATTATTTGACCGCATTAAGACATGCCAGCTTTAACTTGGTGACTATTGCGACAGATTGTGGATTTGCCAGTCAGGATTTCAATTCATGGCCAATTTTTGTGCCAATGTGGATGCTGTTTTTAAGCTGTCTTTCAGCATCTTCAGGTTCCACAGGTGGCGGCATTCGAATGATCCGTACCATTATTCTTATGAAACAGGCGCGATTGGAGTTGTTTAAATTTATCCACCCATTTGCCGTTAAGCCGATGAAAATTGGTGATACTGTTGTACATAACAACATTATTAATTCAGTAACGGGTTTTATCTTCCTCTATTTTATAAGCATTGTGATTTTGGTGTTTGCTCTATTACTGACAGGGCTGGATTTTATGACTGCATTTAGCGCGATTATTGCCTGTTTTAATAATGCGGGGCCAGGTTTAAACGAGGTCGGTCCTGCTACAAATTATGCTAGCTTATCCGATATTCAAACAGGAATTTGTATTTTCGCCATGTTGTTAGGTCGTGTGCAAATCTTTTCCATAGTCATTTTGTTTGTGCCAGAGTTTTGGAGAAAATAACTTAAGTACGCTTAATTGCAACAATCTGGCTAGAAAACTCACCTTGTCCTAGCCGGGTTCGGACGGTTTGCCCAATTGTCAGGTCTTTTGTCGATTTTATAATGCTATTTGAATCTAAGCTAAAAATTAGCGCATAACCGCGGTTTAATGTTGCCAGTGGGCTGATGGCGTGTAAGGTTTGTCCGGCGTTGCTAAGCTGTTGGTTAAGTTGCTCAAGCTTAAAGTTAATAACAGAAACCAAGCGTTGACGCAGATATGTCTGACGCTCGCTTAGCTGACGAATTTTGATGACAGGGTCAAACTGTCCTAGTTTTACCAATTTCCCATCCAAAAAGTGTTGCTGCCGGCTTAGTCTGTTTTGTATCGCTCTAGTCATACGCAGTTCCAATTCATCTATGCGTTGTGAATTTCGAGTTAATTTTTGTTTTGGATGTTGCTGCTGCAAGCGCTTTTCAATCCAAGTTAAAGCTTGTTGATGATAGGTAATTTTTCTATGCATTTGACTTAGCAACGTGCTTTCAATTTTAAGCATTCTGTCCAGCCATTGTGCTTGATCGGGTAGGGCATGTTCTGCTGCT
>Ga0208264_1000388_pt1 | contig 14432 bp, 9 predicted proteins | sample LakWasMet31_HOW6_2_FD_183873 | JGI IMG/M metagenome (GOLD analysis project Ga0208264, IMG submission 183873) | Freshwater sediment methanotrophic microbial communities from Lake Washington under simulated oxygen tension - Sediment Metagenome... | ecosystem: Environmental > Aquatic > Freshwater >...
GTCGTTTTACGCGGGCTGCCTGGCAGCAACTGGTATTCAATGTCTCGGACACGGCGCGTATTCATGCGTTGTTAACTCCCGCCGCGCCTTTCAGTAATTCGTCGTGGCGATTCTTGGCCAGTTTCATAACTTCGATTGCGATGCGTTCGCGGTTTTCTTTGAGTTCGACAATGCCGGTCAGGGTCAGTGCGGTTTTAATTTCGCTACGGGTTTTCTTTTGCTTGTCGCTGTTGTGCCAGAAATCGATGCTGCCAATGCTGTGCTGTAAGGTCTCAACGATGGCCTCCATCAGCGCCTTCATTTTGGGCTTGACATCAGCGGGCACTTCACCGTTGTCAAAGGCTTCATTGGCAATGTGCTCGTAGAATGTCGTTGCTTCCTTGCTCATGCCTTCCTCGCCCTGTCTGCGGCCTTCAATGGCCACGGCGCGCAGTTTTTCCAGCTCCTCGGCCAGTTTATCCCATTGATCCTGATACTGGTCAATCAGGTTTTCGACCTTCTCCGCCAAGCTTTTATAAAACGCCGGGTCCTCATCGTGATGCACGGTGCAGTGCTTGCGAATGGCGTGTTCCATTTCGCTGGCTTTGGCTTCCGCGTTGCCTCCAGCGTGCTCATTCAACTTGGCGATAAAGTCCTCCGACAACAGCTCGATCGGCGGCACCTTGGGGTTGATGCCCAGACTGATCAAATGCTCGTTGATCAGATCGCGCACTTTCTGCCCGGCATCGCCCAGATTCAGGCTGGTGTCTTTATAACGCTCTTTGGTCACCCGCAAAATATAACCCAGGCGTTTGGCCGGCACCCGGTACGCATGGGCGGCCTTGTTCGGCAGAATGATGTCCAGACTCATCAGGAATTTTTTCAGATACACGTCAAAGTCGGCGCGGATTTTCTCATCCTTCAGAAGCTTGACGGCCTCATGCACCACGGCGGCATCTTCCTCGACACTGGCCAACTGGCCCTCGACAAACTCGCGTACCTTGGCGACCTTGTGCTCGCTGAATAACTGCAACAGGCGCTGGTAGCGCTCTTCCAGCACCGGCATTTCCGAGGTGATATTTTTCAGCCCCAGGGCAAGTTCCTGCTGTTCATCGGCAGCGGCATACAACGTCAAAGCGTCGGTGAGGTTGTCGGTCAGGCCGATATAATCCACTACATAGCCGCGCTGCTTGCCTTGCTTCACCCGGTTGGTGCGGGCAATGGCCTGCAGCAAGGTGTGCTCGCGGATTTTCTTGTCGAGATACATCACCTGCTCGATCGGCGCATCAAAGCCGGTCAGCAGCATGTCGCACACGATCAGAAAGGCGATGCCGCTGTAGGATTTGTCCGGATCGTCAAAGTCGAACGGCTTGCAGAAATTATCCACCGCATTCCAGGCTTTGGCCTGCTTGCGCGCTTCGGTGATATAGGCCGCTTCGTTGGTGCCATCGCTGGAAATTACCACCGCCGCTTTCAGAAAACGAATTTTACGGATCAGCTCAGCATCCGATTCCGGCACCGCTTCCAGTTCGGCCACGGTGTCGGTCAGCGCCTGATGAATGGCTTTCTGGTAACGCACCGCCGCCAGTTTGGAGTGGCACACCACCTGCGCCTTGAAACCATTGGGAAAGATATGTTCCAGATAATGCTGCACCATATCCTTGGCAATCGCGGCAATGCGCTGCTCGGCTTCCAGCAAATCGCCGGTGGCGCCGTATTTTTTCTTAATCGCCAACAGCTCTTCTTCACTGCGATCCTTGAACAGATTTTCAAACCGGGTTTCAAAGCCGTGCTTATCGTTCAGTGCCGCATCGGCGGTGCGGCCCTCATACAGAATCTGCAAGGTGGTGCCGTCTTCCACTGCGTCCATCAAACGATATGTATCGATGTAGTCGCCAAAACGCTTGACGGTTTTCTTTTCGCCGTGGCGCTCGGTAATCAGCGGCGTGCCGGTAAAGGCGATGCGGGCCGCATTGGGGAAGGCTTCAAAGATGTTGTCGCCGAGATCCGAGCTTTGCGTGCGGTGCGCCTCGTCGATCATCAGCACGATGCGCGAGGAGTGATTGATTACGCCAAAGGTCTGGCTGGGCGGGATGGCCTGATAGGTGCCCAGGGCTTCGGCGACTTTTAACGGCAGACTTTGGTCGTGCAACTGGAACTTGTGCACCATCACCATGTTGATGTCGGAGCTGTCCGTGGCCAGTTGTTCGCGCAGCCTCTTGCGGCTTTCGATCACATGCACCCGGCCGCCGATCAGGGTGGCGGTTTCGGCGAGCTGGTCTTCCAGGTCCACCCGGTCGTTGATCAGCAGAATCTTGTAATCGTTCAGGTCGCGGGAGGCGCGCAGCATGCGGGCCACAAACACCATGGTCAGGCTTTTGCCGGACCCTTGCGTGTGCCAGACCACGCCGCTTTTTTCCTCGACGGATTGTCCGTTGCGTAGCCGCTCGATGATTTTATTGGCGGCTCGGAACTGCTGGTAGCGGCACACCACCTTGATGCGCGGGCCGCCGTCGGTATCCATGAACACGCTGGATGTGCGCAGCATGCTGAGCAGGTTGGCTTTGTTCAGCATGCCGTTGACCAGCTTCTGCTGTTGGTTCATGCCTTCGGCCACGCTGTCCGGCTGTGGCCACTGGGTTTTCCAGGGGTAGAAATGCTCTTCACCGGAAGTGATGGTGCCGTAATCGGCTTCGACGCCGCTGCTGCGGATCAGCAGCATATTGCAGTGAAACAGGCGCGGTTCGCCTTCTTTCAACCCTTGTTGCTTCGTCGCCTTGCGTTGGTTCATATAACGCTGCAACTGCTCGAAGGCTTCCGCCATCGGGTTGGCGCAGGTTGGCCCGCCTTTTTTGCACTCAACCACGATTAGCGGAATGCCGTTCACGAACAGCACAATGTCGGGAATGATGAATTGCTTCACGCCGCCCGGCGTATCGATGCGGAACTGGTTGATCGCGAGAAAATGATTGTTCTCCGGGTTGGCAAAGTCGATCAATTTGACCACCGGGTCCTGCTCGCCGGTGACCTCGCTCATATCCACCTGAGCTTTGAACAGCAGCTTCTGTATGGCCTCGTTGGCTTCCAGCAGGGTGCGGTTAGGCTGGCGCAGAACCTGGTCCTGCAAATCCTGCAGTTGTTTATCGGTCAGCCAGGGCGTACCGTTGGCGGTCGTGTTCAACGCCGCGACGGATTGTGTAAAAACTTCCGGCAGCAACCACTGGCGAAAATTCAGGCGCAGGCTTTTGCTCGGGTCGGATGGAATATCCGGCCCCTGGTCGACGATCTCCCAGCCCAAGTCTTGCAACTGGTGCAGGAAGGGCTGTTCAACTTCGGTGTATTCAGACATCAGGCTATTCGAACGGATTGAGTAGTGTTACGCCGGTAAAGGCAAAATCCCGCACGTTGCGTGTCACCAGGGTAAAACCATAGCTCAACGCGGTCGCGGCAATCTGTTTATCCAGGGCATTTTCCGGATGAGGTACACGCAACCGCCCCCAGATCTGGGCTTCCTCTTTGCCAAAATCCAGGATGTTGTCAGCATAATCATTTAACAGGATTTGCAACCAGGTCTCCAGCGCCCGGGCCTGATCCAGGTCGCCCCTGTGCCGGATCAAATCGACGCCACGGCGTAACTCGCCGACGGTAACCACGCTGATATAGGTTTGCGCATCCTGGTCGGCGAGTTGACGAACGAAACGTCTGAGCCCGGCATTTGCCCGCTCCTTTTTACGCATTTCACTGACGATGTTGGTATCCAGTAAGTACATCAGTCAAACGGGTTCGGAGCCTGTTGATCCTCTACCCGGGCAAAGTCTTCATCGGTGCCCACATCGGGAATCTGGCTCAACACCTCGAGAAAAGGCCGTTTTTTCGGGCGCGTCAGCGCCTGCTCCAAAATTCGCCGGTGTTCGGCCTCGGCGCTGATGCCGTGGCGGCTGGCCCGCATTTTCAGTGCATTCGCGATTTCATCGTCCACGTTGCGCACGATCAAATTAGCCATCGTTGCTTACCTCATCGTAATTGCTGCATTGGCAGAATGATAGCATTGATAGCATGCAAATCCAATGCCTGGTTTTTACTCGGCCGGATCATCCGCAGGGATATTGTGTCCGACTGCCGCAAAAAAGTTGTTCGACTTCGATGTATTCGCTCATGCCTCTTCATCCTCCTGAGCAAAATCATCGCCGCCTGCCAACTCTTGTTCAATTTGCTCGATACTGGGCAGACTGGTTTGTAGTTCGGCAGGCAGAGAGTCGAGCAGTTTGTATTCGGCAATGCCCATGGGTTGGCTCTTATCGCCCAAGGCATATTCGGCCACTACCTTGTTTTTGCTCTTGCACAGCAAAAGGCCAATACTTGGGTTGTCATGCTCGCTTTTGACCTTGCGGTCCACAGCGGTCAGATAAAACCCAAGCTGCCCCAAATGTTCGGGCATAAACTTGCCGGCCTTGAGTTCGATCACCACATAGCAGCGCAACTTGAGGTGGTAGAACAGCAGGTCGATGAAAAACTCGTCTCCCCCCACATCCAACAGTACCTGTCGCCCGACAAACGCAAAGCCCGCACCCAGCTCCAGCAGGAATTCGGTCACGTGCTTCACCAAGGCGTTTTCGATCTCGCGCTCCTGCGCCTCGTCGGTCAGGCCGAGAAAGTCGAAACGATAAGGGTCTTTCAGCGACTCGCGCGCCAGATCAGATTGTACTTTGGGCAAACTGGCTTCGAAGTTGGTGACTGCCGCGCCGCTACGCTCCAGCAACCGGGTTTCGATCTGCATCACCAGAATATTGCGCGACCAGTTGTGTTCAATCGCTTTGGCGGCGTACCAGCGGCGAGTTTCGGGGTTGGGCAGCTTGTCCAGCAGCGCCAAGTGGTGATACCAGGGCAATTGTGCAAGCACCCCTTGCACAAATTCCGCATCCGGCCAGGCTTCGGCGAAAGCGCGCATGTATTTGAGATTACGCGGCGAGAAGCCCTTCATCTCGGGAAAGGCCGTGCGCAAATCATGCGCCAGCCGATCAATCACCTTGGCGCCCCAACCTTGCTCGGCTTGACGCATCAGAATCTCGCTGCCGATACTCCAGTACAGCCCCACCAGCTCGCGGTTAACGGCCAGCGCAGCGCGCTGCCGGGCGGTGTGGATGCGCTGTTTCAGCTCAATCAGCCATTCAGCGTAACCGCTGGGCGGAGGATTCAGGGATGCGGGGCGTTCGTTGCTCATGCCTTTGCCGCCGTGTTGGGTTCGTTGACATTGACCTGGACTTTACCGGTCAGCAGGTCCTGCATTAGGCCGAATTTTTGTTGTCTTAATTTTTCTCGTTTTTGTCTCTCTTTTTCAAGTGTCTTATCGAGAGCTAATAAACAATTTGAAATTTGAATTTGTTCATTATGATTTACAGGGAAAGCAATATTGAACTGCTTTAGCAGGCTAGAACTCAGATTTTTTTGACTGCCATCATTGCTCATGTCTCTCAAAGCACTATAGCTATTTTCAAAAAGAAAATACATAAATTGACTCTGAACTTGATTGCCGAATGAAAAACCAACGCAGGCCTGATTTGAAGTGCTGTCAATGCCAAGGATAGCAACTCTACCTCTGGTATTACCCTCTCCATATATCGCCATAACAACCGTGCCTTTACGGAAAAGCTTAGCCGAAGATGAATCCAGCCCTTCTTGCGTTATATATTCTTCAGTTTCCACAATCTCGTTGTATTTAATTTCCCCGGTTTTAATCCATGGTATAGAACCACCCCAAAAACTACTTTTTCCTCTACTAGGCGTGCCGCCTGATGCAATATCACATAACTCACCTAAAGGTTTTACAACCCACCCCTTCGGAAGCCATCCTACCGAGGTTTCCTGATACAACTCAGAAGCTTTTTCTCGGGGTGGGCGCAGTTTGCCGTCGGTACCAATGCCGCGGGTAAAGAGATCGTGCATCAGCCCCGCTTTGATGTGCTGGTATTTTTCAATCAGCGCTTCGGTTTTTTCGATAGCTTGGTCGATGGTGATGAAAATCTCCGCAATTTTGTTTTGCTTTTCAGTACGGAATACCGGTATCGGCACTGATTGCACGTCGGCTGTTGAAACAGCGGCAAATGTCGAGCCTTGGCTGCGCCGGTGCAAATAGCTTACATTTTGCTCAACGGCATGCTTTAAAAAAACGCTGTTAGATAAGCCTGCCTTGGCTTTGAAGCAGCCAAGCCCACGACCTATGCAATAATCCTGTTCGGCATAATTCATCGTGCCTACTGGAGCGCGCACACTGATAAGCACCGCGCCACCTTTTGCAATGCGTAGAGGGGGATCGCAAAAAACTGTGCTCTTAGGATGACGCGCCCCAAATTCGGCACATCCTTGTAAGAACGGAAGTCCTTTGCCTTCTGTATTGCAGAGTTCGCTTCCCGGCGACTGCCCCATTGTGACGTCGGCAAAATTAGTTAGAGGAGCAAATGTTAATTTACTCATAACCCAACTCCACCAAAAACGCCTGTAACTGCTGCGATGCCGCATCCCGCTCGGCTTCGATAGTTTTAGCCGTGACCGCGTACTTGCCCCACAGATTTTCGATGGCCTTGATGCAGGCGCGCTGATCGGCGCGCAGATAAGCGCGGTAGGTGTTCATCAACAGTTGCCGCAGGCGTTCGATAATCACCGTGCGGGCCTCGTCGGTAGAGATTTTTTCGCGGGCGCTTTGCACCAGTTCGTCGCGCTTGCCCTCGATGCCTTTGATCGTGGCCTTGAGGGTTTTGACTTCGTCTTCCAGCACTTTGTGGCGTTCAAGTTGAACCTCGATCTGCTCGGCTTCGCGCTGATAGAGCGCCGCATCGCCCATGTTCGGGTCGCGTTTGCACAGTTTCGCCATGCCCTTGGTTTCTTTCAGGCGGGCTTTCAGGCTTTTGACCTGCTCGGAGTTCATCACGCCTGTGTCGTCGCTGTCTTCAAAGTCTTCCTCATCGGCGGCGGCGAACAGCGCTTGTAGCTCGGCCAGCCGGCTTTGGGCTTGCTCCAGCGCTTCCAGCACTTCGGGGAACTGGCTTTGCAGAATGTCCTCGTCCGGGATCAGCTCCGGCCCCCAGCCGCTGGCAGCGATGGATTTGAAATCGGCCTTGAGGACATCGACATAGTTGGCAAAGGCGCCGCGCACCTGAAAAGGGGTCAGCAGGTTTTGTCCGGCCAGCGCCTGTTCGATGCTGGCCAGCAGACTGCGGCGCATCACATAGACATTGCGCGGTTTGCCTTCCTGGTTCGCGGCATCGGGCGCCAGCGCTTCGACTATCGGCAAGTTGGCCTGCCACCAGTTTTCCAGGGTTTGCATAAATTCTTCGTGACGGGACATCACGCTTTGATGGCTTGCCACAAAGTCGGCGATTTCGCGCTTGTCGGCTAAAACCGGGGCAAAATCAAGATAAGTTTCATCCCGGCTGACAAAGGCATCGTCTTTCAATTGCGGGTAGTTTTGCCAGAAGTTCGCCAGGCTTTCGACTTCCATCTTCGGCACGCCGCCATGCAGATGGGCGCGCACGTCGTGCGGTTCGGGCGGCGGGGCGTTGTCCACATAGCGGCGGATATTGCAGTTGTAGTCTTCGGCGACGATTTCCGCCTTCGGCACGCGGCGGGCGTAGGCAGGAATGTCTTTATTCGCGCGGTAGGCGTAGATGATCTTGTCGATGTCTTCCGGGCGCAGATGGTTTTGCGCCTTGCCTTCGCGGTATTCGCGGTCGGCGTTGATGAACAGCACATGGTCGCGGTTGGCGGCGCCGGCTTTGTTCATCACCAGAATGCAGGCCGGAATGCCGGTGCCGTAAAACAGGTTGCCGGGCAGGCCGATGATGGCTTCCAGATAGCCGTGCTCGATAAAATGCTTGCGCGCTTCGCGTTCTTCGCCGCCCCGGAACAGCACGCCGTGCGGCATCACCGTCGCCATGCGGCCATTGTGCTTGAGCACCGACAGCATGTGCTGCACGAACATCAGGTCGGCCTTTTTGCCTTTCTCCGGCATCATCACCGGAAAGCGGCCGGAGAATTTCAAATCCTTCTTGATGTAGTTCTGGCTGAAAGGCGGATTGGCGACGACTCGGTCGAAGCGTTTCAATTCGTTGGTTTCGTCCAGATGCTGCGGCTCGCGAAGGGTATCTTCCTGACGGATGTCGGCATGGGAGATGCCGTGCAGCAGCATGTTCATTTTACAGATGGACCAGGTGGTGCCCATTTTCTCCTGACCGAAAAGCGCCAGTTCATCGGCGCTGCCGCCTTTCTCGCGCAGGTAATCGCGCATCTGAATCAGCATGCCGCCGGAGCCCACCGTCGGGTCGTAGACGCTCATACCTTCTTCCGGATCGCAGATTTCGACGCAGATGCGCACCACTTCGGCAGGGGTATAGAACTCGCCGGCTTTTTTACCGGCGGAATCGGCGAAGTATTTGATCAGCCATTCGTAGGCGGCGCCAAGCAGGTCGGGGAATTCAAAGTCGCTGTCCTTGAGCGGGATTTTTTCGAAGTTCTGCACGAAGTCGGCCAGGGTATCGTCATCCAGCGTACGCTGGCCGATCTTGCGGTTGAAGTTGATGCCCTTGAGCACGTCCTGTAAGGCGTCCATGTTATGGTCTTCGATCGCTTCCAGCGCCTTGTTCAGGGCGGAGCCGACGTTTTCCTTGACGTGCTTGAGCGCCGGACGGTCGATGATCTTTTCCTGGCCGTTCTCCACCACGGCTTCCTGCCAGCCCTGATTCCAGCGGGCGCGCGGCGGCACGAAGAAATATTTGCCGGAATAGTGGTCCGAATCTATCAGTGCTCCTTCAATATCGTCCGGTGACATGCCCTGGGCGGCAAACTGTTTGCGCAGTTCGGCCTGACGCTGATCGAACAGGTCGCTGGCCCGTTTCAGAAACAACATGCCGAAGATGTATTCCTTATATTCGCTGGCATCCATGCTGCCGCGCAGGTCGTCGCAGGCGGTCATCAACAGGTTTTCTAAACGGGAGAGGGTTAACTTCAATTTCATTCGTGTTCGGGGGGTTGGATTTTTTGAGTTATCAGTGTACAGGGTGGCTGGGGGATTTTGCACATAAAACGTTGACATTAACCGGCGAGCGAAAACGGTGCCGTTAATCACCCTGAAAAAATTACCAGGGACTCAGGTAAGTCAACATTGAAAATTTTCCAGACACCAAGATGACCGCAAGGCTCAATCAGTATCTTACCCCAATGAATTTGGCGTTTTTCTAGTAAAGTGGTCAATGTTAAAGTGGATTGCATGCCCACGCGGCGTTAATCGGCTGTATGAGGCCCCTTAAAAACAGATGAGGTTATTTGATGCAGTGTCGAATCGGCTGTGGCGCTTGTTGTATCGCGCCATCTATTTCTTCAGCCACGCCTTTACATCCTTTCGGTAAACCCGCTGGGGTGCGTTGCCTGCATTTGGATAGTGAAAATAAATGTTCAATTTTCTTGCAGCCTAGCCGGCCTCTTGTGTGTAGCGGCTTTCAGGCGACCGAAGATGCCTGCGGCAGCACTACGGAAGAGGCGATGGCTATTTTATCTGAATGGGAGATTTTGACGAGGACCGGTAACAAGGGCTGACTGCCGCGTATGAGGCACGGCCGTGCCGATTCGGTTTTTAAAATCCAGGTCAACAGGCCGCCGCAGACTATTGAGCCGGCTCCTGATTAATCATGTGGGTGGATAGTTGCTGCAAAGCATTTTGGATATTGGTTTTCAGCTGCGGGTCCATGGTCATTTCGTCCAGCGCTTTATTCATGCACAGCATCCACTGGTCACGCTCCGATTCGCCAATGGCGAAGGGCAAATGGCGGGCGCGCAGCATCGGGTGGCCGAATTCTTCGATGAACAAATTGGGACCGCCCAGCCAGCCGGACAGAAACTTGAATAGCTTGCTCTTGGCGGAGGCAAGACTGGGCTGATGTATGGCGCGTAGGCCTTGCGCCTCGGGCAGGGTATCCATATAGAAGTAAAATCGGTCGACCAAACTGAGGATGGCCTGTTCGCCGCCGATGGCCGCGTAAGGCGTGAGGGTTGTCATAACTAATTGCTCTTTAAAGTGGGTTTGCTGTTTATACTAGGGTCGTCAGGGACATAATTCAAGGCGGATTTTTTGCGCTTCCGAATTGTTAACGACGGCATTTAGGTTAAAATGCGCGCCTAGCCAAACTTCAACAGCCCCCCTTATGACCGAGTATACCGCCCCGCAAGTTGCCATTATCGGCGGAGGTCCGGCCGGGCTGATGGCTGCCGAAGCGCTGAGTCTTGCGGGCGTGCAGGTCGATGTTTACGACGCCATGCCATCGGTCGGCCGCAAGTTATTGCTGGCCGGCATCGGCGGATTGAATATCACCCACGGCGAAGCCTACGACACCTTCTGCGCCCGCTATGGCGATCGCCGGCCGCAGCTGCAAGCCGTTCTCGACCGGCTGCCGCCGAGCGCCTTGCGCGCGTGGGTGCACGGGCTGGGTATCGACACCTTTGTCGGCAGCTCGGGCCGAGTCTTTCCCACGCAGATGAAAGCCGCGCCGTTGCTGCGGGCTTGGCTGCATCGCCTGCGCAGTGCCGGCGTGCGCCTGCATGTGCGCCACCGCTGGCTGGGCTGGGATGCCGACGGCGCGTTGCGGCTGGCCAGTCCGGGCGGCGAAATTTCGCTCAAGCCGCAGGCGACGGTGCTGGCGCTGGGCGGCGCCAGCTGGCCGCAACTGGGGTCGGACGGCGCCTGGTTGCCGTGGCTCAAGGCTCGGGGCGTAGAGATCGCGCCATTGCAAAGCGCTAATTGCGGCTTCGAGGTGGCGTGGAGTGCGCATCTGCGCGATAAATTTGCCGGCGCACAGCTCAAATCGGTGGCGCTGACGTTTACCGACGCGCAGGGCCGCACCGAGCAGCGCCAAGGTGAAATGGTGGTTAGCGCGCATGGCGTGGAGGGCAGCCTGGTTTACGCGTTTTCGCAGCGGCTGCGCGAGCAGTTGAATGCCCACGGCAGCGCCACCTTCACGCTTGATCTGGCGCCCGGACGCGACGCCGCGCGGGTGGTGGCCGAAGTCAGTCATCCCCGCGGATCGCGGTCGCTCTCTAGCCATTTGCAAAGCCGCGTCGGCCTTACCGGCGTCAAGGTGGCCTTGCTGCACGAGGTGCTCGGTAAGGCACAATTTGCCGATGCGGCCACGCTGGCGGCGACGATCAAGGCCTTGCCGATCACCGTGCGCACCCCCCGCCCCCTCGCCGAAGCGATCAGCACCGCCGGCGGCGTGCGCTTTAACAGCCTCGATCAAAACCTGATGCTTACCGCTCTGCCCGGCGTTTTTGTCGCAGGTGAAATGCTCGACTGGGAGGCTCCCACCGGCGGGTATCTGCTCACGGCCTGTTTCGCCACCGGCTTGTGCGCGGGGCAGGGCGCGCGTGACTGGCTAAATCGCCGCCATCCGGCTTGGGCGCTTGGCAAGGGATAAACTCGCATTTGCCTAGGTGACGACTCCGAAGCAAAAAGCTGTATTCAATCAATGCGGAATTCAATTACAATCGGGCGTTTTACGTGCTCCGTTTAGCGGATAACGACTCGAATCGGCTCGCAGCCGGGCGATAGGTTATTTCAGCGGAATGCATCTATATTTTTATCTCCCTCCATGGAGAATTGCCTATGCTCAACGCCAAGGGATTTTTTCATCAGTTCGTCGCGCTGGCCGGACCTTATTGGAATTCCGAAAATAAACGCTTCATCCGCAATCGCACATTGGCCTTGACCGTGCTGACCGTGATGCAGATCGGCATGGCGGTCGTGATCAATGCCTGGAGCGCCGCGCTTTTCGATGCGCTCGAACAACATTCGATGGCGGGATTGATCCAGCAGATCGGTTTGCTGGTGATTATCTTCGGAGCCGGCATCGCCATTACCTCGACGCATATGACGGTCAAGCGGAGTCTGCAGATCGGCTGGCGCAGCTGGCTGACCGAGCGGGTCAGCGGGCTGTGGATGGACGATGGCCGGCAATACCAGGTCATCTTCATGCCGGGCGAGCACGACAATCCGGACGGGCGTATCGCCGAGGATGTTCGCATCGTGACCGAAGAGGCGGTCCAATTGCTGCATTCGTTGTTTTACAGCCTGTTGCTGCTGATCAGTTTTACCCAAATTCTCTGGCGGCTCTCCGGTACGGTGGTTGTAGGCGGCATAGAGATTCAAGGCCATCTGGTCTGGATCGCGTTGATTTATGCCGTCGGCGCGTCGATATTGGGTTGGTGGATAGGGCGGCCCTTGGTCAAGGCGACCGATGCGCGGCAAACGGTCGAAGCCAATTTCCGCTTCGGTCTGGTCAAGGCGCGCGAAAACTCGATGGCGATTGCGCTGGTCCATGGCGAAGCGAATGAAAGACAGCGCTTCGGCTCACTGTTTCAAACGATCAAAGAGACTTACGACCGGCAAACCTTGGCCTGGCGTAACATCATGATGTTTACCTCCGGCTACTCGGTCCTGTCGATGGCCTTTCCTATTCTCGTCTCGGCGCCGCGCTATGTGCTGGGCTCGATTTCTCTCGGCACGCTGATGCAATCCGCGCAGGCATTCCAGCATATGGCGTCGGCATTGTCCTGGCCGGTCGATAACATGGCGGCGTTCGCCAATTGGCGCGCTTCGGCCGACCGCGTGCTGGGTCTGGTCGGCGCATTGGATAACCTCGAACAGGAAATGACCTGCCCCGATCCGCACCGGATTTGCCTGAGCAAATCGGAGATGTCGGTGCTGAGCATTCATGATCTGTGTTTGAACAAGCGGGATGGCGAGATGATCGCTGCCGGCATCAATATCGAAATCCGGCCGGCCGAACGGGTATGGGTCAACGGCAACTCCTCGACCGGCGCCAAACTCTTCAAGGCGATCGTGGGCCTCTGGCCTTGGGGCAGCGGGCGTATCGAACTGCCCGACGACGAGCCCTTGTTTTTGATGCCGCCGCGGCCTTATTTGCCGAGCGGAACGCTCTGGAGTGCGATTTGTTATCCTCAGGGCATCGAACGGTTCGGCACGATCGAGATCAAGGAAGTCCTGAAGAAAGTCGGTCTAGAGGAATTACAAGAGCAACTCGACGAGACCGAAAATTGGGATACCGCGCTGACCCGCGAGCAGCAGCAACGACTCGGTGCCGTGCGTTTGCTGTTGAATCGCCCGAAATGGATCTTGCTGCAAGAAGCGTTCGATTCGCTCGATCCTAAAGGCGAGGTGGCTATGTTGACTTTGCTCCGCAATGAACTTCCCGAAGCCGCGATGTTGACTATCACCAATCAGCCGACCGCCAACGCGTTTCATCAGCGCCGGATTGTCCTTCCATAATAGACCGCAGGGAGAACGTCGATGACCTCTTTGAACGAACGTAACGAAGGCAAAAAACTGCGCGGGGTGAACCTCGGCGGCTGGCTGGTGCTCGAAAAATGGATCACGCCGAGCCTGTTCGAAGGGCTCGCCGCGACCGACGAGACCTCCTATTGCGCCGAACTCGGCGAACGCGCCGATGCCATGCTGAAGCAGCATTGGAATACCTTTATCACCGAAGACGATTTCGCCTGGCTGGCAAAAACCGGCATCAATGCGGTCAGGATTCCGGTTGGGCATTGGCTGTTCGGGCCGGGCTATCCTTACCACCGCGCTTATGGCGCATCGACGCAGCCTTTTGTCATCGGCGGCCTCGACATTCTCGACCGCGCTTTCGACTGGGCGGAAACCTACGGCTTACAGGTCGTGCTCGATCTGCATGCGGCGCCCGGCTGCCAGAACGGTTTCGACAACGGCGGCATCATGAACGTCTGCGAATGGCACACGAAACCGGAATATGTCGAGTATTCGCTGGATGTGCTCGAAAGACTGGCCGAACGTTACCACGGGCGCCGCGTTTTACATGCGATCGAGGTGCTGAACGAGCCGCGCTGGGACATTCCGACCGACTTTCTGAAACGCTACAATCAGGCCGGCTACGCACGCATCCGCAAGCATTGCAGGCCCGAAGATGTCGCGGTGGTCTTTCATGACGGCTTCCGCACGTTCCGCGAATACACCGGGTTTATGAACGAACCCGATTTTCGCAATGTCGTCCTCGATATCCACCGCTACCAATGCTTCGACCGTAACGACATCGACATGGACATTTACGGCCACATCCAAAAGTCCGCGATGCATTGGAAACAGGAGGCCGACGAGATCATTCAGGAGCTGCGACAGCCCATCTATGTCGGCGAATGGAGCCTCGGGCTCAATCTAAAGATGGTTTCGCTGTGGGCGGAAGGTCCTTTCAACTACGCCCTCGAAAAGATGGACCGCTTCCAGATGGATGTCGGTTACCGCGCCTACGCCGACGCGCAACTGATCACCTTCGAAAAATACCTCGGCTGGTTTTTCTGGAACTATAAAACCGAAACCGCGCCGGAGTGGTGTCTCCGGGATTGCGTTGAAAGAGGGTGGCTGC
>Ga0208264_1000389_pt1 | contig 14411 bp, 15 predicted proteins | sample LakWasMet31_HOW6_2_FD_183873 | JGI IMG/M metagenome (GOLD analysis project Ga0208264, IMG submission 183873) | Freshwater sediment methanotrophic microbial communities from Lake Washington under simulated oxygen tension - Sediment Metagenome... | ecosystem: Environmental > Aquatic > Freshwater >...
TGTCGCGGTGGTTGAAGACGATGTCATTCTGGAACGTGAATTACAAGACGAAGTATTGGCGGTCGTGCAACGCATCCAGGCCAGTAAATCGGAAATTCCACCCAATTACGTACTGCGCAAACAAGTCCTGGAAAAAATGATTGTCGACAAGCTCCAGCGGCAACTTGCTGAAAAAGCCGGTATTAATGTCAGCGAGGAAATGCTTAATAGCTCAGTTGCCGATATTGCGCAAAGAAACAACATGAACGTGGAACAGTTCAGAGAAGAGTTGGCTAGACAAGGCATGGATTACACGGCTTTTTTAAATAACATGCGTAATGAAATCGTTATTAATCAATTACGTGGCCGAGAAATCGGTGGGCGTATTAAAGTGACCGACCGCGAGGTTGATCATTATCTGGAAACCCAAGACAAAATCGGTGATGCCTCTATTCAGTACCATTTGGGCCACATTTTGGTCGCTGTTAAAGAGGGCGCGTCTGCAAGTGAAATCCAAAAAGCCTTAGCCAAAGCCGGTGATATTGTTACCAAACTACGTGGCGGTGCTGATTTTACGCAAGTTGCCATGACTCAGTCCGATGATGCCAACGCATTAAAAGGTGGTGATTTAGGCTGGCGCACCATGAGTGAAATGCCGACCTTGTTTGTTACTGATGCTAGCAACATGACAACAGGCGATATTGGGGGGCCAATTCGTAGCCCAAGTGGTTTCCATATCATTAAAATGCTTGAGACCAAAGGCGTCGGTCAGCACACCATAGTTAAAACAAAGGTACGGCACATCTTAATTAAAACCAACGAATTGGTGGATGATGCCGAAGCGAAAAAACGCTTGTTGGCACTAAAGCAACGCATCACTGATGGCGATGACTTTTCTAGCTTGGCGAGAACACATTCCGACGATAAAGGCTCAGCACTCAAAGGCGGATCACTGGATTGGGTGGGGCCCAATGACTTGGTTAAGCCATTTGAAGAAGCCATGAGTAAATTGGCGATTAACGAAATTAGTGAGCCAGTGCAAACTCAGTTCGGCTGGCATTTAATTCAAGTGTTAGATCGGGAAAACAAAGACGACAGCAGTGATTACCGAAAAAACCAGGTCAGAGACGCCATCCGCAAGCGCAAAATCGAAGAAGAAACCGAGCTTTGGTTGCGTAAGTTACGTGACGAAGCCTATGTGGAAATTTATGAGGACAGACTTTGATTTTTTGCAGCTTAATTAAAATAATTGGCTGGAATAAACAAACGTGTCAATGCGATTGAAAAATACAATAACGCAAGTTATTGACTCCCAAAATCTAACCGCTGAAAAGTCGACGCTAAATACCCTGGCAGGTGAACTTGGCATCAGTATCCTTGATTGCGCGGCGGCGTTGCTCTATTTACATCAGCGCACGACCGCAGACACCAACGAACAAGCTGAAATTACCCTTCCGCCTTCTGAGCCAAAAATTTCCCCGTTTATTAAAATGGTTCGGTATCGTTTAAACGTGGGGCTTAAACAGCAAATTACCTTAGACACACTTAAGCAGGTGCTGGTTGATGAATCCGGCGTCGATGTTAACAACATCAAAAATATCAGCATGCGCGAACATTACACCCTGCTGGAATTACCTGACGCGATGCCGTCGGATATTTTTCAGCATTTAAAAACGGTGGCAATCAATCAACACGAGTTGGATATAAAACGTCTGAAAGCCCGGCATAAAAAACGTGGCGGTTATCGGCATAGAAGAGTCGGTGTCAACGCATCTCCTGGTGCTGAGAAGATTTCCTAAGAAATTCAGATGGGACCTCTAAAAATTTCCATTCATGCTTCGACAGGCTCAGCAAGAACGGATAAGTTATTGATTTAATAACATAACCGTTCGCATTTATGCCCTATGGGTACTGAGCTTGTCGAAGTGCAATTTTTAGAGGTTCCCAGATATGGGTTGCCGTTAATCATGCACAAAAGCATTGTTGCGTCTTTCCTCACCAAATGTAGACATCGGCCCATGGCCCGGAATAAAGGCAATATCTTTACCTAGCGGCCATAAATTAGTGCGGATTGACTCAATTAACGTATCGTAATCTCCACCCGGAAAATCGGTGCGACCAATCGATCCCTTAAATAACACATCGCCCACCACCGCTAATTTTGCTTCGCGATTAACAAACACAATATGTCCCGGCGTGTGTCCAGGGCAGTGAAAGACGTCCAGCGTTGCGTTGCCGATATGAATGACGTCACCTTGTTTGAGCCAGCGAGAGGGGATGAAGGCGGGGCAGGGCGGAAAGCCAAACATCCGGGCTTGTTCCGGCAGCGCATCCAGCCAGAACTTATCTCCAGCATGCGGCCCGATAATAGGAATGTCATAGTGAGCCGCTAATTGCGTCGAGCCGCCGACATGGTCAAGATGACCGTGGGTCAGTAATATCGACTGCAACGACACCTGTTCTTGTTTAACGATGTCGATAAGCAAGTCAATATCGCCGCCCGGATCAACAATCGCGGCTTGTTGGGTTTGCTCGCAAATCAGCAAAGAGCAGTTTTGCTGATAAGATGTCACAGGAATAATACGAAAGCGCATAAGTGTGCAGACAAAAATTAAATTTTAACACCAAAGCATAACGCTACTCTAAACGATCACCTTTTACCAAATCATCCAAACACATGACGGACATCCAATACATCAACACCCCGGAACAACTTGAGCAGTTGTGTACACAAATCAACAAGGAAACCTGGCTGGCGCTTGATACCGAATTTCTCCGCGAAAAAACCTATTACCCGAAATTTTGTTTACTGCAAATTGCCACGCCGGATTGGGTCGCTTGCGTTGATCCTATTGCGTTGCCTGATCTTGATACGCTATTTGCCGCCCTTTATAACCCGGCAATTGTTAAAGTCTTCCATTCCTGTCGTCAGGATCTGGAAATTTTCTATCAATTGACCGGCAAACTACCGACGCCAGTGTTCGACACCCAAATCGCCGCGCCATTACTGGGTTTTCAGGAAAACCCAGGTTACGCGATGCTGGTCTCAAGCCTGTTAAATATCAATCTGGACAAAGCCCATACTCGCGCCGATTGGAGCAAACGGCCGTTATCCGAAGGCGAGATTACTTATGCAGCGGATGATGTAATTTACCTTTGTAAAATCTACCAACTGATGCAGAAAAAATTGGCGGAGTTGGGTCGAAGTGAATGGTTGAAACAAGACTTTGCTGAATTAGAAAATCCCGAGCTCTACCAAGTTCGCCCCGAACAAGCCTGGTTAAAAATCAAAGGCAAAAACAAACTGACCGGCAAACAGTTATCCATCATTCAAACATTATCAGAATGGCGAGAAAAGGCCGCGCAAATTGAAAATCATCCGAAAAGTTGGCTATTGCGCGATGAAATGCTCTTTGACATTGCCAAATTACAACCAGAAACCATTGCCGACCTGGGTAACATCCGCGGCCTAAATGAGCGAGTTAAAAACCGTTATGGTCGAGAGCTATGTCTATTGATAACAGCCGCCAAAAATCGCCCACCCATTCCACTCAATGATAAAGGCCGACCGCTCAAGAAAACCCAGCAACAAGAAGCCATCCTGGATATTTTGACCGCTTGGGTTCGCGTGCGTGCCGAAGAAAATGCCTTAAACCCAATTATCTTGGCAACGCGCAAAGATTTGGAAGAGTTACTGTTCGGCGACAATGATGAATGTCCGCTACTCCATGGCTGGCGTTATGTCATGGCAGGCCGCGAACTGCTTGGCTTGCTAAAAGGCGAGTTATCGCTGGCTATAACTGCGGATAAATTAGAAATCATTGAAAAATGATAACCGCTTACCTCCCCCTTTAAAAAAGTACCCTCTGGGGCATAAAGGGGGTTGAGGGGGGTTAAAAAGCCAAATACGGCTGCAATTCTTCCCGATTAAGCAACACAATCTGCTGAACCATCGCCTCGCGTTGATAGTCATCCTTACCGATCCGCATCGATAACAACAGATAAGACAGCAAAGCCGCTCGTACCGTGGTGGAACATTTACCATCCACCATACCAAAATCCCGCTCAACCGCCTGTTTTTGCGAATCACTCAAACCCGGGTGCGGGCCGATTTCAACCGTCAATTGCCTTTCCCATAAGGTATCAACAGGGCTGGGTTTTTCCGGCTTACCGACCACCGAAGCCTGATGAATACGCGCCAGCACAAAATCTCGGAACTCATTATGCGAATAACTAAACGCCCGCATGTGCCAACGCCAACCGTCGAACACCAGCGTATGCGGCTGCACCTTGCGAACTGCAGGTTCCTGCGATGTCATCGATTGATAACCAATCTCCAACACCAACCCGAAACGCGCCGCCTGCAGCACCGGCCGCAACACAGCCACATCAATATGCCGAGTCGGCGATGCCAACACTTCAACTGTCGGCAAATTGCTCATCAACGTCACCACCGGCGGCGCTGCCGATTGCGACGCCTGCAACACCTGCAAACACTCTTGCGGGCTGCCGGTAATCAGCAGTGGTGAAAACTGCTCGGTGATCAGATAGCGCTTCAGCGAACGGTCGTAACGCAAATTATCCGGCCGTAACGACAAATACAACGCAATATCCTTAGTCGCCTGCACCCGGCTAATTGAAAAAGTAGAAGTCAGAAAACCGGTCACCAGCTCCCCAGTCCAGTAAACAGTAGCTTCCAGCAACGTTAAACGCTGCTTAACATCCCATTTGAAAAAGTCTTGCGGAATTTCGGTCATAAATATGTGCAAATAAAGATTGCATGACAAGTAACTGCTAGTATAAAGTTTACACCAAGTGCATCGTATTACCGACACATAACAATGACTCCATAGTCAAAGTTTAAACACACCACTTGGCGGCTGATGATGTATGTCAGGTATCGTTCTATCAATATATCTACAGGCAACCCATGAAAGACGCACTGTATTACCACTACTGGGGCAAAGCCCAATCAAACGCCGAATCCGGCCCCGCTTACCATCTGTTGCCTTACCATTGTTTGGATGTGGCTGTGGTGGCAGACGTTTGGTTGACTCAGAGCCGCGACATTAGTCGTTGTTTTATCAATATTGCCGGATTGGAGGAAAAGCAAACCCGCGCTTGGCTGCTTTTTTTCATTGCATTGCATGATTACGGCAAGTTCGATCTGCGCTTTCAGCGGAAAGCGGGTGAGGCTTGGAAGGCTGTTAATCCTGAAGTAAGCGCAATTTCAACTCAAATCAGCGGGCAATCAATCAAGGAATATAACCATGGCCCGGCCGGATTGTATTGGTTTTATCAGGATCTAACGGAACGGTTTTCATCTGGCGATGGCGATTTCTGCTTCGATGATAACGAAGAATGGCTAGCATGGTTTAGCTGGCTCGCACCGGTAGTTGGCCATCATGGCATAGTGCCGGGTGAGCATGAAAAAGACAGTCATCACTATAGCCTGTCAGCGCCACAACCATTACTGTATGCCTTCAAACAAAGCCGGTTGCAATGGCTACAAGTGTTAGAGCAATTATTCCTTGAGCCTGCTGGATTATCACTTGCCGATACGCCACCGCTTTTGGATAAAACCAAAAATAATCAAACCTCGGCAACGATGCTGGCCGGTTTCTGTTCGGTCAGTGATTGGTTGGGATCTTCCGAGCAATTTACTTATGACAGCGAGCCGCACGATAGTTTTGAGGCACTGGAACAATGGTATGAAGGGCGCAAGGAGATAGCCAAAACCGCTTTGCATGAAGCCGGTGTCATCAGTCAGGTCATTCCGTATCAGTCAATTGAAGCGTTATTGGCAGGGAATTCACCAAGGCAAGTGCAGTGTTTGATTGAACAATTGCCTAAAACACCTGGTCTGACACTGATAGAAGCATCGACTGGTTCCGGTAAGACCGAGGCGGCCTTGGCCTATGCCTGGCAATTATTGGCTTTAGGTTTTGCCGACGGCATCGTGTTCGCATTGCCGACTCAGGCAACTGCTAACGCTATGTTGGCACGTCTGGAAAAAGCGGCATATTTGCTGTTTGCTAATCAAACCAACGTGGTCTTGGCGCATGGCAGAGCCAAATATCAACAAAATTTTATCGATTTGAAACAAGCCTGCCGACCGCAAACCGTTCAAGGCAAAGAAGAAGCCTGGGTGCAATGTGGCAATTGGTTAGCGCAAAGCCGCAAGCGGGTTTTTCTCGGGCAAATTGGTGTGTGTACCGTCGATCAGGTGTTGGTGTCGGTATTGCCAGTCAAGCATAAGTTCGTACGTGGCTTCGGCATTGGTCGAAGTGTGTTGATCATTGACGAAGTGCATGCCTACGACAGCTATATGTATGGACTTCTGGAGGCGGTTTTGGAACAACAGCGACTTGCTGGCGGTAGTGCGATTTTATTGTCGGCGACTTTACCATCCGGTCAAAAACGCCAGTTAGCGAAGGCGTGGGCTTGCGAGTTAAAAACGATTAATCCGGCCTATCCGTTAATCAGCCATTGCAGCGCAGAGCAAACCACAACTTTTGATTTGACGGAGCATCCAGAACAACAACCTCAGCCGACAGCTATCAGTTTGGAACTGATCAAAACGCCGGAGCTATTGCCGGATGAGCAGTTATTGCAACGCTTGTTGGATGCGGTAGAGCAAGGCGCGCAGGTCTGTCTGGTGTGTAATCTGGTGGCCGTCGCTCAGCAACTGTACCAACGCTGTCAGGCCCTCATTAAACAATCGTCAACACTGGACGAAGAGCAATGTTTGCTGTTCCATTCTCGTTTTATCTTTAGCCATCGCCAAGATAAGGAAAAGAAGGTTTTGAGTTTATTCGGTCCCGAGCCGCAGCCTGAAAACACCAGAAGCCAAGGCCATCTGCTGATTGCCACCCAAGTGGTCGAACAATCGCTCGACCTCGATTTTGACTGGTTGGTGACTCAGCTTTGCCCGGTGGACTTGTTGTTTCAACGCATGGGCCGCTTACATCGTCATGCCAAAAATCGACCGAACAGACCAGAGCTGTTCGCCGAACCGGTTTGCACCATACTGCTGCCGGTCGAAGCTGATTACGCATTGCATGAAGTTATCTACGGTAACAGTCGGGTGTTGTGGCGCACTCAGCAGTTTCTGGAGGCTGCGGAAAAAGACAGCGAATCGAAAGTCACGTTTCCGGCGGCTTATCGGGATTGGATTGAACCTGTTTACGACGAAGAGGCTTGGTTGGATGAGCCGGAATGGGTTTTGAAAAGTTATGAAAAGTTCTATTCAGATAGTAGGGCAAGTAGATATAGCGCAATAGCGAATCTAAGTAGGAATCCTGGATTGGACGACAATGACGCCAACGTCTTGGCACTTACTCGTGATGGCGATATGAGCGTGAGCGTAATACCTATCTATCTTGACCTTCAAGGTCGGCAATGCCTGTTAAATGGCGAAATACTAAACACGATTGATGAAAGCCAGCGTGCCGAAGCCTTAAATCTGAACAGTGTCGCGGTGCCGAAGAGCTGGAGCAATCACGACAGATTACCGAAAGCCGACCAAGATGGGGTTATTTGGTTACCGATGCAGAAGCAAATTGGAAGTCAGTTCTTTGCTCAGTATGGGAACGATACCTATATCTATCAACACAATACGGGATTAAAAAGAATTGAGCTGGTACAGGAGGATGCGGAGGCAGAGCCTCCGCATAACCCCGAGGGTTCGGGGAACAGTTCGCTTCAGTCATCAACTTGATACTGAATAGCGGTTCATCCCCACGGGTGTGGGGAATGATACTAATTCTAACATGGTTTAATTTAGTTAAAATTATAACTTTATACTAAATAGCTTGATGAAAATTGTTTTCGGCGTATAGTGCCTAGCTTTCAAAGCATGGAGATTTTATGACGCCTGAAAATTTATCGAAGTTAATCGAGGGCTTGAATAATTCGACAGCAATGGCCATTGCGGTATTGGCGTTACTTGTTGCGTTATCAGCAATTTGGAAAAGGTAAGAGGAGAGTTGTAATGAGTTTTAATTTGCTAACGTCAAGTTGGATACCAATCCAGCAGCAAGGCAGCTACAAAAAAATCACCTTGCAACAGCTGTTGTGCGGCGAGCAAATCGACGAGCTTTGCTCGCCACGCGACGATATGGAGTTGGCCTGTTTGCAGCTACTTTGCGCCATTACCCAAGTGCTGTTTACGCCCAAGAACAAAAAGGAATTGGGGCAATATGTCATGCAACCCATTTCACCAGAAGCCTATGCTGAAGCTTGCAAGGAGAAATTGGATTGGTTTGATTTGGATCATCCGACCACTCCATTCATGCAAATTCGCGGTGTTAAGTCGGTGCAGCCGACTGCAATGGACAAACTGCTGGCCGGTGTTGCCGACGGCACCAATAAAGCCTTCGTCAATCCGCAAGGATTGGGCGAAGCCTTATGCGGTGGATGTGCGGCCATTGCTCTATTCAATGCAGCCAATAATAGTCCGAGCATGGGTGGCGGTTTTAAAGGCAGTCTGCGCGGTAGCACACCTATTACCGTCATGATTAAAGGTCGCGATCTTCGGCAGTCAATTTGGCTGAATGTTTTGACTGAGGAAACAGCAGAAGCCGTGATGCCCTGGTATTTCGATACCAAAGAGCAGTTGCCGAATTATCTGGATACCATCAAAGCCGAAGCCAAGATACCGGCATCAGCTATCGGCTTGTATCGCGGCTTACTTTGGCAACCGGCGTATTTCGAGCTTTTGCCGCCTCAAGCATCCGGACATTGCAGTTGCTGCGGATGTGTTGAGCCGGTTTACAACGGCTTCAACAAAGCCAAATTCAATTACACGGTAGAAGGTGTCTGGCCTCATCCGCTGTCGGCACGCACTTTTACGATTAAAAAAGGTGAAAGGGAAGAGCGCTTTCCATCCTTTACCACAACTGCGCCAACCTGGACGCATTTAAGCCGCTTGGTCGTCGATCAACAAAACGATAAAGAAGGCCAGCAAACCGCTCCAGTCATTCAGCAAGCCAGAACCTTTATGGCATCCGACAAGATTCAACTGATTGTTGGTGGTTACCGTAACAATCAGGCGACGGTTCTGGAACGCCGCCATGAGCTATTTAGTTTGGCTCAGGGTTGGGCGGAGCATGGCGATGTTATTCACCAAATTATTGCCAATGGCTTGGCTTACAAAACGGCAATTAGAAAAGCACTGTATCTGTTTGCCGTCGGTATTAAAGATAAAGTGAATGGTTCAGGCGTCAATCTATGTGATCTGGTTGAAGGCAACTATTACCAGCAGACCGAAAGTTTGTTGCACCAAAGCTTGGCAACCATGAACTACGAAGCACCTATGGAGGCACAGCAAACATTAAATGATCAACTTAAATCGGTAGTAACGGAGTTGTTCAACCAAGTGACCGAGCCTTACCGGCAAGAACCGAAAATGTTGAAAGCCTTGGCACTGGCAAGGCGGTCTTTATATAAATCGCTTCAAGAATTGGAACCCCAAGGAGAAAACCCATGAGTGAAGGAGCAAACAAAACGCCCGATTTTCTGGCGTTATATCAACGCTATGATGACTTGAAGCCTGGCCCGAAAGCGGAATTGAAACGGGTCATGAACCCCAGTGATTTGATTGAAGTGCCCGCTTTCTATCGAGTATTACATAGCGAAAAAGCCTATCCGAGTATGCAACGTTTGTTGTTCTGCTTGCCGCACATTAAGCATATAGATGGTGGCGACTCATTAGGCAAGGCCTTGGCTAAGGCTGATATAAACGAAAAACGCCTGTTTATGGTCATTCGTTCGCAAGAACCCAACGATTTGATTCAATTGCGCCGCTTACTGAAGCAAGCCAACCCAACGCTGGATTGGCAATCCACGGCAAAAACTTTGTACTACTGGAATGACCTAGCGAAACGCCAATTATTAGAAGACTTTTTCTTTTACCAAAATACCAAACCCAAAGCCTCCGCTTAAATAAAAAGGAATCCGACCCATGAACGAAAACTTTATCAACTTTCACATCCTGATTTCCCATAGCCCATCTTGTTTGAACCGGGATGATATGAATATGCAAAAATCCGCTTTTTTCGGCGGCAAGCGACGGGTGCGGGTTTCCAGTCAAAGTCTAAAAAGAACTATGCGAACCAGCGATTATTACCGCCAGCATTTGGGTGAACCCAGTATGCGGACTAACCATTTGGCAGATTTTCAGCATCAGGCGGTTGCCGCATTGTCAGATCGTTACGCTGAAGACCTGATCAAACAAGCCATCGATTATATTTCCGGTAAAGACAGCAGCGCCGATAAAGCTAAAGATGATGCTGTCGCTCCATGGGTGTTGGAAGAAGTCGCTTATTTTTGCGACCAAATCAAGAAACTGGAAGCAGAAGGCGTGGATGCGAAAAAGCTGCAAAAGCTGATCGAAAAAGACGGCTTGGCATTTCGGCAAGCAATGGCAAAGGGCTTGGATATCGCTTTATCAGGCCGCATGGCAACTTCGGGATTGATGAGTGAAGTCGGTAAAATTGATGGTGCTTTAGCTGTGGCCCACGCAATCACAACCCATGCGGTCGATGCTGACATCGACTGGTTTACGGCAGTCGATGACTTGCAGGCATTGGGTTCCGCACACTTGGGTACTCAAGAATTTTCCTCCGGCGTTTTTTACCGTTATGCCAGCCTTAACCTTAAACAATTACAGGTTAATCTTGGCTTGTTACCGGATATGAAAGCTTCAGAAACGGAGGAGAGCCGGGCTAAAGCGCTCGATATTGCTGCCCACATTTTACACATGCTGGCAACCGAAGTGCCTAGCGCCAAGCAACAAAGTTTCGCCGCCCACAATTTAGCCGATGTGGCGCTAGTCAGTTTTGCTCACCAGCCAATTTCATTGGCAAATGCTTTTGAAAAACCTGTACAGGCGGCTAGAGAAGGCGGATTCCGAGAGTCTTCGATTAAAGAGTTGAATAACCACTGGGATAAAATTCGTCAAGGTTATGGTTTAAATGATCGTTGTGCTGAATTTGCTTTGGACACAATTGAATTGCCCAGCAGCGTTATTAGCAAACCATCATTGCCAGAATTGGAAAACTGGCTGAAACGCAACGGTCAAGGCTAACAGCCATGCGTGACTATTTAATTTTAAAACTGCAAGGGCCAATGCAGTCTTGGGGGAAGGATAGCTTCGAAGGCTTGAGGCCATCGGAGCTTTTTCCCGGTCGCAGTGCTTTATTGGGTTTATTGGGTGCCTGTTTGGGAGTCGAGCGTACTGATCAACAGCGACTGCAAGATTTGGCATCCAGTGTTTCATTTGCCGTGCGTGTTGATAAGCAAGGCCAAAAAATGACCGACTACCATACCGTCAAGGATGCGCGGGAAGACTATCGCGGTTTGAAAAGCCATGACACTATTCAAACTTGGCGGGAATATTGGCAGGATGCTTGTTACACGGTGGCTGTTTGGGCTAATGCCAATGCCGTTGTCAGCTTGGCCGACATCGAGCAGGCGATTAAGCAGCCGTTTTATACCCCGGTACTGGGACGGCGTAGTTGCCCATTGGCTAGACCGTTGTTCGAAACTAAGCTTGCCGCAGAATCTGCTTTAGCAGCATTAGCGCAGACCGTGATAAACCAAGGCACTATTTATAGTGAAGAAGATAGCCCCGGCGCGATACCCATAAAAAAACGCGATGTACCTATCATCCACCAGCCCCGGCAATTTGCTAGCCGGACGCTGTATATGACAGTAAGCTAAGGAGTGCCGCATGTATCTGAGTAAAATTCACATTCCCTGGCAGCAAGCGAAAAATCCTTACCAACTCCATCAAGCACTCTGGCGATTGTTTCCGGGACACGAAGACGCCGAGCGGGAGTTTCTGTTTCGTGTTGAGCAAATGCAAAATGGTGTCGGTGCCAACGTGTTATTGCAATCGATTTTACAACCGCAAACTGGCGAGCAAAGCCCGTTGATTTTGGCGCAACGCGACTATGTGTTTAATGTACAAAACGGCCAACGCTTACGGTTCAGGTTACGGGCAAATCCGATTAAAACCATCAAAGACAACAGTAAGGGTACGGTCGAGAAAAAAGGCAAAACCTTCACCAAAACCGTGCGCGTACCCTTGTTGCACGAAGAGCAGCAACAAGCTTGGCTGGAGCGCAAGCTACAAGACTTTGCGCAACTGGAAACGCTAATCGTCCAACCGGAACCGGTCTTGTATTTTCGTAAAGCCAAAGAAGGCCGAAGTGGAAAAATTCAGACGGTTATGTTTGATGGTGTATTGACGGTGATCGATGCCGAAGCTTTCAATCACCAGACGGCTCAAGGCATCGGCCCCGCCAAAGCTTTCGGTTGTGGATTACTGTCCCTAGCAAAACCCTAAGCAGTGATAATATTGACCAAGTCTTTAAATGAGGATCAAACCATGCAAGCCATTTTAACCAATACCGGCCAGATTACTCTCCCCGAATCAGTAAGGCAGCAGTTGCACTTGCAACCGGGTGATACTGTCGAAATTATTGTCGGCGACCAAGGCGAAATTAAGTTATTGCCCGTCACTTCGTCGATCACTAAGTTGAAAGGAATGCTTTCTGCGCCTCCAAAATCTTATGCTATTGTCAAAGGTTAAGTGGATTTATGATTGAATTTCCACATTTGAAAGCTGAAGCCTTCGGCTGTGGTTTGCTGATGATCCGACGCGTATAATCAATCCTAATTCAGTCCGAATTAAGTTCGATCAATTTGAGGCAATAGTATGAAACTTTCCGAAAACACCAAGCCCATCAGTTATCTTAAAGCCCATGCTGCTCAGGTAATTGAAGGTTTAAAACAAAATCATCAGCCGATGGTGATTACGCAAAACGGTGAAGCGGCCATGGTGATACAGTCGGTGGCCGATTATGAGCAGACTCAGGAAACGTTGGCGTTATTGAAAATGCTGGCACACAGCCAGCAAGCAGTTAGTGAAGGCAGAAGCGTTACCGTTGACTATGCGTTCCGACAGCTGCGGCAACGCCGAGGGCTTAAATGACATTGCCGGTACGCATTTCTGAACCGGCACTGCTGGATTTGCTGGACATCAATGATTATTACTTGATGGAAGTAGACGACAAAGTTGCAGAAAAAATTATTTCCGGCTTGGAGATTGCTATAAATAATCTGGCCGAATTAACTGATCGCGGCAGTGTTCCCAAAGAATTATTGGCTTTGGGTATCCGCCAATACCGGCAAATCATCATCAAACCTTATCGTATTATTTACGAACCTTTACCGGATAAAGTTATCGTCCATGCTGTTTTGGATGGTCGTCGTGACATTCAGTCTTTATTGGCGCAACGGCTTGTTCAGCCTGGTTTTTAAACACTTGATCGGTCGAATAATGTAGAACCCTCACTTTTTACTTTCAAAACCTATTGCTTCCGGATGTCTTCATGCTACCACCCCTCAAACCCATTGCCATGAAAGAACGCGTATCGCTCGTTTTTGTTCAAAAAGGCCAGATCGATGTTAAAGACGGCGCATTTGTCGTTGTCGACGAAACCGGCATTCGCACCCACATTCCAGTCGGCAGCATCGCCTGTATCATGTTGGAGCCGGGTACTCGAGTCTCCCATCATGCGGCCGCGCTGGCGGCCAGGGCAGGGACATTATTAGTCTGGGTCGGTGAAGCCGGTGTTCGGCTGTATGCCGCTGGTCAACCGGGTGGGGCGCGTTCCGACCGATTACTTTATCAGGCCAAACTGGCGTTGGACGATGCGGCAAGATTAAAAGTCGTCCGCAAAATGTACGAAATCCGCTTTGGCGAAAAACCGCCGGAACGCCGCAGTGTCGAACAACTGCGCGGCATCGAAGGCGCTAGAGTCAAAAAAACCTATCAACTGCTCGCCAAGCAAGCGGGCGTCGAGTGGAACGGCCGCAACTACGATCATACCCAATGGGATAACAGCGATGCCGCCAACCGTTGTATTAGCTCGGCCACCAGTTGCTTGTACGGCATCACTGAAGCGGCGGTGTTGGCAGCCGGTTATGCGCCCGCCATTGGCTTTATCCATACCGGCAAACCGCTGTCATTTGTCTATGACATTGCCGACTTGTTCAAATTCGATGACATCATCCCTCATGCCTTCAAAATTGCCGCAAAGAATTATCATGACCCGGAGCGAGAAGTGCGATTGATGTGCCGAGACATCTTTCGGCAAAGCAAAATCCTCAGAAAAATCATCCCTACCATTGAAGAAGTGCTGGCCGCAGGTGACCTGGAAGTCCCCAAACCCACCGAAGAAAATATCGCCCCAGCCATTCCTAATCCAGAGAGCATCGGCGATGTTGGTCATCGTGTACTGGTCAACTTTTTTCGGACACAGAGATAGGTTGTTGTTCTGCCATTTTTCGTTCATAGCCATTGGGCGGCAGATAGCCCAATGTCGAATGCAATCGCTTGCTGTTATAAAAGCCCACAATAT
>Ga0208264_1000391_pt1 | contig 14357 bp, 15 predicted proteins | sample LakWasMet31_HOW6_2_FD_183873 | JGI IMG/M metagenome (GOLD analysis project Ga0208264, IMG submission 183873) | Freshwater sediment methanotrophic microbial communities from Lake Washington under simulated oxygen tension - Sediment Metagenome... | ecosystem: Environmental > Aquatic > Freshwater >...
GACGTCATTATCGAAGTGGCCGATACCGGCAAGGGCGTCGATGCCGACGTGGAAGCACGTCTGTTCGAGTCTTTTTTCACCACCAAGACCAACGGCATGGGCATGGGGCTTGCCATCAGCCGCTCCATCATCGAAGCCCACGGCGGACGGCTTACGCTGGCTAACAATTCGGAGCGAGGTGCGGCATTCCGCATCAGCCTGCCCTTTATCAAGGAGGGCGTCGACCGATGAAATCCAGAACCCCCACGATCTTCCTGGTCGACGACGATCCTTCGGTACTCAAGGCGTTGGATAGGCTGTTGCGATCCGCAGGTTACTGCGTCGAGGCATTTGCTTGCCCGCAAGCCTTTCTGAGCAGCTACGATCCGGAACAAGCGGGCTGCCTGCTACTGGACCTGACGATGCCGGGAATGAGCGGTATGGACGTACAGCAGCGGCTTAGCGAGGCTGGCGCGAGCCTGCCTATCGTCTTTCTCACCGGTCAGGGCGACATCCCGACCAGCGTCCGGGCGATCAAGAACGGCGCGGTGGACTTTCTCACCAAGCCGGTCGTTGACGAGACGCTGTTCGCGGTAATACGCGAAGCCCTGGTCAAAAACGTCGCCAACCGCCTATCCCACGCCGAACTGGCCCTGATCCGGCGCCGCCTCGCCTCGCTGACCCCGCGAGAACTCGAAGTGTTTAAGCATGTCGTGGCCGGTAGGCTCAACAAACAAATCGCCGCCGATCTTGGCACGGTGGAAAAAACCATCAAGGTACATCGTGGCAGAGTGATGCAAAAAATGCAGGCGAAATCGTTGGTCGAATTGGTGCGTCTGGCTGAGCAAGCCAGCCTTGTTTAGTCCGCATCGCCTAAGCTGTCCTGCGTCTGGCGATAGGCGCGCACGATACTGCCGGAGCGGCCGGTGACTGTTGGCCCAAGGTCCAATAGTCAGCGGCCGCTCCCTTTAGTAGCCTATTAGCGCAGCATTGATTGTATAAACGCCTACGACATCGGGTGCAGTAGGCTATAAAATCTAACGTTAACCAAATAGGAAAAATGATGAATATTCTGGCCCTTAAAAAACATAGCAGGTCTTTCAGTGCGTCAAAGCCGCTCATCGTAGCGGGTTGCTTGGCATTTGGTTTAATGGCTCAACCTGCGCAAGCGGCGTTGACCTTCAGCTTTAATTATCTGAATCCGGGCGAGGGCTTCGACGATCCGACTTTTGGTTTGGACAGAAAAGCGGCGCTAAATGAAGCCGCAGGCATGTTAGGTGCTTATTTCAGCAACTACACCGCAAACTTAACCTATGACGTGACTTCATATAGTATCGATAAAAACACCTTAGCCTCGGCGGGTAGCGGTCAATTCGTTAGGCCAGGTACCTTTCAGGAAACTGTTGTACAAACAAAAATTCTGACAAATGGTGCATCCGACGGCAACGATGCCGATGCCGATGGCACCATTAATTGGAATTTTTTCTATAACTGGGGACTGACCGATAATGTCGCGGCAAATGAATATGATTTCAAAAAAGTCGCCATCCATGAGTTATTGCACTCATTTGGATTTTCCGGAAATATCAACGATGGCGGTGTTGATAATCAAGGCGTCGCACCAGGCAGCCAGGGTTCCTGGGCTAATTTCGACAATTTTTTAACCGATGCTTCGGGCAATCGACTGATCGGTACCGACGGTGTTTTCGACAGCACCAAAGTTGCTGCACTGACAGCGGGCAGCGGCAGCGTATTGTTTAACGGCGCCAATGCGGTTGCCGCCAATGGCGGCGTGGGTGTTAACATATTTGCACCGACTACGTGGACTGGCGGTAGCAGTCTTTCGCATCTTGATGACGACACACCGGCTTTTTCTCAATTGATCATGGCATCAACCGTCTCCGAAGGATTAAAAACTCGCGAAATATCCGCTATAGAGCTTGGTATGCTGAAAGACATCGGTTATGCCCAAATAGAGGCACCAGCTGAAGTACCTGTACCGGCTACTGTTTGGTTGATGCTGACTGGCTTGGTGGGGCTATTGGGTTTAAATCGTCGTAAAGCTGCGTTGTAAGTTTTTGACAACCTGGCTTTTAGCGCAGAAAGGGGCTCTTTATGAGCCCCTTTTTTATTTGATGAAAAGGAAAATACATGTACAAATTCGCGATGACTCTGTTGATGACACTGGGAATGAGCCTAATGACCAATAACCTATCGGCAAATTCCGATGTTCCGTTGCAGTACACCTTGAAAGAGATAAGTATTTCCCTCTTGCATCAAACCGGTCACGGAATTCCAGGCGGTTACGAAATCACTATTAGCGGTAGCGGTAACAGCTTTTACAGCAGGAACAACGAGGCTCAAACGCCGATTAGTGTCGACAAAAAGACTTTGTTGGAACTGGTTAATGGTTTTTACAGCAGTCATTTTTTTGAATTGGCCGATACCTATACGGTAAAAAAACAGGTGGTTTTGAAAAGCGATGACAGCGTTGCGACAACTGGCATGCGCTTAATGGACATTGCCAGTACGCGGTTGTGTATTCAGCTTGCAGATTATAAAAAGTGCGTGACCATCGTCGACGGTCAACCCGTAGAAGCCGCGCAATTGGTCGCCAAAGTCGAAAAGCTGTTTATGCATTGATGACCGGAGTAGGGGCGGTAGATTGTCGATTACCGTAATCCAACACATACACAAACTCAATCACAACAAACGCGGTATTCAGTCCGATAGCGATAATAAAGGCGCTGCCATAATTGCCGGGTTTAGCATGGTGATGGCCTTCATGAGAGTGCGAATGATGGTGGTCGTGTTGATGTGCCATCGGAGGGGATTTTCGTAATTAATTATAAATAACCTGATCATCCTTGTTAGACCAAAGTCCAATAGTCAGAAGATGCTCCCTTTTGATAACTTAGTCACACTTTTAACTGAAGGAGATAAAGGCATGACAACAGGTAAATTAGGTCTTATTGCTGGCGCGGTATTGTGCGCCTCAGCAACAACGGCATCGGCAAATTTAGTGATCAACCCTATTTGGGACGCATCGGTACTGAATTCTGCGGACGCAGCGAACATTCAAAGCGCTTTCGGCTACGCTGCGCATGAGTTCGAGTCCCTCTATTCCAACGACATCACGCTCAACATCAGGGTAGTCGCCCAGCCCGGCACTGCTACGCTTGGGGAGAGCACCAACTATAGTACTAGCGGTCACACTTACGCACAGATCAAGTCTTGGCTACAAGCCAATCCGTCCGGCGCGTCCTTTGTCCTGCCGACGACTGACCCCACTAATGGCGGGGATTTTTATCTAAACAGCGCCCAATCAAAACTCTTCGGAGAAACGCCGGCTAACGACCCAGGCGAAGATGGCATATTCACTTTTGGTGCAGGCTGGGCATACACGTATGACCCCAACAACCGCGCCGTGGCCGGTGCATATGACTTCATCGGCACAGCCGAACACGAAATCTCCGAGCTTATGGGCCGCTTGCCTGGCTTAGGCAACGGTGGTCATTATCGGCCGTTCGATTTATTCCGTTATACCGCTCCGGGTGTTCTTAGTCTGAACCCAACCGATACCAATGTGTATTTTTCAATCGATGGTGGCCTCACGAGTCTGTTGGCTTTCAGCAGCGACCCAGACGGCGACCTTCAGGATTGGGCCGGCAGCACTAAAGACGCGTTCAATGCGTTTGGCCCGGCTGGTGAAATGGATCCCATGTCGGCTATCGATCTTCTCACCCTGGACGCGATCGGATACACCCGTGTTGCCGCCGTCCCCGTACCCGCTGCGGCTTGGTTGATGCTGAGCGGCCTGCTGGGCGTGTTTGGCGTCAATCGCAGACGCAAGTCAGCCTAATCGGTTTCGGCCGTTTCTTAGGAGGTGAGGTTCTTTCGGGAACCTCGTTTCATCCAATCGAGTTGCCCCTGAAAATGCATAAATTATCGTTATCCGGTTTACTGCTGTTAGGAGCAATCGTCCTGCCCAATCCAGCGCAGGCGGGCGACGATAAGCCAGTGCCGCCGTTACAATATCCATTGGATCAGGTGGCTATTTCCATTCTGCATCATACCAGCCACGGTATTCCGGGCGGGTTCGAGATCGCCATTCAGGGCGGTGGCAACGGCTTTTATCTGCAAAATGCGGTAAAGACCGAGCTGCAAATTTCCAGTAACACCTTGATCGATTTGCTCAACGATTTTTATCGCATCCGTTTTTTTGATTTGGCCGATACCTACCGGGTACAAGAACAGGTCGTTCTCGGCGATAACGGGCAGGTCGCGACCAGGCACATCACCACGAACGATGCCAGCAGCAATAAGCTCTGTGTGCAACTGGCCGATTATCAAAAGTGCGTGACCATCGTCAACGACCAACCGGCGGAAGCCGCGCAACTGGTCGCCAAAATCGAAAAGCTGTTTATGCATTGATGACCGGAGTAGGGGCGGTAGATTGTCGATTACCGTAATCCAACACATAGAGTCTCAAGGATAAGGCTGATTCGATTGTTGGATTTTATTCTGGATTATCAGCGGACGATTAAAACGGGGTTAACGATTTACTACGGTGTCAGAGTACAAACGTGATTAGTGGTTCCCAGCTCTATTTGTAAGGTGCTGTGCTCGACGGAAAAGCGTTCTTTCAGCGCTAAGACAATCTCATCTATAAATATATCGCCAGGGTAGCCGTTGGGCATTACTAAATGAACTGTAAGGGCTGTTTCAGTCGTGCTCAAGCCCCAGATGTGCAAGTCGTGAATATCACTAACACCGGGACATTGACGCAGATAAATTTCTACTTCGGGTAGGTTAATGTGTCTAGGAACAGCGCTCAATGCCAGTCGCATTGATTCACGCAGCAAGCTCCAGGTTCCGATCATAATAACTAAAACGATAACGAGGCTAATGACTGGGTCAAGCCAGAACCAATGGGTAAACATAATTGCGACACCGGCGGCAACAACGCCTAATGACACAACGGCGTCAGCCAGCATGTGCAGATAAGCTCCCCGGATGTTCAAATCACCTTTGCTGCCTTTGACAAACAGCCAGGCGGATAAGCCGTTTATGACGATACCAACTGCCGCGATTTCCATCATCAGCATTCCTGAAACCATCGGCGGCTGTGAGAAACGCTGTATCGCTTCCCAAGCAATGGCCCCGCACGCCACTAACAGAAACGTCGCGTTTGCTAAAGCCGCCAAAATCGATGTGCTTCTAAGTCCATAGGTGTAGCGCACGCTAGGCTCTTTGCGGCTCAGGATCGTTGCAATCCATGCCAGCAGCAGACCCAAAACATCCGATAAATTATGCCCGGCATCGGCCATTAACGCCGTCGAGTTGGCAATAAAGCCATATACAAACTCAATCACAACAAACGCGGTATTCAGTCCGATAGCGATAATAAAGGCGCTGCCATAATTGCCGGGTTTAGCATGGTGATGGCCATCATGAGAGTGACCTTGATGGGAGTGATCATCGTGAGAGTGCGAATGGTGGTGGTCGTGTTGATGTGCCATCGGCGGGGATTTCCGTAATTAATTATAAGTTGACCGGATCGGTCGCGACTATCTTGCCAGGCGTCATTCTGAATAACGAGCAAGTGACTAATCTGCAGTCAGTATACGCAGCAATCGTTGATTCAGTTGCATAGCTAATAGTCTTATTGATGCGGTGAAGACCATACCATTTGGACAGTCTTCCCAACTATATAATAAAAATTAGAAGATTTTAATACGCGGCTATTGATTAGGTTATTTCGGAGATATTCAAGCCGACTGTTTTCGAATCAAGTGCCAGCGAAAGAATAAGCAATGTAAGAGCCCCAAGCTGAAGTGCGAAACGAATGGTATGGCCCATTTCCCAGTTTGCACGCAGATCTGTTCAATTGAGCGGAATGTTGGGTAATGCAGTATTGAGAAAAAATGCATTCGCGGGCGCAACTAATAGAATGGTGGTGAATCTTAATAGTTTTAGCGGCATAACTTGTCTCCCGACGCCTAACGAATTTTATTTTGCTAAAACCAAGACTTCCCGCAAAGTCACAAATTCTTCAGCGGCAGTCGGATGGATGCCGATTGTTGAATCGAAGATTGCTTTAGTCGCACCAGCTCTAATCGCAACAGCCATGCCTTGGGTAATTTCCGGCGCATCGGCACCTATCATGTGCAAACCCACGACCTGATCAGTACTGCGCACAACGATCATCTTCATCAGAGTTTTTTCATCCAAGCCGGACAGGGCGCTTTGCATTGGTGTAAAACTGGTTTTGTAAATCTCAATGTCGGAGTGTTTTTCTCTTGCCTGCGCTCCAATTGATCTGTCGGCCAAAGCAGAAGGTAGACACGCTATAATCAACGCCATTTAAACCGCAAATAAAAAATCAATTCGTATCAGTGGCTACTTTTCTCGAACTCTACCAAAGCTTGGACATTGACCCTTTAAAGCGTGGCAAGCAATTTGAACGTTTTACCAAATGGTTCCTCAAAAATGATCCCGAATGGTCAACTCAAGTTGATCAGGTCTGGCTATGGGAGGAATACCCTAAACGCTGGGGTATCGATTGCGGTGTCGACCTGGTTTTTCAACATAAAAATGGCGAAACCTGGGCAGTACAGGCCAAGTGTTACTCATCTAATCATGACATCACCAAACACGATGTAGATAAATTCTTAAGCGAGTCCAATCGCGCGGGCATCGACAAGCGCCTGTTGATCGCCACTACTGATCGTATCGGCAAGAATGCAATACAAGTCTGCGAAGCCCAAGAAAAAACGGTGGTCAGGTTTTTACTCTCAGACTTTGAGCGTTCGGAGCTTGACTACCCAGCACATTACAATGACCTCCATAACGGCAAGCGTAAAGAGTCGCCTAAACCGCGTCCACACCAACTTGAAGCCATTACCTCGGTAGCTGATAACTTTCAACATGCCGAACGTGGTCAACTGATCATGGCCTGTGGAACCGGCAAGACTTTCACTACGCTGTGGATTAAAGAACAACTAGCCTCCCAACGGACACTGGTACTGCTGCCGTCATTAAGCCTGTTGTCACAAACCCTCAGGGAATGGACCTTTGCCGCAACTCAGCCGTTTGATGTGCTTTGTGTCTGCTCAGACGAAACCGTTGGCAAACGCGGCGAGGATGAAGCCATCCAATCGGTTTCTGAACTGGCTTTTCCTGTCACCTCAGATGCACAAGCAATCAGGCGCTTTATAACCGGGGACGGTGCCAAAGTCATATTCTCCACCTACCAGTCATCGCCAATGGTGGCTGATGCCCAAGCCGGTGACTCCACGCTGGCATTTGACTTGGTGGTCGCCGATGAAGCCCATCGCTGCACCGGCAAAGTTACCAGTGCTTTCTCCACCGTATTGGACAACACGCGCATCATCGCCAGCAAACGCCTATTCGCAACCGCCACGCCCCGTACCTATACCGCCTCGGTAAAGAAAACTGCGGAAGATCGCGGTATTGAAGTGGCTTGCATGGATGATGAAGCCGTGTTTGGTAAAGTGCTGTATTCGCTGCCCTTTGGTAAAGCCATCCGGCAAAATCTGCTGACCGATTACCGGATCGTGATTATTGGCGTTGATAGCCCGATGATTGCCGAATGGATTAAGAACAGGGAACTTATTAAAACCGATTCCGGCATTGAAAACGATGCCGAATCCATGGCCGCCCAAATTGGCCTACTTAAGGCCATCAAGGATTACGACCTCAAGCGTATCATCAGCTTTCACAGTCGCGTAAGTCGGGCGGAATCATTCAAAAATGACGTGCATCAGGTACTCGATTGGATTGACGAAGAGCATCGCCCCAGTGGTGAGTTGTGGACTGATTTTGTATCAGGAGCAATGGCAACGGATAGAAGACGGCAGAAATTGGATTACCTGAAAGGCTTGGCTGACAACCAAAGAGGCCTGTTAACAAACGCCCGCTGCCTTTCCGAAGGCGTGGATGTTCCGTCATTAGATGGTATTGCCTTCATTGATCCTAAGAACAGCCAAGTAGACATTGTCCAGGCAGTCGGCCGCGCTATTCGTTTAAGTGACGACAAAAAGTTTGGCACCATTGTTATACCTGTGTTTATTCAACAAGGTGACAACGCCATCGCCTCAATTGAAGCCAGTAACTTTAAACCGGTTTGGGATGTACTGAATGCATTCAAGGCGCATGATGAAGTGTTATCTCTGCAACTGGATAAGTTACGCACTGAGCTAGGCAGAAAGCCAGGGTCGAAGGTCAAGCCGCTAGATCTCTCAAAAATCACGATTGATCTACCAACCTCTGTGGACAGCGCTTTTGGTGATTCACTGCGTACCTATTTGGTTGAGCAAAGTACTACTTCCTGGCATTTTTGGTATGGGTTGCTATTGAGCTATATCGAGGAATACAGCGATGCAAGAGTTCCTACCAAGTCAAAATATGAAGGGTATTTTTTAGGGCAATGGTGTTCAACACAAAGAAAAGAAAAAAATAAACTTAGCTCAGAAAGAATCAAACTACTTGAGGCATTACCACAATGGTCTTGGAATCTATTTGAAGACAAATGGAATGATGGATTTGAATATTTAAAAAAATATGTTGAAGAATACAATCATGCAAGAGTTCAGGGCAATTTAAAATATCAAAATTTTAATTTAGGATCATGGGTAAGTGTTCAAAGAACGACAAAAAATAAAATCAGCTCAGAAAGAATTCAATTGCTTGAGACATTACCTCAATGGTCTTGGGATGCCATTGAAGACAAATGGAATGATGGATTTGAATATTTAAACAAATACGTTGAAGAGTTTGGTCATGCAAGAGTACCGCACGGATTTAAATATGGGGATTTTAATTTAGGTGTATGGGTAGGAAATCAAAGACGTGGTAAGGATAATCTTGGTTTAGAAAAAATTCAATTGCTTGAAGCATTACCCCAATGGTCTTGGAATCCCCTTGAAGAACAGTGGAACGAAGGATTTGAATATATAAAGAAATATATTGAACAATACGGTAATGCAAGAATTCCTACTCAATTGAAATATCAAAATTTCAACTTAGGGTCTTGGGTATCACATCAAAGATATGAAAAAAATAAACTCAGTTCAGAAACAATTCAATTGCTTGAGTCACTACCCCAATGGTCTTGGGATTTTCTCGAAGATAAATGGAATGAAGGATTTGGATATTTAAAAAAATATGTTGAGAAATACGGTGATGCAAGAGTCCCTGCTGAATTTAAATATGAATATTTTAATTTAGGCTCTTGGGTAAGCAACCAAAAATATAATAATAAAAATGATAAGCTTGATTCAAAAAGAATTCAATTACTTGAAGAGTTACCAAGATGGTCTTGGAATCAATTTGAAGACCAATGGAATGAGGGATTTGATTACTTAAAAAAATATGTTTCTGAACAAGGTCACGCAAGAGTTCTACGTGGATTTAAATATAAGGGTTTCAATTTAGACATCTGGGTGTCACGTCAAAGAAAAGAAAAAAATAAAATGAGTCCAGAAAAAATTCAGCAACTTGAATCATTACCGAAATGGTCTTGGAATCCCACTGAAGACCGATGGAATGAAGGGTTTGTATATTTAAAAAAATATGTTTCTGAACAAGGTCATGCAAGAGTTCCTAGCAACGTAAAATATCAAAATTTCGACTTAGGGTCGTGGGTAAGCACTCAAAGAAAAACAAGGAGTGAGCTTGATTTAGAAAGAATTCAATTGCTTGAAGCATTGCCACAATGGTCTTGGAACCCACTTGAAGACCGATGGAATGAAGGATTTGAATATTTAAAGAAATATGCTGAAGAACAAGGTCATGCAAGAGTTCCACTCAGATTTAAATATGAGTATTTTAAATTAGGTGTATGGGTAAGTACCCAAAGAGCCAATAGGGATAAGCTTGATTTTGGAAAAAATAAAAAACTTGAATCATTGCCACAATGGTCTTGGGGTATAAAAAAGCAAAAAATAATGAATGAATATTTAGATGATGATTATGAAAGTCCGCATTCTTCCGATTAGCACAGCGTAATCGGAAGAATGTTAGTTGGTTCAAAAAGTTCGATTACGCAAGCTAATCGCACCTACATTTTGAATGACAGCATATCGGGTTGCCGCAGCCTTACGCTGAAATTATTGAATGTCGCAAAGCCCGTCGATTGGGTTAGGCGTTAGCCGTAACTCAACATCCTTACTCCGCTAAACCCGACAGGTTATATAAACATCTCAACGACAAAATTGAGTAACGTGAGCACCGGGCTTTCCAGCAATTCGGGGACGAAATCTTGAACGCGGATAACCTGAACGGCAGCGTCACTAACCGAAGCATGAGCATTATTCAAAATAACAGAGTGTTTATCGCAAAGTAACAAATTCCTCAGCCGCCGTCGGATGGATGCCGATTGTCGAGTCGAAAATCGCTTTGGTCGCACCGGCTCGAATGGCAACAGCCATGCCCTGGATAATTTCGGGGGCATCTGATCCAACCATATGCAAACCGACTACCCGGTCAGTGCTGCGCACCACGATCATTTTCATTAAAGTTTTTTCATCCAAGCCGGACAGGGCGCTTTTCATCGGTGTGAAACTGGTTTTGTAAATATCAATGTCCGTATACAGTTCCCGCGCTTTCGCTTCGGTAAGGCCAACCGTACCAATGGTCGGCTGGCAAAACACCGCAGTGGGGATATTGTCGTAATCAACTGGTTGCGCTTGTTTGACATATAACTTATTGATCAGCGCCATGCCCTCTGCTATCGCTACCGGCGTCAGGTTGACCCGGTTGGTGACATCGCCCAGCGCATAGATTGACGGCACGTTGGTTTGATAGTCGTCATAAACTTTAATGGCACCGTCATCATCAAATTCAACGCCCAGTGCCTCCAGGCCAAAGCCTTTGGAGTTGGGGGTTCTGCCGGTGGCATATAACACCAGGTCTGTGGTCATTTTAGTGCCGTCAATAAGCCTGACTACAAAGTCGCTGCCTGTTTTTTCTATGGCTTCAATATCGGTATTAAACAGCAGACTAATGCCTTTTTTGGCCAAAGCAACGGCCAGAAAATCTTGTATATCTTCATCAAAGCCTTGCAGCAGTTTATCGCCGCGATGGCAGATGGTGGTATCAACACCAAGGCCGTTAAGAATGCTGGCAAATTCCACAGCGATATAACCGCCACCAACAATAATGATGCGCTTGGGCAACTGCTTGAGAAAGAACATCTCATTTGATGTGACTATATATTCTTTGCCGGGTAGGTCAGGTACAAACGGCCAGCCGCCGGTTGCTATTAATATGTGTTCGGCCCGGTAGGATAAGCCTTCCACCTCAACCGTATGGGCATCAAGCACTGTTGCTAAGCCAGTCATCACATTAACGCCGGATGTTTGCAGCCGGTTGTCATAAACCCCTTGTAGACGGGTTATTTCTTGGTTTTTGTTGGCGATCAAGCTGGACCAGTTGAACGATGATTTTCCTACCGTCCAACCAAATCCTTTAGCCGCTTGAAATTGATCTTGAAATTGGGAGGCATAAACCAGTAACTTTTTGGGCACACAACCGACATTGACACAGGTGCCGCCTAAATAGCGTTTTTCAGCAAGGCCGACGCGTTTACCCAGTCCCGCCGCCATATTAGCGGCGCGCACGCCTCCGGAACCGCCACCAATTACAAATAGGTCATAGTCAAATTGAGTCATTAGCGGTTCTCGTAAAAATAAAAGAAGGGGTAGGGTGGTTATTGGTTTTGCTTTAGATAATCAAGAAGCGTATCGACATCGCTGACCGTATATGGATCATCCGGGCAATTATCAACTTGGCCGGGTTCACTGAATATTTTGAGGATTTTTTTATCGTCGACAATCATCGAATAGCGCCATGAGCGGCTACCAAAGCCAAGGTTTTCTTTTTTTACCAGCATGCCCATTGCCTGGGTAAACTCACCGTTGCCATCGGGCAGCATTTTCACATTGCTGATGTTTAGATGCTTGCTCCATTGAAACATCACAAAAGCATCGTTAACGCTCAGGCAATACACTTCATCAACACCTTGATCAACAAGCTCCTGATATTTAGCGACAAAACCGGGTAAATGCTTACTTGAACAGGTCGGTGTGTATGCGCCGGGCAGGGCTAAGACCACGATTTTTTTGCCTTTAAAAATATCGTCGGTGCTGACATCTTGCCAGCGAAATGGATTGTCGCCACCGATGCTTTCGTCGCGAACTCGGGTTTTAAAAATTACATTAGGTACAGTTGAAATCATGGGGAGTTCCTTGGTTTTTTAAGTGAGGAGCGAGGTAACTTACTTTTGGGATTAGGCAATAAAAAAAGCCAGCGGGAAGATTGCTGGTCCACGCTGGCATCAGTTACAACGACTTGAGGCTGGGTAAATCTTAAGCTGTTGCTGCGTCCAAAAGCCGATCCAGAGTACGGATATGCGCTTGCTGAGCGGGCAGCAGTTTTGCTTCAATTAACGTGCGAAGGTCTGCAGATAATTCGTCATCCTTTAAGGCTTGTTCATAATCATCAACGCCATTTTTTTCACCTTCGCGTAGTGCTTTTAGTGCAGTGTGGTTACCAAAAATACTAGCGCTTTCCAGCACTAATGTTGCCCACGTGCCCCATGCACCTGAAGTCTCAGCGGGCGTGCCGCCCAAAGAACGGCTTAGTGTCTGTAAGCTGGATACAGCAATTTTATGATTTTGATAAATGGGTCTTAAATGCTCCGACTCGCCCAAACTCACATCTTGTCTGAGTTTATCCAAGGCTTGTTGATAAGACTCGACTGCTGATAATTCATCTTTCAGCAATTTATTGATTGTTTCGATGTTATGCATAACAAAATACCTGTGCGATTGTTAGTTTGGTTTTGTACGAAATCAGCAAAACCAAACTAACGAAATTGATGGAGACTTATTGCACGGCTTTTAGATGTTTAACCGCTTCGTTAGCCGATTTTTTAGCTTCTTCGGTATGGCCCAAATTGCCATGCTCGATAGCTTCATCCAAGTTTTTGATACCGGCATCCAGATGCTCATCGGCGACTTTTGCGTGGGTTTTAGCGGTATCCGCATGTTCGGCGATAGTTTTAGCGTCGGTGGCTTTTGCCGCGACTTGTGCATGTTTAAGCGCTAGCGCGCTGTGGCTTTCTTCAGCAAATGCGCCGAATGAGCATAAAGTTAACGCGATACCTGCACACACGCTTGAGGTAAGTTTCATATTGAATTCCTGTGAATTTATTATTGGTATGGGGTAGTAAGCCAGTTTTTGTTAACTGGCTTACCTTGAGCCGGGTTACTTGTTTTCTTTAATATCTTGTTTAATATCGCCAATGCCTTTTTGGACTTTGCCGGTATTTTTTTGGATGTTGCCTTCTATTTCCATGCCTTTGTCATCCAGTATCTTGCCGACTTCTTCTTTGGCTTTACCTTGGGCTTCATCAACACGGCCTTTTACTTGATCTTTGTTGTAAGGTGCTTCTATTTTGCTGTCTTCCGCATAAGCGCCGAAGGAGCAAAGGCTTAAAGCTATAGCTGCAGATAAACCAAGCAATTTAATATTTATGATTTTCATAGTGATGTCCTGTGAAGTTTGTCTTGGATAGGTTTGTAGTTAAGCCGGTTAGGCATTAACAGCGCAGCGCTTCTTTAGAGTGCTTTTTTAATTTCTTCTTTGATGTCGCCGACCTTTGTTTGCACTTTGCCGACATTCTTTTGGACGTTGCCTTCTACTTCCAACTCATCGTCATTGATGATGTTGCCGGTGACTTCTTTAACTTTACCAATCACTTCGTCTACTTTGCCTTTAACTTGATCTTTGTTCATGGGACTCTCCTGATAATTATTTAGCCATGACCAGTTAGTCTTGGCTAAAGCGCGAGAAGGTTTTTCTCAGCGCTTGGGTTAAACAATACAGCTAAAGTTAAACCTGGTCGGTGCGGCAGCGAACAGAAGGATTGAGGCAACAAAATTAATTAGTTGTCGACACTGCCGACCCAGGTAGCGGTTGATCGGTTATTTGATAAGGTGAAGTTTGTTCAGCCCAAACTGCAAGGTAGGTTAGCGTCGCCTCCCCGATGATCGTTGCGAAAGATGCGTCTGCAGCATCGCGACCTGTGCCAATGCGAACGAATCCTTCGACCGGCGCCATTCGGGTAGCATCAAATAAATACCAACGAGTCCCCAAATAAGCTTCAAAAAACCCGTGAAAATCAGGTGGCTGCAAATACACGGCGTATCCAGAAACGTAGCGCGCGGGAATACATAACGCCCTGCATAAAGTAATGGCAAGATGGGCATAATCTCGACATACCCCTACGCGTTCTATTAATACGTCACAGGCGCTGGTACTTTCGCCGGTACTGCCTGCTTGATAGTCGA
>Ga0208264_1000396_pt1 | contig 14286 bp, 11 predicted proteins | sample LakWasMet31_HOW6_2_FD_183873 | JGI IMG/M metagenome (GOLD analysis project Ga0208264, IMG submission 183873) | Freshwater sediment methanotrophic microbial communities from Lake Washington under simulated oxygen tension - Sediment Metagenome... | ecosystem: Environmental > Aquatic > Freshwater >...
CCGTGTTGATTGGTGGGATTACCTGCGCCGTGGTTATGGCCCTTATTGAACGGTAAAAAGAACGTGGCTTTACCGTCCAGCTTGGTGGTCATGTAGACCTCGTCGGTATCCACCGCCATATGGACCAAGCAGCGGCCGAATTGCAGCAAGGGTTGGGTAATGTCGCGATCCTCACGGTACTGTTTCTGCCCGTGGTAACGGGCGGTCTGGCCTGTCCAGGGATTTTTCAGCTCCAGGGTAGCGAACGGCAGACCGTTGATGAATATCACCAGGTCGATTTCTTCCAGCGTGTTAGTCAGAGAATAGCGCACCTGGCGGATGCTGCTGAAGATATTGTCGGCAAAGCTCTCTTTGACCTTGTCGGAACTACTGGCTAGCGGCGCCGGATACATCAGCGTCAGGTGGGCATCATCGACGCTGAGACCTTTTTTCAACAAGTGCAGCAGGCCGTATTTTTTGATCAGGCGGTCGAAGCGTTCCAGCACCTTCAGCTGCCAATCGCCGCCGTGTTTTTGCAGCTTTTCCAATTCCTCGCGCTGAGTTTTTTCGAGAAACGCCCAGAACCGTTTAGTGTCGAGCGCATAACGAGCATTGAAATCCTGTGGCAAACCGAGCTGGTAACCGTGGTTATGAATGAAGGGTACTTCGCTCCCTTCGGCAAGGGCCTGTTGTGCTTCCAAACAGGTGCCGGTCAGTTGTTTTTCGATCGCGATTTCCAGTTCTTTTTCGCTAGTTTTACTGACCATCGTATTTTTCCTTACGCCACCATGCTGTCGATGAGTTCAGGAGCCGAGCTTTCAACAAGCTCTGGGACCCTGATTTTTCCGGTCACGGCGCTGTTGATCAAGGTGGCTTTGTATTCCTTCAATTTGTCGATTTGTTGTTGCTGCAAAGCTATGGCGCGATCGATTTTAGTGGATTGAGTTTCGATATGAGCAACTATGGCAGTTTGTTCTTCGATTGGAGGAACAACTGTCAATAATTGTTTAAACTCCCCCCAATACAGTCTTTTTCGAAAATCTGTAATCCCTTTTGAATTTCGATCCATTTGTTGAATAAACTGAGGACACCGGTATTGATACTCAAAATATGAAGACATCATTCTTTCATTCGGTGTGGCTACAATGTAGGCTGGACTTACCATTCCCATGACTTTCACCGCCCCAATCGCACCCTGCCAAGCGCGCATCATATTGAAGGCTATGTCGCCGGGCTGCACTAAATTGTATTTAGTCTTGTCTTCAATTTTAATTCGCCCACGAATATTTTCGTCTTCAGACATTTCTTCTGAAGAAACAGCCGTATGAATCGAAACGGATAATAAAGGGAGGCCATCCTCACCGGCCTCGATTCTTTCTCTCAACAAAGCTCGGTTTGCCAAAAAGTCCCAATGCGCCGGTATCTCTCCAATCCATTCCACGCCGGAGTCGCGCATCGGAGTGTCTGGGTTTAAGCCACGTGTGACGGCGTTTTGAATCAGGATTTGTTTGCGCTCTTTGAGCAGGTCGGTCTGTTTTTCCTTGATCGCCACGGCCTGATCGATCTGCGCGGTTTTGCGATCCAGAAAGGAGGCGATGGCGATCTGTTCGGAGAGTGGCGGGACTCCCATAATAACTGATTTCATTTCATCGTAGCGTGTAGTCCAGAGATCAGCAACAATGCCATGCCCTATCCGGTAAAACTCTTCAACAAACGCGTAGCTTTTCAAAAGATAATGGCAGTATTGCGTGTGAATGCCTTTGGGTTCTAAAACGATATTAATGAGAGAAACTGAACCGTCTCTATCAGAAACCCCACTAGAGCCTTTTCGATCAGATCGGCTATTAATAACAAAATCGCCTTTTCTTACCAATTTTCTATTGTCACCGTCATTGGTTTTTGCTGCGGTTTCTAATTGCGGCAATATTCCATTTTTCGTAACGGATAATGGATGAAATTCTTTATCTGAGACTTTTTGTCTCCGTTCTTTAAAACGTGTACCTAAACGTGTTGCATCCCAATGTGCTGGAATTTTTCCCAACCATTCCACGCCAGAATTCTTATAGGTATCGTATTTGGGTATCGCCGCCAGTTGTTCAATCATCGCTTGTCTCATCCGTTTTATTCAGCAATTGCGCCTGTACTTTAATCCGTTCCAGTTCCAGCTCGCGTTTCAATTCTTCTTCGGTCGGCAGAAAGGGAAGGTATTTCGCGGCGAACAGTTGTTCGCTGTCGGTCAGCACCGAGTATTTCACCACCGCTTCACTTTTCTGGCTGCACAGGATCAGGCCGATGGTGGGGTTATCATCGGCAGCCCGTTGCTGTTGGTCGTAAATACGCACATAGCTGTCCATCTGGCCGACATCCTGATGCGTCAGCTTGCCCAGTTTCAGGTCGATCAGTAAAAAACACTTGAGTTTGAAGTGATAAAACACCAGATCAATGTAAAAGTCCTGATCTTCGGTGCGGATGCGTTGTTGCCGGGCCACAAACGCGAAGCCTTTGCCCAGTTCCAGCAAAAACGCTTGCAGGTTATCGAGCAGGCCCTGTTCCAGATCGGATTCCAAAAGCCGCTGGCTAGTTAGGTTCAGGAAGTCGAGAATATAGGGGTCGCGGAGATAATCCTTGGCGGTCAGTGACTGATGTTCCGCATCTGCGATTTTTTGTTCCGCTTCAGCCTGAACTGCTGCTTTGTCGCGACTGGACAGCAGGCGTTCGTAATAGAGTTTGCCGATTTGCCGCTCCAGGGCTCTGGCACTCCAATGCTGTTCGATCGCTTCCTGTTGATACCAGCTTCTGGCGTTGAGGTTATCCACCCGGAGGAGCAGTCGATAATGCGTCCAACTCAATTCGGTACGCACTGCGTTCCAATTTGGATAGGCCAGAAAAAAAGCGCGCATATTGCGCAGATTGCGGGCATCAAAGCCTTTGCCGAACTCTGCCGTCAACCGTTCTGAAAGCGCCTGCAGCTGTTGTTTGCCGTACGCGGCGCGGGCTTGACCCTGCTGCTCATGTTCGACGATCAAACGGCCGATTTGCCAGTAGCAGTGCACCATCGCACTGTTCACGGCCAGCTGCACCTGCTGCCGGGATTGCTGGATGACGACAGTGATGTGAGTCAAAAGCGGCGCGAGCTCATCGCTCAGCGTTGCATTGGCGCTTAAGGGTATTAATGGCTCAAAATCCTGCATGCTCGGCGTCTATATCTGATCTACAGTAATACCCAAAATATCGGCAATCAGGCCTTCCGCCTGTGTTTCCAGCGTTATGATGTCGCGGGCCACATCTTCCATCGTGCGCAGCGGCTTGTGCCGGTAGAAATACTTATTGAAACTGATCTCGTAGCCGATTTTGGTGGAGTCGAGGTTGATCCAGGCATCATGAACGTGCGGTTTGACTTCCGCCAGGAAATAGCGGTGGATGCTGTCATTCAGCGGCACCGATTCACTGTCACGCAAATCGGTATTGCTTTCATAGGTCAGATACTCGCCTTTTTTATCGGTCGGATAATAGCCGAAATCCGGCAGATCCTGCTCGCTACAATCCAGGTGTTGCAACAGCTTGTCGAGTTTGTCGCCGCTGAGCTTATGCTTGTCGGCGATCACTTTTTCGGCCGTCTCGTCATACCAGCTGACGGCGTTCAGGATGGCGTTTTTGTCGCTGGCACCCAGCTTAATGGACTGGTCTTTCAGTTCCTTATCCACCAGGGCGATGAACTGATTGAAATCGCTGAACTCGGTTTCGCCGATCGCGGCCATTAGGGTATTGGCCGTCTGCACCAGGTCACGCTGTTTTAACCAGGTACTCTGGCTGAGCAATTTCTGGCGGTTTTTGGCGTTCAGGTTCAGTTCCTGGTCTTCGCACCAGGCGAGAATGACCTTTTCCTGATCGGCCAACGTGCCGATCTCGTAGACGGCATCGCCCCATTGGCTGTAGATCCATTGCATCGGCTCGCGCAAGGACTTGTCGAAGCGCAGGGTTTCGATGCGCTCGATGCTGAACTGGGCTTTGCGGCGGTCTGGCCGCTCGATGCTGACCTTGTAGTAGCCGAAATCGCGGTTATCGAATACCTGGGCGGCAATGCCGGCCTCATCGGTTTGGCGTTCTATCGCGGCCAATTTCAGGTAAGTCGCTACGATTTCCCGGATATGCTCGGGGGCGAACTCGCAATTCTTGTTGCCGAGATTTTTGCGCAGTTTGCGGTAAAGCTGGCTGGCATCGATCAATTGCACCTTACCCTTGCGGGGAGCTGCTTTGTGATTGGACAGCAGCCAGATATAGGTGGTAATCCCTGTATTGTAAAACAGATTGTTCGGCAATTGGATGATCGCTTCGAGCCAGTCGTTTTCGATGATGTGCCGGCGAATATTGCTCTCGCCGCCACCGGCGTCGCCGGTGAACAGGCTAGAACCGTTATGGACCGAGGCGATACGAGATCCGTGCGGGCTTTGGTCCAGACTTTTCATCTTGCTGACCATTTCCATCAGGAACAGCAATTGGCCGTCGCTGGAACGCGGTGTGGCGTCTACGGTTTCCGGCTTGCCCCAGTAATCTTTCAGCGTTACCCGAAAGCGGGAGTCGATCACGTCGCCGTCTTCTTTTATATATTTCTGCTCACTTGCCCAGCTTTTACCATAGGGCGGATTGGAAAGCATGAAGTCAAAACGGGTACCGTCAAATTCATCGGTAGACAACGTGGAGCCTACCCGGATGTTGGCCGGGTTATTGCCTTTGATCATCATGTCGGATTTACAGATGGCGTAGGTCTCGTCGTTGATCTCTTTGCCATACAAATAAACATCGCCGGTGGCACGAATCGCACCTTCTTCATCCTTGATGAAGTTTTGCGACTCGGTGAGCATGCCGCCGGAACCGCAGGCAGGGTCATAGATGGTCATGACGGGCGGCAGCTGGTCTTTGACAGGGTCAAAAATCAGATGGGTCATTAGTTCGATCACTTCCCGGGGCGTGAAGTGCTCGCCGGCCTCTTCGTTGTTTTCTTCGTTGAATTTGCGGATCAATTCCTCAAACACATACCCCATGCCCAGATTGGTCAGCGCGGGCAAGCGGTTGCCGTCCGGATCTTCTATATCGTGGGGGGTGAGGTTGATATAGGGAGAGGTGAACTTTCCCAACACGGGAAACAACACATCCTTGTTGGCCATGTGGCGCACTTGGGCCTTGAGATTGAACTTGTCGATAATCTCTTTGACGTTGGCACTGTAACCATTCAGATATTCCTCGACATTGGCGAGCAGAATCTGCTGGTTATTGGTCGCGGTTTTGACGAGTTGGGTGAGCGTCCATTTGCTGGTGTTGTAAAACACATAACCTGAGGCGTCTTTCAGGCCGTTATCGTCCAGTTCGGTCAGGCCCATCTCGCTTCTCTGGAAAGCCAGCTCTTCCAGTACTTTTTCTTTGCTGGGCTCCAGTAAGGTATCCAGGCGGCGCAACACCACCATGGGCAGAATCACATCGCGATATTTGCCGCGCACGTAGACATCGCGCAGGCAGTCGTCAGCGATCGACCAGATGAAAGAAACCAGTTTATTGTGGGTGGCGTGGTTCATTATTGTAATTCCCTTCTTTCAGGCGATTTTTGGGCCTGTTTGATCCGATTTTCAATTTCTTGCATAACTTGATCGTGATCGAATAATTCGCCCCGATCCGCAGCCGCTATGCCCTGGGCAATTTTTTCAATCTGGCCTGCTTGTTGTTCAAGATCTTTTTTGAGAGCTTTATTCACTAAATTCCGGTCCCTTGGGGTTCGTCTGTAACCGCATAGGATACTATATCTGTAGGGTCGGATTGTACCTATTGTGGGCCTTGCCGTACTTCCCTTTATCATCACTGGAATGCGTACCAAATATCTACTATTGATCCGAATCTAGGGTTGTACGAACTTTGTAAGCAACGCCGATTCGCTTCGGGGCGGATTGCCGGCGTTTGAGGGATTTCTGCACGTATTGGAGCGCTTCTTCTTCATTGTTGACGACAGTCACGAGGGTTCGCCCTTTTCCGCCGATCCGCCCGTAAGTGGTTTCCACGACCCAGTTGCCGAAGATGTCCTGCCCATAGGCCAGTGAATAGGCGCGGTGAATATTGCGAGCAGGATCTCGCGCTTCGAGATAAGCAATCGGTGTCAACATAGCTCGGCTTCCTTAATCATTCCTCTTCCTGCCGGCATATGTCATTTTATTCTTGCAAGTTTAGATAAAGCGTTGACCGTGCCACGTTGAGTAGCTTCGCCACATGTGCTGGGCTTTCCCCTTCATCTATCAGCTTTCTGGCGTGTTTAATTTGTTGCGGTGTCAATTTTGGTTTCCGCCCCATTTTTACCCCCCGTGCTTGCGCCGCTGCCCTCCCCGCCTGGGTGCGCTCCTGAATTAAAGAGCGTTCCAGTTCCGCCAGTATTCCGATCATTTGCCACATCGCCCGACCGGTGGGGGTTTCGGTATCGATGGATTCGGTTAGAGATTGAAACTGAATCTTGCGTTCTTTCAAATCGTCAAGAAAGGCAATGAGATCATGCAGCGACCGCCCCAGCCGGTCGAGTTTCCATACAACCAAAACATCATCCGCCTTGAGCGCGGCAAGGCATTTGTTCAATTCTGGACGTTGCCGATTTGCGCCGCTGGCCTTGTCAATGTAGATGGTTTTGCACTCCGCCCTCTTCAGGGCGTCAAGCTGCAAGTCGGGGTTTTGGTCGTCGGTCGAGACTCGGGCATAGCCTATTTTCATGCGCTCATTTTCGGACAGATTTATAGGACACGCAAGACTTTGATTTTAATGGGACAAGCGGTTGTCCGAAAAATCCAAATTTTTCGGACAATAGTCGATTCTTTGCATATTCTTGCTTAAAGCTGCTGTCCAAGGCTATATAAACCCGTCAGTTTTTCCTACTCCAAAGCAGTCACTGGCAATGAGGTTTAGCCAAAGACGCTTGATTGCAAGACCTGGCTCCAGCCTCGTGCAAACCGAGATTATCCTGATTCTGACTGAAAAACTCGCCGCTCAGGCGAGGCACACTTTGCTGCCAAACAAAAAGGAGAGCACCATGAAAAACGAAGCTGATCCCCTCGTAGGGAATTGGTATCAACACCTGGACAAGGGCCAAGCCTTCCAAGTCGTTGCTGTAGACGAAGACGCTGGCACGGTCGAGCTACAGCACTTCGACGGTGATGTGGAAGAGATTGACCTCGATGCTTGGTACCGACTCCCCGTCGAGCTCATCGAAGAACCCGAGAATTGGAGCGGCCCATTCGATGTCGGGGAAATGGACGACCTCACCGGCACCGAAGTCACCGACACCGCCGTTACCGAATGGACCGAGCCCTTGGAAGAGATCGTCAAACCCGAGGATCGCCCCGTAGATGTGCCGTCAGAAGAAGGCGACGACTGGGACGAAGGTTATCCGGCGGAAGAGCCGCTGGAGGAAGAGCCTGCTGCGGAAAAGCCGCCGGAAGAGTCGGAGGAGGAATAAGATCAACCACGCCTAAGGGGGCAATAAACATAACCGCTCGATCAAGTATCCTAGGTTAAAGGCAAGTAATATTTCGGTTTTGCTCCTTCAATTCTGACAGAGCAAGTTCGGCCATTTTCTGCCGATCGAGGTGTACTCTGGAATGGCTGGTTTATGTCAGAAACTGATCATTCATAACGTCTGACATAACCGGCGCAAGCGGTCTTATCGCTTGCGTCCGGGTTGATGCATGGGTTAAGCGTCAGTGCCTGAAGGTTGCCGATGAACTACCGAAGCACTCTTATTCTTTGCAACGTACAAGCAGGATAACGATGGCTTAGACAGGTAAATGACAATAACAAGATGAAGGGCGGCAAAGAACAATTGGTAAATAGTATTGCCGAGTGACATTTGCTGCTCTGGAAAGATTGGGAAAATCGCTAGGATGCCCAGTGGGACAAAAGCAATGTAAGTCCATCGAGCAGTACGGTGCCCCCACGATTGAAAAGTCCAGAGACCATAGGCTATGGCAATATCAAGTACCCCGACCAGGCTTAATAAAGCTGCTAGTGGGAGCAAGATGCTTGGCATACTCGGCTTGGATGCGACTAAAATTCCCAAGGAACCAATGAGAAACGTAAAAGCCCCAAAGAGTCCTGAATACAGGCTAGTAAGCGTGATACCAAGCGGTCGATTCATAGTAGTAACGTGATTTCGAAGAGTCATGAGGTTGTATTACATAATGCGCCGAAAATTGCCCATTCCCGGATTATTGTGCCGTCCTGCCGACCCGTCCGGCCTGCTTTTGAACCTTAACGCGTCAGACAAGCCACCGTCTCCCACAAACGCCAAAAAGATATTTTCTTATATAAAGTCAGATCCGTGATTACCGGGCTTGTCCAACAACCGGTTCAGATTGTGGTTCGCTTCGCTCACACAATCTAACCTTATTCGTTAGCCTCTGTCTTAGAGAGCTTCATCTTCTAAAGCAGAGAGTGTTTGTTCGGCTGCAGTGTGATTTTCAAATTCGTACTCAACCGCGATATAACCGGTATATGTATCCCTAGCTGCGGCCAAGAGTGCAACAGATGCGAGGGAGTCTTTCATCACCGATCCCTGCTCTGGATCCCACACCACCATTAGCACACGCTCATTATTTTCCAGTGCTTGCATCCAATCGCGAGGTTCATTCCATATGCTGTCCTGCATAAGGAAATCTAGCCTGTCATGTTTACCATAAACATTTTCAAGTTTTGCTTTCATTGTATCAAAACTTGATCGAACCTCTACGCCAAATGGGTTAGTGCTAATGTCCTTGCTTATGGCTTTCAGCCACGAAAGACCGTGACTTGGCGTAATCATGGCTATGTACATGTCAAACGCAGAGTGAGGTTTCGGCACCTCGGATAAAATGTATTTATATGGGGTAATTTCTTCTAGGTGGCATGTAAAGTCCTCTATTTTCATGCCGCATACAAGACCAAAGGGGCCACTGCTCATTTTCTACTCCTGTGTGAGTGATGGGATAAAAGGCTAACGTTGGAGTTAAGGCCGCTTCCAACGCGCAACGGTTGGGAGTCGGCCTTGAACGAGTTGTTAGGAATCAACCTTATTCTGAAATGCTTCTTTCAGTTCTTTTAGCTTTTGCTGAGCAAGAGGGAGAAGTGCATTGATGATTTCAAGGCGTCTTTCCGATTCTTTTAGGTATTTTATGCCTTTTTCAACTGTTTTGATACTGGCTTTCAGATGATCTAATCCCATGCTGGACATGCGAATATGCTTGCCATTTTCATCTTTCCACCAATCTTAAGGATGCAGCGAGAGCTAGTTTATTGTCGGGATGTAATTGTTAAATTTTCGCTTGAGCTAAGATGAGCTTCCCTGCGTCAGAGGAAGCCACTCCAGCAGTTCTTCGTCAAACTCGTAGTTTGTTACAGGATGAGTATTAATCCAATCTTGTAGCTCACGTCTGGTGACTAGGTGTACATGATTAGCTTCCGCCTGATCTATCGCACCGCTCGTGAATCTTTGGTTGGTGACTGCGACCTTTCGGAACCGCGTACCAGAAAATCTTGCTTGGTAGCGAGCTGCACCTGCTGTGACCTCTTTTATGGCATCCCAACCTATCTCGTTGTTAACAGAGCTCTTGCATTGCAGTAGTTCCCCCTCTCTCCCCTTGATAGCTACTACATCAATACCGCCATCACCTCGCTTCTTATTTGTGACATTCGACTGAAAGCCGCGTTTTTTCCACAAGTGGCAGCACAATACTTCGAAGCTAAATCCGTCCATGCGGTCTATATCGTCCATTGTGAGGTAGCGGCGAGGTAACTCCGCACTTTCGTAATCAGAATCTATAAGTTCTGTTAATTTTGCCTCTAGGCCAGACCCGTTGAGCATACCAATCATGGCATTACCGAGAGTAGATTCAGCAAGACCAGCTTTCCGTTTCATAAGTTCGTCAAGCCTTTCTTCAAAGGTATGGAAGTCATCGGCTACCACGGTCGGGCAATACACAAATACATCTCGATCCTGCCCAATTCGATATGCACGGTCAGTGGCTTGGGACTCTTTAGCTGGGTTCCATGCCCTGGTAAAATGGAAGACGTGATTGGCTGCTGTGACATTTAAACCTGCGCCTGCAGCTAATGTTGACAGTATGATGACATCAAAGCCCTCCTTGGCTGAGAATTTATTGATATAATCCTGGCGTCCTTGCGAATCGCCGTTGATGATAAAAGGCTTGAGCCCAAATGTTTCCCGAAGGAAGTAATAGAGTGCTGCTTGAGCCTCCCGCAGCTCCGTAAAAATAATGGCTTTCTCTCCGACTTTTCTAATTTCCTGAAGCTGCTCTAATAACCATTTCAATTTTGGAGAGTTTTTGAGGTGGACATCCTGACCACCTTTATCGACCAGAAATTTGGTGCTAGGGAGGCAGTATGGTTCAGCGCAAACCGCCTTCATTAAGTGGAGCGCTCCGAAAGAAAGCTGTGCACGTTTTCGGCCATTCGATTCCTTGGCGGCATCCTGCAACTTTTTCAATCCCCCTTTGTATAAAATACGTTGATGCTCTGTTATGGCTATATCGAGGCGTTCCGAGGCTGACAAGCGTTCCTTGAACTGAAGAGCCGTTTCGTTGACAGATTTGAATGCAAAGTATTTTTTCTTAAGTTCTGCAGCGATGTCTACTTTTGTACGCCGTAGGGTCTGAAGTTTAATAACTGCTTGCAATTGCTTCAACGCATCTCTTTGCGCTTCGGTTTCGCATTCGATTGGACGCCGGTAAATCTTACCAAAATTCTCCAGATCACCTAGAAGACCTGGCTGTATAAAGTCGAACAAACACCAGAGGTCTGCAAGCGAATTCTCAACAGGTGTGCCGGTACAGGCAATTCGGAAATTGGCATTAAGCTTTTTGGCCGCCAATGTGACCAGTGTTCCGGGAGTCTTTATACGTTGCGCTTCGTCACAGATGACGAACGCAAAGGGCTGTTTTGCGAAGGAGAATTCAAAGGAGGTGAGTACCTCGTAGGTTGTAACAATGATTTTGGCATTACCAACCCAGTCTGGCTTAAGTAGCTCTACAATGTCTTTTTTTCGCAGTTGTTCGTCAATCAGTCCCAGCGGCTGCTTCCGAGCTTTGAGCTCCTCGCCGTAAAGAACAAGTATTTCAGGAAATGCCGGAGTAAAAAATTTGCTTGCTTCGTTCACCCAATTCTCAAGAAGACTCTTGGGAGCGAAGATAACCGACGGTGCAGCGTTAGGATTGCGCTCGTAATACCACCCTAAGACGGAGAGAAGCTGCAAAGTCTTGCCCAGGCCCATATCGTCTGCAAGGAGAGCGCCTCGGCACTCGGTAGGAGCTTTTGATACTAGGTTTTGGAACCAAGCTATACCATCAGTTTGGTGTTTTTTGAGCTTAATACTCGGCCGAAGCGAATTAGGCAATTCAGCTTCTTTGTCGTTTGGTAAAGCCAGTGTGAGGCTGCGATCTTCGATGTAGTCCACTCCATGGAAGTTCATCTTGATTAACAGTGTTTCTCGTGGCCCCTTCTTTTCTTTAGGCCTATTTTGTTCGTCGCCACGAACCCGTTCCTGTGCTCCAAGCATGCTTCGGAAGCTATCAATTAGAGTTCTGGCCTGAATGGTGCTCACAGGAGTTGGCAAGCTTGAGTTAACCACCTCAGTTTTTCCGTTTTGTTCAGCCTCATTGACCTGCTTGTTGAAATCATCTACCCACTGCTTACTCAATGGAATCAGGATCTGATTTTCATGCCCTTGGAGGGTGACACGCATCATTGGTGTAAGGTCAGATGGTAGCCAACCATTTTTTTCTTTATCGTCTGTTGATGGCTTTTGAAACACAGGAACGTAGATTGGTTTTGCAGCACCAATACCTTCAATGCGACCACTATAGCCGTCCATCTGATAGATATCGCCCAGGGAAATACTTTTTGCCGGCTGTATTCGCCACAGGTGAAGCAACTGTTTGCCTAAGTCAAGTTGGAGCTTCGCTTCGGCGTCGATACTGAGATCATATTCATTCCAAGGAAAATGCTCACGATCTTGTTGGAGCGCTTTCTCGAGTGCGACAATGAAATTTTCGAGTTGCTCAGTCTCGGTGAATGATTGGTTTTGGGTTTGAGCAGTCTCATCTATGAAATATTCGGTGATTGACAAGTCAACAGAATTCAGTCTTCCTTGTTCAGTGCGCGAGATCAATCTGAAGGTAGTGGACACCGAGCCGGCCTCGGCAATGTCTGCAGTAAACTCATCTTCGCGGATGACTTCGTGCGCAGAGTCGCCCAGGAATGCCCAGGGGTTATGAATAAATTTTTCGGCACGTGCTCCAGCAACTCTCCGGCCAGGCATTTCTTGCTTGATGACTTCCAAGACCTTGCGAACTGGTTCAGAAATGACAATACGAACTCGGCCTGCCCCTCTAGTTAAGTCGTAGTGAGGCTGCACAGAATTAAAAGTATCAAATGCTCGTAACCATCCTTCGGGAGCACCCTCGAAGGAGGGCGCGACAGTAAATACTCGTCCAAACGGGGTTTCCTCTTTTGCCAAAGGCAATCGCAGAGACTGCGGCGTCAGCACGTAGGTTGTCTGAAGATACGGCGTTGCGTAGAATGCTCCAGCCAGATCTGCGCATTGGCGAATTCTCCCCCAAGCGAGTTCGTTTTCGTGCTGACAACGCTGTGATTCTTCACGGCTAAGAAATTTGGCAATGGCTGTCAGGGTGTTCCAGGCGCTCTGAGAAAGTAGTTCTGGCGTTCCATTGACAGTAGCTACTGCGCCATCAAGCCGTTCCAACTTGACCTCATGTTGACCATCTGTCCAGCCGACAACCTCAAGCATGAAGTTAGGGTCAGATAGTGTTGAATAGGAACCAATAATCGGTCTCAGATAACCTTCCGGCGGCAGTTCCAGAAGCAGCAATGCTCCTTGGTGTTCAACAGAGGTAAGAAGCTCATAAATGCATTTCCACGGAATGATGACTCCGCTGCGTTTAATGCTGCATCTCCCTTCATTGGCAAGTTGCACCAAGTAAGCACCTAAAACAGTCTCGTCAGCCCCAGTATCATTCAGAGAATCAAGTAGGGCCTCGACGGATGGCTCGTTAAGAATCTCAGTAAACTGGACCAATACTCCCTCGTCTGCCCAAATGGTCTGTAGTTTAGGAGACTTGGTCTTAACGAAGGAACGCTTAAAAAGATCAAACAAACCCATCAGCTCTCCGGGTAATACCATTGCATTTGGTTGTTTGACCATTTAAAGCCACGATCTTTGAGTTCGCGTTCAAGTTGAGAACTTTTATTATGATCTTCAACCCAAAGACGCCCACCTCCTTGCCCTCGCTTATCTAGGATATATACGCCAGAGTAGCGTTTGACCAACCGTTGTAAATCAGCCATATCAACAACATTAGCTTGCTGGATCTGAGGACTTTGCATCGCAAGGTTAGCCTCTACCCGATTGTATGAGTTTGTTGTCGTGCTCGATTTGCTTGGAATTGATGGAACTGAATAGAGCAGATCTGATGGGTTTACTGTTAGTTTATCAGGCTCTATACCTAATTTTTTGAGCTCATTAGCTGCATTTTGCTCCCAGCCATGACGATGAACGATTTTTGGAATATCGGATATGTAATAGCCGTATTTTAGGTCATCCGTGCCCCCGCTAAAGTACTTCTTATACAGATCAAACTTGAGGATATCAGCACGATAGATGTACGCAGCATTGGGCTTTTTACTGAATTCAACAATAATATACTGACCAATCTGCATCATAAATGCATCAACGTCTTTATTAGCAGTCAACTGAGCGAAGGCACCTTCTTCACGAGCAATCAAGTCCCGAATTTCCGGATTTCGGTTTTTAAGAGCCATCGTGTCAGCACCGAACACAAGTCGAGTCCATAATATTTGTTTTATATAATTGGACCAGAAAGCAAGACGCCCTTCGTCAGCCTTGTTTCTTGCGGCTAGAATATCGAAGAAATCCTTAAGGTTGCGCTCATTAACCCAGCCGAGAACCATTTTCCAAACGGGGTCGGGAACGCGGTTCCACGCAGTAGCAATACCTGCAGCTTTCAGCTTAGGGTTTTTCCAAACGGCGGGTTGAACCACGTAGTCACGCAGACGCTCATCTTGATGCGCTCCTTTACATTTATGGTAGCGCGCGAGAATTTGCTCGATGGCTTCATCACGAAAGGCGGGCTTATCCTGGATAAGCTGAATGAGATGGGGAATTAATCGTCTGAACTCTTCGTCGCTTTCGGTAATTGCCATACGGACGCATGCCAGAACGAGCGCATGCCAGAACCAACTAGATAATGGGAT
>Ga0208264_1000398_pt1 | contig 14243 bp, 13 predicted proteins | sample LakWasMet31_HOW6_2_FD_183873 | JGI IMG/M metagenome (GOLD analysis project Ga0208264, IMG submission 183873) | Freshwater sediment methanotrophic microbial communities from Lake Washington under simulated oxygen tension - Sediment Metagenome... | ecosystem: Environmental > Aquatic > Freshwater >...
TTGCCGGTAGGCGCTGAATTTTTGGCCGCGGTCGAAGGCTTCGGTCGAGGGCGAGAGCACTTCGGCGATGAAGACGGGATGTTGTTTGAATAGGGTGTTGTCCCGGTCTTTGGAATTGCAGGTGACCAACACGTCCGGATAGAAAAACGCATTGGCTTTTTCGACGTTGACTTTCATATCCGAGATATAGGCGCGGCAGGGCGTGCCTTTTAGCGACTGTTTGAGTAAAAAGCCCAAATTCATCGCTATCGTGACATGCGCATCGGTTGCGCCGACCATCGCCCAGACTTCGCCGTTCAGATATTCATGCTTGTACTCGGCCGACGCTTCACCCTGCAAATACTCCTCGACGCTGAGCGGTAGTTTTTTTGCTGCTGATACCATGGCGGTTACTCCGAATAGAGGTTCAGAACGAGTGGGTTTTATCCGGTCTGCTCGATGATTTCGATCGCGTTGCCATCCGGATCGCGGCAAAACAGCGCCCTGCGTCCCGAGATGCTGAGCGTGTAGTGGACTCGATTGCTTTCCAGCGATTCGAGCACCGGATTCAGCGAAGCGACCGTGAGCGCGACATGGCGGTCGCGGCCGCCATGTTCGGGGCGCCCTGTGGTTGGATCGGGATTGTCGAGTTCGAGCAAGTGGAGTTGCTGCACCCCGGATTCGCCGACTTGCAGCCAGGCGCCCGGAAACGGCAGCGGCGGCCGTTCGAGTTGCTTGAGCCCGAGCACGTTGCGATAGAACACCAATGACTTTTCGGTGTTCGAAACAATGAGGCTGGAATGATGCAGGTTCAAAAATTGGATTGGCATGAAGGTATCGGGGAATAAAGGGAGATGCCAGGAATTATACTCTTTGCCGGACGCGGCATGTTGCCCCGTCCGTAGGGTTTCTGCAAACTTTAGGGGAACGGCAGCCCCAAAAACGGTGGGGACGGGATTGCAAATTCCGTCCCGCTAGAGTCGTGTTTTTTCTCTCCATTTCGCTCATGCCGCATCCAAGGGCCGCACCGCTAGCATATCGTGATAATCGATAGGGCGAATGTCGGCTAATTTCAGTGTGACTAAAGCTTGCGTTTTTCCTGAAGCCGAAACAAATTCCACTTCTACGCCGTCGGGTTCGTACAACGCAACGACAGCTCCTATATCGCCTGGTTGCAAGCCTGAATTCGGCAGTTCTTTTACCAGTACGACAGTATCCAGCAAATTGATATTCATATTCATTTTTCTCCCGGATAGGCTGTAATGAATCGGGGGATGTTTTCATTGTTGATCACGATCCAAGCCGTAACGATTTCCGCTGTTCGTAGAGATGGACTAACGATTTGACCTCTCACTTCGAATTTTTGTCCATACTCGGTACGTTCACCTTCTTTTGCATCGTTTTCAAGGATGGAACGAATATCTGTTTCCATACGTTGCCAATTTTCAGCGTTGTATCCCAATGATTGAAAAAACGCGGCTTTGAATTTTCCCACCGGATGCGAGGATGATAGCACGTAATCTCGTAATTTTTCCGGCGGTATTATGGCTTTGTCCTTATTGGGCAATTGCACTTTCTTGCCTGATTTGACGGGTATTTGGGGTCAGACGACAAAATGAGTGTTATAAACCTCGGGCAATATCTTTCTTAATATCCTCAATATTTTCGAGACCCACCGAAACCCTGACCAAACCATCCTTGATGCCGGCGGCGGCGCGCGCTTCGGGCGTCAGGCGGCCGTGGGTGGTGGTCGCAGGGTGGGTGATCGTGGTCTTCACGTCGCCGAGATTCGCGGTGATCGAAATCATTTCGGTCGCGTCGATCAGTTTCCAGGCATGGTCCTTGCCGCCGGCCAGTTCGAAGCTGACGATCGCGCCAAAGTGGCTTTGCTGTTTTTTCGCCAGCGCGTGCTGAGGATGCGATGCAAGGCCGGGATGATGCACCTTCGCGACGCCGGGTTGCCGCTCCAGCCATTCGGCGAGCGCCAGCGCGTTGTCGCAATGCGCCTTCATGCGGACCGCGAGCGTCTCGAGGCCGGACAGGAAGGTCCAGGCGTTGAACGGGCTCATCGTCGCGCCGCCGGTGCGGAGGTACGGATAGATCGATTTTTCGATGATCTCGTGGTTCGCGACGACCGCGCCGCCGATGCAGCGGCCGTGTCCGTCCAGGTACTTGGTGGCCGAGTGCACGACGATGTCCGCGCCGAGCGTCAGCGGTTTTTGCAGGGCAGGGGTGCAGAAGCAGTTATCGACGACCAGAAGGCAGCCGTGCTGGTGCGCGATCCCGGCCAGTTCGGCGATGTCGGCGATCTCGGTCAACGGGTTCGACGGCGTTTCGAGAAACAAAAAACGCGTATTCGGTTGGATCGCGGCTTCCCAGGCGGCAGCATCGGTCAGATCGACGAAATCGGTCGCGACGCCGAATTTGCCGAAATAATTCTGGAACAACAGCACCGTGTTGCCGAACACCCCGCGCGAGCAGACCACATGATCGCCGGCTTTGAGCAGCCCCATGCCGACCGCCATGATCGCGGCCATGCCGGATGCAAACGCGAGGCAGCGATCGCCCTTTTCGAGCAGGGCCAGACGTTCCTGAAACGCGGTCACGGTCGGATTGGTGAAGCGCGAATACACGTTGCCGGGCAGTTGGCCGGTAAAACGCAACGAGGCTTCCTCGGCGCTGTTGAACACGTAACTCGAAGTCGGGAAGATCGGGATGCTGTGCTCGCCTTCCTGGGTGCGGCGATGGCCGGCGCGGATGGCTTGAGTTTCGAGGGCGTAGTCGTTCCAGTCGGTGTCTTTCATAGGGTATCGGGATTCCTTAAATATGTGGTCGGGCTGCGCTAGCGCCACCCGACCAACCCTGCTTGCGCGTATTTTTTATTCGCAATTCTGCATTTCGATGATGAAATTCTCGGCATTGCGCTGTCCTTGCGCATGGTCGTTGCGCAGGCCTTCGATATGGTCGAGATAGGCATCGTCGATGTCGCCGGTGATGTATTCCTTGCTGAAGCAGGACGTATCGAAATGCTTGATATCGGGATTGCCTTTGCGCACCGCGTCGATCAGATCCTGCAAATCCTGATAGATGATCCGGTCCGCGCCGATCGCCTTGCCGACTTCGTCCTCGGAAAGGTTGTGCGCGATCAGTTCATGCGCGGCCGGCATGTCGATGCCGTAAACGTTCGGATAGCGGACCGGAGGCGCGGCGGAGGCGAAATAGACTTTTTTCGCGCCGGCGTCGCGGGCCATCTGGATGATTTGTGCGGAGGTCGTGCCTCTGACCACCGAATCATCGACCAGCAATACGTTTTTGCCTTCGAATTCGAGACCGATCGCGTTCAGCTTTTGCCGGACCGATTTTTCGCGCATTTTTTGGCCGGGCATGATGAAAGTGCGGCCGATATAGCGGTTTTTGATGAAGCCTTCGCGGAATTTGACGCCCAGCTTGTTGGCCATTTGCAGCGCGGCGGTGCGGCTGGTGTCCGGGATCGGAATCACGACGTCGATGTCGTGGTCGGGCCATTCGCGTTGAATTTTTTCGGCCAGTTTTTCGCCCATCCGCAGGCGGGCCTTATAGACCGAAATGTCGTCGATGATCGAGTCGGGACGCGCGAAATAGACATATTCGAAGATACAGGGGCAATGATCGACCGTGTCGGAACATTGCTGGGTATGCAGCTCGCCGGATTCTTCGATGAAGACCGCTTCGCCCGGTTCGATGTCGCGGATCAGCTCGAAGCCGAGCACGTCGAGTGCGACGCTTTCGGAGGCAATCATGAATTCGGAGCCTTTGTCGGATTTGCGTTCGCCGTACACGATAGGCCGTATGCCGTGCGGGTCGCGGAAGCCCAGGATGCCGACGCCGGTGATCATGATCACGACCGCATAGGCGCCTCGGCAGCGGCGATGCACGCCGCGTACCGCCTCGAACACGTCGTCGACGCTCAAGTCCAGCTTGCCGAGGCTTTGCAGTTCGTGCGCGAACACGTTCAGCAGCACTTCCGAATCCGAATCGGTGTTGATGTGGCGCTGATCCTCGACGAACAGGGCCTTTTTGAGTTCATCGGTATTGGTCAGGTTGCCGTTGTGCGCCAAGGTCAGGCCGAACGGCGAGTTCACATAGAATGGCTGCGCTTCGGCCGAGCTGGTGCAGCCGGCGGTCGGATAGCGCACATGCGCGATGCCCATGTTGCCTCTCAGTTTCAGCATTTGCGCATTGGTGAAGACATCGCGGGCCAGGCCGTTCTCCTTGCGCAAATGCAGGCGACCGTTTTCGCAGGTCACGATCCCGGCGGCATCCTGTCCCCGATGTTGCAGAACCGTGAGCGCATCGAACAGCTCTTGGTTGACGTATTGATGGGAAACAATTGCTGCAATACCACACATGTCGATAAATCCAAGCCTTATTAAAAGTTAAGAATAATGAAGAAAGCCGGCGAAGCCGGTTGGAAAACGGGTTTTGAGCCAAGTGGCGGAGTTCTGAAAATACGGCAGAAATTTGGATTCCTGCCACCAGCTATCCCTGGGCAACGGCGTGAGGCCGGCAAAAAGCACCAGAATATTCACAAATATCAAGCCCCGCAGCAAAGCCACCGGCATGCCGGCGAAATGTCCCCATAGAGAAGGATAAGTGCGTTTTTTCTTGAAACGGTAGATCAAAAAAATCAGTGAGCTGACCGTCAGTGTCAGCACGAACAGTATGCCGAAGGCGATGGCGATTTGCGCCTTCGGATTCGTGATTGGCGAATTCATTACGCGGGTAAAGTCATCCGCGAAATACCAAGCGACCGTGCCCGCGAGCAGCCAGCAGGCCAGCGCGCGCGTCTCCAGCGCGACGCCGCGCAGCAGGCCGATCAATAAGAAAAATATCAGTAAAACCACAATCGCATAATCTATCCAGAGCAGTTGAGTAAAAAACTGGGTCATGTTCTGGACCGCTGCCATCACTCGGCCAGGATAATCGTTTTGATATTTTGCTGATTCAGACGGTTCCGTATGTCGAGCGCACGTTGTTTGTCCAGTTCGGGGCCGATTTTCAGGCGGTAGATGGTGCCTTGACCGGTGGACAAGGTTTCCAGCGTGGCAGGAAATCCGAGTTTACGCAGTTTATCGCGTTGCAACGCCGCGTTTTCTTTTTTGGTGAAGCTGCCGGCCTGAATAGTCCAGCGCTCGAATTTCGGCGTGTTTTTGGGCGCGGGTTTGGCGGCCGGAGCTTCTACCGGTTTCGCCGGCACGGGCTTCACCACGGGAGCCGGTGTGGTTTGCTCGGAAACCGGAGCGATGGCTTTCGGTACGATGGCTTTGGCCGGCGCACTTTTCTTCGGTGCGGGCGGAGCCTGCTCTATGACCGGTTCCGGCTCGGGCTGGACGCTTTCGGCCTCCTCCTCCGGGGCCGCTTCGGCATCGGCGCCGGGCTCCACATCGGCGGGCGGCTCGTAATCGACAGGCGCGTTTTCCTGCAGGCCGGGCTCGATCTTTTCAATGCCTCCGGCGTTAAAATCCGTTGCCGGCGGATTGGCAGGCGATAACGCATTGCCGGCCGCGTTTTCGACGCTCGCGGCATCCGTAGGCAATTTGCTTTCGGCTGCATTAGGCGTATTGGCCGGCGCTTCCGGAATCGTCATTTCGCTGACCGTCTGGCCGCTGGTATCGACCGGGTCGTCGAACAGCATCGGGATAAAAATGGCCGCGAGCGCCGTGACGACAGCCGCACCGATCAATCGTTGTTTCAGTTCTTGATCCATTTCGTCATTCACCTTTGTCTAGCGCGGAGAGGCAATCGGATACCAAAAAAAATGAGCCAAAAACCAGCAGCAGATCGCCTTCTTGCAACCGGTTTTTTGCGGCGGCAAACGCCTCGGTAAAATTTTGAAAGCCGAAATGCGTATCCTGGATGCCGCATTGCTCGAAAATGGCGCGCATTTGTGTCTCGTTGGTCGCCCTGGGATTCGGCAGCGGCGCGAAAAACCAATCGTAAACCAAGGGATGCATCAGTTCGAGCACGCTTTTGATGTCCTTGTCCTTCATCATCGAAAACAGCGCGCGAATGCGCATGTGTTGACAATGTTCCCGCAGATACGCGACCAGGGTTTTTACGGCCTCGGGATTATGCCCTACATCCAACAGGAGAGGGATTTTACCATCAATCAATTGAAATCGGCCGGACAGCTTTACATTTTCAAGGCCCTGGCGGATCGCCTCGGTGCCTACCGGCAGCATGGCCGATAGTTGTTTGACCGCCAGGATCGCCGAAGATGCATTCCGGTATTGATGTTCGCCTTTCAGGGCCGGCGGCGGCAAATTCTCGAGGCGCTGGTCGCCGCAATGCCAATCCCAGCCGGCCTCGGTTTTTCGATAGCTGAAGTCATGGTTTATGCAAAACAGTCTAGCATTTTTGTCGTTGGCGCATCGGATCAGCGAGGCGGGCGGTTCCGGGTCGCCGATGATCGCCGGCGATCCGCTGCGGAAAATGCCGGCTTTTTCGGCGCCGATCTCCTCGCGGGTCTGGCCGAGCCAATCGACATGATCTATGCCGATGCTGCTGATCAGGGCCACATCCGGGTCGACGATATTGACCGCGTCGAGACGACCGCCCATGCCGACTTCCAGGATCTGAATATCGACTTGATGGCGCGAGAAAATATCGAGTGCGGCCAGCGTGCTGAATTCAAAATAGCTGAGCGAGATGTCCTGGCGAGCCGCTTCGATACGGGCGAATGCCTCGCAGATCAACTCGTCGGCGGCCGGGACGCCGTCGATCTTGATACGTTCATTGTAGCGTAAAATATGCGGAGAGGTGTAAGCGCCGACCCGATAGCCCTGCGCCCGGTAAATTGTTTCGAGATAGGCAACGCAGGAACCTTTGCCGTTGGTGCCGGCCACGGTAATCGTGGCCGGTTTCCGGTAATTCGGATCGAGCGCAGCAAAAACGCGCGCGACGCGTTCCAGTCCCAGGTCGATTGCTAAAGGATGCAGGCCTTCCTGCCAGGCCAGCCACTCTTTTAGCGTATTGAAACGCGGCATCAAGGATAGGGGGGTAATCGACTACTCGTCTTCTGCTACGACTTGACTTTCTCCGGCCGCGTCATCGACGCTTTCCGGTTCGGGTTCATGGAGATATTCCAGGCGCGCCAAGGGTTCGATCTTAACCGGCGACAACATGCTCAGGATGTTGGCGATTTTGTCGCGGATGTCGCGGCGGTCGATGATCATGTCGACCGCGCCGTGTTCCTGCAAAAACTCGCTACGCTGAAAGCCTTCCGGCAGTTTTTCGCGCACGGTCTGTTCAATCACGCGGGGACCGGCAAAACCGATCAGCGCGTTCGGTTCGGCCGCGTTGATGTCGCCGAGCATCGCAAGGCTCGCTGAGACGCCGCCCATGGTCGGGTCGGTCATGAACGAAATGTAGGGGATGCCCGCTTCCGACAATTTGGTCAGCGTGGCGCTGGTCTTCGCCATCTGGAACAGCGAAAACAACGATTCCTGCATCCGGGCGCCGCCGCTCGCGGTAAACACGATGAAAGGGCAGCCGAGCTCCAGGCTCCTGTTCACGCCGCGCATGAAGCGCTCGCCGACGACCGAACCCATCGAACCGCCCATGAAACTGAAATCGAACGCGGCCGCGACGATGTCGGCCCCCTTCAGCTTGCCTCTCATCACGATCAGCGCATCGCTTTCCTTCGTTTGTTTCTGCGCTTGAACGATGCGGTCCTTGTATTTTTTGCTGTCCCTGAATTTCAAAGGATCGGTCGGTTTGACGCCCTTGCCGATTTCCTCGCGGCCTTCCTCGTCCAGAAAAATGTCCAGCCGGGTGCGGGCCGAGATGCGCATGTGGTGTTCGCATTTCGGGCACACATGCAGATTTCTTTCCAGTTCCAGATTGTAAAGAATCGCATTGCAGCTGGGGCATTTATTCCACAAGCCTTCAGGCACGGCTCCTTTTTTATTGGAGTTTTCCGTTCTGATCGTTGACGGAACCAGTTTCTGAAACCAACTCATTCGTTATCTGCCTCGTAGTGGCGTCGTGACGCCGTGATTTTTTTAATTATCCATCGCCTGGCGCATCGCGGCCAGCAACTCGACGATTTCTGTTTTTGCGCGCTCCGGATCGTCCAGATTCGCTTCGACTTTGCTGATCAGTGCGCTGCCGACCACCACGCCGTCGCCTAGTGAAGCCACGGTTTTCGCGGTTTCCGCGTCTTTCACGCCAAAGCCGATGCCGACCGGCAGGCTCGCGTTTGCGCGGATTTCTTTCAGTTTTTGTTCTACGTCGGCGGTATTCAGATGGCCCGCGCCGGTTACGCCTTTCAGCGAGACATAATAGAGGTAGCCGGAACCGATCTCGCCCATTTTTTTGATCCGCTCGGCGCTGCTGTTCGGCGCCAGCAAAAAGATCGTATCGATGTCGCGCGCCTTCAGTTCGGCCGCGCAGGCCTCGCCTTCCTCGGGCGGCAGGTCGACGGTCAAGACGCCGTCGATATCGGCTCTCTGTGCCGCATTCGCGAAGCCTTCATAGCCCATCGCTTCGATCGGGTTTAAATAACCCATCACGACCAACGGCGTTTTCGTGTCGGTGCGGCGAAAATCCATTGCGATCGCCAAGGTGCGGCGGAGGCTCATTTTGTGCTCGAGCGCGCGCTCGCTGGCGCGCTGAATCACCGGGCCGTCGGCCATCGGATCGGAAAACGGCACGCCCAGTTCGATGATGTCGGCGCCGGCCTTGACCATCGCGTGCATCAGCGGTACCGTGAAATCGGGGCTCGGGTCGCCCGCGGTAATGAACGGGATCAGCGCCTTGCGGCCGTTCTTGGACAGTTCTTCAAATTTGGCGGCTAATCGGCTCACAGTAAAATTCCCTCGCGTTTGGCCATCGTTTGCATATCTTTGTCGCCGCGGCCGGACAGATTGACAATGATGATCTGGTCTTTGTTCATCGTCGGCGCCAGTTTCATCGTATAAGCCATCGCGTGGCTCGATTCGAGCGCCGGAATGATACCTTCCATCCGGGTCAACGCATAGAAACCATCCAGCGCTTCGTTGTCGGTGATGCTGACATAATTCGCGCGGCCGGTGTCTTTCAGCCAGGCATGCTCGGGGCCGACGCCCGGATAATCGAGTCCCGCCGAGATCGAATGGGTTTCGATGATTTCGCCGTCGTCGTCAGCCATCAAATAAGTGCGGTTGCCGTGCAGTACGCCGGGGCGTCCGGCCGACAGCGGGGCCGAATGGCGTCCGGTTTCGATGCCGTCGCCGGCCGCTTCGACGCCGTACAGTTTGACCGTCTCGTCATCGATGAACGGATAAAACAGGCCGATCGCGTTCGAGCCGCCGCCGACGCAGGCGACCAGCGCATCGGGCAGGCGCCCTGTCATGTCCTGGCATTGCTGCTTCGCTTCGCGGCCGATAATGGTCTGAAAGTCGCGGACCATCGCCGGATACGGGTGCGGTCCTGCGACCGTGCCGATGATGTAGAAAGTGTTGTCGACATTGGTGACCCAGTCGCGCAGGGCTTCGTTCAGCGCGTCTTTCAGCGTTTTCGAGCCGGATTCGACCGCGACGACCTTAGCGCCCAAAAGCTTCATCCGGTACACGTTCAGCGATTGGCGCGCGACATCGACCGCGCCCATGTAGACCACGCATTCGAGGCCGAGGCGGGCGGCGACGGTCGCGGTCGCGACGCCGTGCTGGCCGGCGCCGGTTTCGGCGATGATCCGGGTCTTGCCCATGCGTTTGGCCAACAAGGCCTGGCCGACCGTGTTGTTGATCTTGTGCGAGCCGGTATGGTTCAGGTCTTCGCGTTTCAGATAAATCTGCGCGCCGCCGAGTTCGCGGCTCCAGCGCTCGGCATGATACAGCGGTGACGGCCGGCCGACATAATGCTGCAAATCGTCATCCAGTTCGGCCAGGAATTCCGGGTCCTGCATATAGCGATGATAAGCTTCATTGAGTTCCTGGATCGGCAGGATCAGCGTTTCCGCGACGAAGGTTCCGCCGTAAGGGCCGAAATGGCCCCGAGCATCGGGCATATTGTATTTATCTGTCATAATTTGTTCTGTCACCCTTATTAACTTCTGTCAAAAATGCCGCCATTCTGGCCGCATCCTTGACACCTTTGGCCGCTTCCACCCCGCTGCTGACATCCAGCGCATAAGGTTTGACCGTCCGTACCGCATCATAGGCGTTCTCCGCATTCAACCCGCCCGCCAAAATGATCGGCAAGCCGCAGTGTTCGGGAATCCTGTTCCAATCGAAAAGGCTGCCGGTGCCGCCTTTCGCATCCGGATGCCAGGCATCCAAAAGCAAGCCCGCCGCATCGTAATAGTGCCCTGCCAGTGCCGCAATATCGGTTTCAGGTCTGACCCTGACCGCCTTGATATAGCGTTTATTGTAAATCCGGCAGGCATCGCTCGGTTCGTCGCCGTGAAACTGCAGGCAATCGATCGGCACTTTCTGCAAAATCTCGCGTATCCTGGCTTCCTCTTCGTCGACAAACAACGCGACGACCGTCGTAAACGCGGGCAGGGCGGCGGTTATCCGCAGCGCCTGATCGATGTCGACATTCCTAGGGCTTGGCGGATAAAACACCAACCCGATCGCATCGGCCCCGAGCCTGGCGGCCTGTACCGCATCCTCGGCGCGAGTAAAACCGCAAATTTTAACGCGAGTTCGCATAAAGTGATATGGGAATTTATGAAAAAAACCAAGCCCTATAGGATAACATAAATCGATTGGCCGGCCGGGCTCGATTATTGGGCGGTTTTGGAGGGAGGAGATTTTTTTCGCTACGCGCCGAAAACGCACCGGTTTGGCGGTCAGGCTTGCGGAAGCCGGCCTCGATTGAGCATTGCGAGATTGCGCCATTTGCTTAAATCAACGCATCCATTACAATGGACGGTTTGTTGCGTCGGCAAAACAGGCGGGTTGATCTGATGCCGACGCGGATAGCCGGAAAACACAGATGAAAAAATTAAAATGCGCGGTGATCGGCACGGGGTATCTCGGCAAGTTTCACGCGGAAAAATACGCCTCGCTGCCGGATGCGGAACTGGTCGCGGTCGTCGACATCGATGCAGCGGCCGCCCGCAACATCGCCGAAAAACACGGCGCCAAGGCGTTGACCGATTACCGGGAACTCCTGGGTCAGGTCGATGCGGTCAGCGTGGTCGTGCCGACGACGCTGCATCACAGCGTGTCGAAGGATTTTCTCTTGGCCGGCGCGCATGTGCTGGTCGAAAAGCCGATCACGGTCACGCTCGAAGAAGCCGACGAACTGATCGCGATTGCAAAAGAGAAAAACCGGATTTTGCAGGTCGGCCATCTGGAGCGCTTCAACCCGGCCGTGCTCGGGCTCGATAAAGAAGAAAAGCCGCTGTTCATCGAATCGCACCGGCTGGCGCCGTTCAATCCGCGCGCGAACGATGTCAGCGTCGTGCTCGACTTGATGATTCATGACATCGACATCATCCTGGCGCTGGTCGATTCGGAAGTCGAACGGATCGACGCGAGCGGCACCGCGGTACTGACTCAGGGTACCGACATCGCGAACGCCCGCTTGCAGTTCCAAAACGGCTGCGTCGCGAATGTGACCGCGAGCCGGATCAGCATGAAGCTGGAACGCAAGATGCGGATGTTCCGGCCGTCTTCGTATGTATCGGTCGATTTCCAGAACCGTGTGCTGACCAAGCACCGCACCGGCGACAAAGAAATGTTCCCCGGCATTCCGGAGATCGTGACCGAAGAATCGGTGTTCGCGACCAGCGACGCCTTGCTCGAAGAAATCAAACATTTTATCGCCTGCATCCAAAGCGGCGAAAAACCGCTGGTGCCGGGAGAAGCCGGGAGAAGGGCGCTCGCGACCGCGATCAGAATTACCGAGTTATTGAATTCAATTTATTGAATCCATGCTTTGAGTGGGATCAATAAAATACGGAGAAAACATGCAAAAAACAATAGTAGTGCTAGAGCATACTTGGAATGATGATCCAATTCCACATAATAAGGATCTTTCCGTTTTACCTTATATTGATGGTGTAAGCCGGTTAAAAAATTATGAGTTGTTTTACGGAAAATATGTTGATGGGACTGGGTTTAATAGCTGGGTAAAACGATATAAAGAAATTCTACAGGACCGTAATCGTAGAATAATTCTTTATTTAGCAGGACATGGAACAAACCGAACATTAGGTGGAAAGCAGCTTAATTCTTTACTAGGCGAGATATGGAAGGTGGCGAATCACTTAAATATCGAAGGGTGTATATTAGGAGGATGTTTCGTTGGGCAAAATATCAGCGACATTAAAAATTGGATGACTGAATCTAATTTAACATGGGTGATCGGATATCAATATGAAATAGACTGGTTGCCAAGCACATTATTCGACATCAATATCATTTCTAGTACATTATCATGCAGGCAAGATACCTTGGCTGATCGAAATAAGCTGGAAGATTTATTGAAAAATGCCGCCTCATTATTTAACCCAATTGCAGAAATAGCTACTGATAAAGATAGCCAGAGGAAAGATTTTACTAATACAGTCACTTGTGTTATTCAGCCAAGAGGACCGGGATACAGACCTGTTTCTGTTCCATTATTCTAATTCAAGGGATAAACATTAATGATACCAATGGTAAACCTGAAGGCGCAGTACGCTGAAATCAAGGACGAAGTCGAGCGCGGCCTGGCCGAAACGATCGCGAACTGCTCGTTCATTCTGGGCCCGAACGTGCAGGCTTTCGAACAGGAATGCGCCGATTATCTGGGCGTCAAGCATGCGATCGGCGTCGCCTCCGGCACCGATGCACTACACCTGGCGCTGATCGCGGAAGGCATCGGGCCCGGCGATGAAGTGATCACGACCGCGTTCACCTTCATCGCGACCGCCGAGGCGATCTGCTATGTCGGCGCGAAGCCGGTGTTTGTTGACATCGACCCCAAGACCTTCAACATCTCGCCGGAGGCGATCGAGAAGGCGATTACGCCGAAGACCAAGGCTATCATGCCGGTGCATCTGTTCGGCCAGCCGGCCGATATGACGCGGATCGCCGACATTTGCAAGCAGTACGATCTGAAACTGATCGAAGACTGCTGCCAGTCTTTCGGCGCCTCGATCAACGGCAAACAGACCGGCGCGATCGGCGATGCGGGCGCTTACAGCTTCTTTCCGAGCAAAAACCTCGGCGCCTACGGCGACGGCGGCCTGGTCGTGACCAACTCCGATGCAGCCGCCGAAACGCTCAAGATGCTGCACAATCACGGCTCGAAAGTGCGCTATTATCACGACATCATCGGCTACAACAGCCGACTGGATGAAATGCAGGCGGTGATTTTGCGCGCCAAGCTGAAGCGCATTGACCGCTACAATCAGGCGCGCCGCCGTGCCGCGCATCTGTATTCGGAGCTGATGGCCGATCTGCCGTTGGCGACGCCTTTTGAGGACGGCGTCGGCGAGCACGTGTATCACCAATACACCTTGCTATGCGACCGCCGCGACGAGGTGATGAAGGCCTTGCAGGAAAAGCAGATCGGCTGCGCGGTGTATTATCCGGTGCCGTTGCATCGGCAAAACGTGTTCAAGGAAGCCTGCGCCGGCGTCAAACTGCCGGTGACCGAACAGGTCGCGGCGAACTGTTTGTCTTTGCCAATCTGTTCGGAGCTGGACGAGTCAACGATCAGAATGATCGTGGCGGTGATCCGCGGGGCATTGCAGGGCTGATCGGCCGGGCGGGCGGCGCTTTGCCGCCCGCTAGCGAAGTAGGATAGGGGCGTCAAGCGCTCGCCGTGCCCCCCAAGTGCCGCCAAAGCATCTTGAAGGTCGGCGTCAGCTCTAAGTCATCGGCCTGCACGCGGGCGTCGATCTCGCCGGGCGTAAACCAGTCGCCGGCGTCGATCTCGTCCGCCGCCAGTACAAACGGGCCGTTATGCATGATCCGATAGACCTGGACGAACTCCATGCCGTTTTCAAGGGTTGGCGGAAGCTTGAGCATCGGCGCGATCGGGCCGTCGTGCTCGACGCCGAGTTCCTCGCGCAGTTCCCTGAGCGCGCTGGCATCATAATCTTCATGCGCATCGACGTGCCCTGCGGCCGAGGTATCCCAGAGCCCCGGATTCAGGTCCTTGCTCATCGAGCGTTTTTGCAGGAACAGGCGGCCGGATTCGTCGAATACCAGAATATGCACCGCACGGTGCATGAGGCCCGTTGCATGCACGATGTGCCGGGCGCAGGTGTCGATGACGTTGTCGTCTTGATCGACGATCGCGAG
>Ga0208264_1000400_pt1 | contig 14126 bp, 15 predicted proteins | sample LakWasMet31_HOW6_2_FD_183873 | JGI IMG/M metagenome (GOLD analysis project Ga0208264, IMG submission 183873) | Freshwater sediment methanotrophic microbial communities from Lake Washington under simulated oxygen tension - Sediment Metagenome... | ecosystem: Environmental > Aquatic > Freshwater >...
TTTAATCTATTTTTTTTATTAATAAAATCAATTACTTACAATATCTCTTTGGTTTAATAACACTTTTTAACGAAACTTAATGTAACACTTCAAGTGGTGTGCATAAATACGCTAATTTTGGAAAAATATCGATAGAATTTTTGCTTGTATTTTCAATGATTTGCGTCACATGCATCCCCCTTAACTCAGCCAAAATCTCAGCGATTTTCATTAGCTCTTTTGGGCTATTTCTGCCTTGCGTACCTAGCCATTCCGGGGGGATATCTGGCGCATCTGTCTCTAATACAATCGCATCCATGCCGACTGCTTTGGCTAGCGCTCTGATCTTGAGCGCACGGGTGTAGGTCATGGCACCACCAAATCCTAGCTTAAAACCCATCTCTACAAACATCTCCGCTTGTTGCAGGCTGCCATTAAACGCATGTGCAATCCCGCCACGTACGCTATGACGGCGCAGATGCTTGAGCACATCGTCTACCGCACGTCGTACATGCAGAATCACCGGCAAATCGAAATCCCGCGCCATTTTTAATTGCTCGGTAAAGAAATAGCTTTGCGTTTCTGCATTTTGCTTGGTGACAAAAAAATCCAAACCAATTTCACCGACCGCTACCAGTTTATTTGATGTGCCTACATGCTGTGCAATCAATTGCCGCAAAGTGTGCATGTCACTCGGTTGCGCTGCATCAATGTACATCGGGTGCCAGCCAAGCGCGTACCAGCATTGTGGGTATTGATCGGATAGCGCTATTACTGTTTGAAAATTATTGGCACACACTGCGGGCACAACAATGGCTGCAACCCCTTGCGCAATACTCGCCTGCACCTGCGCATCGCGGTCGGCATTAAATTCAGGGGCATCCAAGTGGCAATGTGTATCAATCAACATATTAAGTAACTGCCGATGCGTACTCTGGCAGTGCCAGCACACGAATATCCGCCCCAAACTGCCTGATATCGGTAATGTTTAAATCAATGGCTTGTGACATATGCGTGAGACTAGGCATTGCCAACATATTGTGGGCTTGCCCGCCCATCAATTTAGGAGCGTAATACATGAGCAACTCGTTCACCAACTGGCGTGCGATTAGCGCGCCGTTTAATCCTTGCCCAGCCTCTACCATCACCTCGTTCATTTGGCAGTGCGCTAGGTGCTTTAACAGCGTATTTAGGCACACCTGCCCCTGTGCATCTGGCGCATGAAACAAAGTTACACCCTGATCTGCCCAATAAGACGTACGTTGTAGGGAGTCCGTTGCGTAGGCAATCATAGTAGATCCGCCTTGCGTAATACGTGCATCCATAGGCATGCGCAGTTGACTGTCCACCACCACGCGCAGTGGCTGGCGTGCGTCAGGAATATCACGTACGGTCAGTTGAGGATTATCGGCAAGTACAGTACCGATACCAGTGAGTATGGCACAAGACCTAGCGCGCCAGTGCTGCACATCCAGACGCGATGCTTCTGAGCTTATCCATTGGCTGTGGCCATTTGCCATCGCGGTTTTGCCATCTAAGCTTGCCGCGATTTTGCTACGGACCCACGGCATTTGCTGCGACATACGCAAAATAAAGCCAGGATTGAGTCCCTTTGCTTGCGTTTCCATTAACCCATGCTGGGTTTCAATACCATGCGCTTGTAAATAGGCCAAACCTTTACCCGCTACCAACGGATTTGGGTCCACCATCGCCGCAATGACTTTGACAACTCCGGCTTTGAGTAGCGCATCGGCACAAGGCGGTGTGCGTCCGTGGTGGCTGCAAGGCTCTAACGTGACATAGGCAGTTGCCCCACGCGCATGCTGTCCAGCTTGCTGTAAGGCATATACCTCAGCATGAGGCTCTCCCGCCTTGAGGTGTGCGCCCTCACCTACTATTTTTTGTTGATGAACAATGACACACCCTACCCGCGGGTTAGGTGTGGTGGTATAGAGACCGCGCTCCGCCAGTTGCAAAGCGCGCTGCATGTATAGATGATCAAGTGCAGAAAACATACTGCATTGTAATGGGCGGTGCGGGCATTACACAATAAAGAAAATGTGGATTTACGCTAGGTGCTTGCCTAGCGTAAACAAGCGTTTAGTGTGAGGAGATACGGGAGTGCATCAAACGGCCATTCTCATCAAAGAAAATACGCAAAGCATGGTACACATGCATACACTTGCCTAAATCGTATTCAATGGCATTGGTGTCTTCTAGGCTGGGGCGCCCAAGCAAGGCCATCACGGCTTCACGTTGCGCACCTTTAATCAGAATATGCTCTTTTAAATCATAGGCCATGTCACCACGCTTGCACTCTTGCTCCAGAGTAGCGGCGCTCTGCATCCATCTGGTTTGATCAAACTTTTCACTACCAAACACCGCTTGGTCTTTAAACGCCCACCAAGTAAAAAACACTATAGTGAGCAATAACGTGAATACAGCCAGTGCAATCGAAGCAGCATTTATTAGTTTCATCGAGCTATCCTTATCTCAAACGCATGCGTTTATTTTTTCTTACGTGGTATATCCAAATCACGAATCACATCATGGAAGTCATCCACATCGGAGAAGCTACGGTACACCGAAGCAAATCGAATATAAGCCACTTTATCCATGAGCTTAAGCTCTTGCATGACGCTTTCCCCTAAATCCCGCGCTGGAATCTCACGCTCGCCCAAACTGAGGATTTTTTGCACGATATGGTCTAGCGCTCTGTCCACGTATTCGGTTGGCACTGGACGCTTGTGCAATGCACGCGTAAATGACAACCTTAACTTATCGCGATTAAATTCCTCACGTGTGCCGTTTTGTTTGACCACTTGCGGCATATGCAATTCAGCCGTTTCATACGTGGTGAATCGCTTGTCGCAAGCGCTGCAGCGGCGGCGGCGGCGAATAGAATCACCCTCGTCATTAATACGGGAATCAATGACTTGGGTATCGTTGTCACCACAAAATGGACATTTCAAGCGTTATGCTCCGTACACAGGGAAGCGACTGGTTAGGGCATGCACTTTTTCTTTGGTTGCAGCAATCACGGCTTCTGAAGTTGGGTTATCCAATACATCTGCAATCAAATGCGCCACTTGCTCAGCCTCGGCCTCTTTAAAGCCACGTGTCGTAATCGCAGGCGAACCGATACGGATACCAGAAGTCACGAATGGGCTTTCTGGATCATTAGGAATCGCATTCTTATTCACAGTAATGTGCGCTTGACCCAAATAGGCATCGGCTGCTTTACCGGTTAACCCTTTTGGACGTAAATCCACTAGGAATACATGTGACTCAGTACGGCCAGAAATAATACGTAAGCCGCGTGCTGCTAATGTTTTCGCCATTACATCGGCATTTTTAAGCACTTGCGCTTGATACACTTTAAACTCAGGCTGCTGTGCTTCCAAGAACGCAGTGGCTTTACCAGCAATCACGTGCATCAATGGGCCACCTTGCAAGCTCGGGAACACGTTTGAATTCAGCATTTTCTCGTATTCGGCTTTGGCTAAAATGATCCCACCACGTGGACCGCGTAAGGTTTTGTGCGTAGTTGACGTCACAAAATCTGCATGCGGCACTGGGTTAGGATAGACACCTGCCGCAATCAAACCAGAGTAATGCGCCATATCCACCATGAAATAGGCGCCCACTTTTTTGGCAATCTCAGCCATGCGTGCCCAATCAAAACGCAAGGCATACGCACTGGCCCCACCAATCAGGAGCTTTGGTTTAGCTTCAATGGCAATACGCTCCATTTCATCGTAATCAATCTCTTCTTTATCATTCAGGCCATAGGCCACAATGTTAAATAGCTTGCCTGAAAGATTAGCCGGTGATCCATGGGTTAAGTGACCACCATGGCCTAGGTTCATCCCCATCACGGTATCACCCGGTTTAAGGATAGAAAAATACACGGCTTGGTTAGCCTGAGAGCCTGAGTGTGGCTGCACGTTCGCGTATTCTGCACCATAGATTTGCTTTAAGCGATCAATCGCCAATTGCTCTACTTGGTCTACATATTCGCAACCACCGTAAAAACGTTTACCTGGGTAGCCCTCTGCATATTTGTTGGTCAATTGAGAGCCCTGTGCTTCCATCACCGCTGGGCTGGTGTAGTTCTCTGACGCGATGAGTTCAATATGCTGATATTGACGAACGACTTCGTCTTCAATCATCTTGGCTAACGAAGGGTCTGCGATTTTTAAATTGCGAGAAGTGCTAAACATGAGAGGCATCCATAAAGCTGAAAATTTAGAAACGTGAGTTTAACATGATGTATATGGTGCATAAACAGTCATGATTACTTTATGTGTGGTGCACCATATATTTGGTGCATTAGGCACCATTTTGGTTCATGCGAACCACCACACACCGCCTCTAAACCAGCACTTAATACCAGGATGTTCAATAACCCATTGAATTAAATAAACTAAATTACTTGGCACGGTGTTTGCTAAACATAAATTAAGCGCATATCTCCAAAATCGCTCCCCCTAGGCCCAACACTCGTGTTGGGCATTTTTTTGCCTACGGCAGTATTGCTGGCCCATTGTGGCTACTTACCTCTGCATACCAAGCAGGCTATAATCGCATCTGATTGGCTTAACCAAGGATGCAACATGAAATGGACCGATAGTCAGCGCATTGCTGAAGCGCTATACGACAAACACCCCGAAGTAGATCCTAAAACTATCCGGTTTACCGACTTGATGGAATGGACATTGGCCTTGGATGGATTTGATGATCTACCGGCCCATTGTGGTGAAAAGATTTTAGAAGCGATTCAACTTGCTTGGATAGATGAAGCCGAATAGCACATGTTTGAAGCGCTCTTCTTATTATTTGTAAAGCACTTTGTATGCGACTTCCCATTGCAAACTTCTGCATGGATGTATCGCAACAAAGGCATTTATTTACATTTAGGTGGGATTACACACTCTGCCATTCACGCGCTTGGCACTTGGCTGGTACTGGTTTTTTTTATTGGCGAACACGCCTGGCTTTACGCGCTGATCGATTTCATCGTGCACTACCACATTGACTGGGCAAAGCTACAACTCAACAAACGCTTTGGCCTGCGCCCCGATAACAGCAATTGGTTCTGGATTCTTTTAGGATTTGACCAACTTGCGCACCATATTACTTATTTTGTGATTATTTACTATGCATTCAACTATCAATTTACCTAAAGAAATTTTCAAGGCCTATGACATTCGCGGCATCGTCGGTAAAACGCTTACGCCGGAAATCGTCGAGCGCATCGGCCATGCCCTAGGTTCCGAAGCCAAGCACCGCGGCCAATCAGAGATTTGCATTGGCTATGATGGCCGTTTATCTGGTCCAGAATTGGCGGACGCATTATCCGTCGGCATTCGTAAAGCGGGTATCGATGTGGTGAATTTAGGTATGGTCGCCACCCCCATGGTGTACTTTGCTGCACACTTTCTTAACACGCAATGTGGTGTCATGGTGACTGGCAGCCACAACCCGCCTGATTACAATGGCTTAAAAATGGTGCTGGCAGGAGAAACGCTTTCTAACGAAGCGATTCAAGGATTAAAAGCACGCATTGAAAACAATCAACTGACCTATGGTGAAGGCTTAGAGCGTAAGTACAGCATTGCGGATGACTACATCCAAACCATTAAGGCCGATATCAATCTGACGCGCCCACTGAAAATTGCGGTGGATTGCGGCAACGGTGTGGCCGGTGCATTTGCAAAATCACTTTATAACGCCATTGGTTGCAGCGTGGATGAATTATTCTGCGAGGTGGATGGCCATTTCCCTAACCATCACCCAGACCCTTCTGTGCCCGAAAACCTAGAGGATTTAATCAATGCGCTGAAAACCAGCCGCGCTGAAATTGGCTTAGCATTTGATGGCGATGGCGACCGTTTAGGCGTGGTGACAAAAGATGGCAAAATCATTTACCCAGATCGCCAGCTGATGCTGTTTGCAGAGGATGTATTAGCTAACAACCCCAATGCCAGCATCATCTTTGATGTGAAATCGACCCGTAACTTAACGCCATGGATTCAAGAAAAAGGCGGGCAAGCGGTGATGTGGAAAACCGGACACTCACTCGTCAAATCCAAGATTAAAGAAATCGACGCCGCACTTGCCGGTGAAATGAGCGGCCACGTATTTTTTAATGACCATAAACAAGGCAAAAAACGCTGGTATGGCTTTGATGATGGCCTCTACTCTGGCGCACGCTTGCTAGAGATTCTGAGCCGCTTCCCCAACCCATCAGAGATTCTGAATAAACTACCGGATAGCGTCAGCACGCCGGAACAGCATATCCATATGAACGAAGGCGAACCACATGCCTTGATTCATACCCTACAGAAAACGGCTAATTTTCAAGGCGCAAATGAAGTGATTACGATTGATGGCCTGCGTGTGGAATACCCAGACGGCTTTGGTTTAATGCGCCCATCTAACACCACGCCTGTGATTGTATTGCGCTTTGAGGCCGATAGTGAAGCAGCACTCAAACGCATACAGGCACAGTTTAAAGAGATCATTTGGGAAGCTGCACCGCACGTTGCCATTCCATTCTAAATCATGTCTAGACATACCCTAGTGATTGTATGTATCTGGGTTGCGCTGGCGAGTGTCGTGTACTATCTGGTTGACCGCATTCAGCAGCCCAATACCTTACAAGCCCTAGGGCATGACCACACCGTGGTACTCAAAAGAGGGTTGGATGGCCACTACCGCGCCGAAGCATTGATTAATGGCGAACAAGTAGATGTACTAGTCGATACCGGCGCAACCGGTGTCGCCATCTCACAAACTGTAGCAGACAAACTGCAATTAAAAAGCCTCACCGCAGTCCGCACCAATACAGCCAACGGCACCACAGTGGGCTATATGGTGCGACTCTCTTCCGTTAAGCTAGGCGGCGTGGAAGCCAATAACGTATCTGCCATGATTGCCCCTGGCCTAGAAGGCGATGTCTTACTTGGCATGAGCTTTTTGGCGCGCATGGACGTGCGCTTATTTAAAGGCGAGATGACGATTCGCCAAGTTGAATAATCAAGTTGGTTAAAAATATAAGTTTTTGTTTTTTATAGCTATATTTTTACAGAATGTGTTTTATGTAAGTATTCCTCATCAGGTGTGACTAATGGTGGCTAGCTAGCCATTTACAGATTTAATATTCGCACATTTTAATATTTGAGGAGCTTTACCATGAAGACACATTTAAAACTATCCACACTGGTTGCAACCATGCTAATGGTCGCAACTACACAACTAATGGCAGCTGAACCGATGCTAAGTACTGGCGGTTATGCGACCCAACTGCAAAAGCTAGAAATGATGAAGATGCTGGACGCAGATGGCAACCATATGGTCACCATTGCTGAGTCAGATGCTTATTACAACAGTATTTTCGATGCTTTGAACAAAGACCAAGATGACTCACTAGACGCTAAAGAATGGGCTGGCACGACAAAACAGACCAAGCTTGATTTAGCTACCGGAGGCTACACCCGAGAGCTGCGTTCAATGAAAATGATGAAAATGATGGATACCGATGCCGATCACTTAGTAACACGTGAAGAGTTCTTAAATCATCACCGTGCAATCTTCAACAAAATGGACACGTCGACTGACAAGCAATTGGATGCGCAGGAATGGGTGGCTAAAGTATTTGGCGGTCACTAATGCTCGTAGCAATTCACTTAATTAAGTAACTCTCTCGTATTAAGGCCGGCATCGCTGGCCTTAATCGATTGGCGAATATCACTAGAATTTATTTTGCCAACTCTGCCGCATCCACCACCACTTTGTACAACTGCAGCTCCTGCTGTGTTTTTACCGTTTCCCCAACTGCAATCTGGTTACGTTTACCCGGTGCAACACCATTAATTATCATGGGTCTGCTTTGCGCGACGGGCCTGCCTGTTTTTGCATCATATTTAATCATGCGCACTTGCACCCGGCCAATTGGCACCGCTGTGGCATTTTGCACTACAGCATACACAGCACCATTATTATCGGCCACAGGGCCAGACTGAATATACTTGGCAGGATTACGCGGTAGATCAATACGCACCACACGCGCATTGGCGTCTTTACCTATATCCGAATCTGAGCCTGCTGCCGTTTGGTAGTGTTTGAGGGCCACATCGGTTTCCCCGCGCCCTTCTGCAATTTGCCCAAGCAAATCATGCCCTGGCGCCGTTGGCAGCAGCGCATTAGCACGATTTAAAAATGGTTCAGCTTCTGCTTTTTTACCCATATTAAATAAAGCAATACCGCTTTGGATATGCGGCTTAAAATAATCCGGCTGCATTTTTATGGCTTTATCATAGTAGCCCAATGCTTCTTGTGGCTTTTTCTGCGTCAGCGCAATATCGCCCAACAGCTCTTGAAATCTTGCCTCTTTAGGCTCGCCTGCAATTGCCTGATTCGCTAATTTAGTGGCCGCTGCGGTATCGCCTTTTTTAAGGGCAACCAATGCATCGTCGTAAGCTTTATAAGCAGCGCGTGTGGCCTTTACTTTACCTACTTTTTGCGCATACGCCTCTTTACCCCAATCACCTCCGGCCCCAATTCTGGCCAGCGTTTCCTTGTTGGCATCTACACGCTCTTGTGATGGTGGATGGCTGGCAAATAACCCTGTAATAAAGTCGCTTTTCTTACCTTCGCTCAAACGCACAAACGTCTCCTGCAGTGTTACCGCTGCAGTAGGGTCGTACCCTGCTTTTTTCATATATTGCATGCCATACAAGTCTGATTCTGACTCTGCATCACGTCCATATTTACTGGTAGCCAGCTGTGCGCCTAGCTGCGCCCCACCTACAATCAAATTAGAATAATTAGTATTTTGTGCGCCTATCCCCACCGCAATCATAGCGCCTTGTAATAAAATACCGCGCTCCATGCTTTTAGCGCCATGTCGGGCAGCGGCATGCACAATTTCATGCCCCATCACTGCCGCCAACTCCGCCTCGCTATTCAGCTCATATAACAATCCACGGTTAAACGCAATTTTGCCCCCTGGCATCGCCCAAGCATTCGGAATCGAGTCATTCAATACCACGAATTCATAAGGCAAATCTGGTCGATCCGAAACAGCAGCCAAACGTTTACCTACCCCTTGTACGTAAGCCGTTAACTCAGGATCAATCACATAGTCGCCCCCTTGCGATTGACGCGCAGGTGAATAGTTTTGCGTACCAATTGAGATCTCTTGTGCTTGAGACACAAATTGAAACTCAGTTTTTTTGGTGACAGGATTGGTACCGCAAGCCGTCACTGCGACTACTGCCCATAGGCTCAGCCATTTGCATGCATATCTCATGATTTTCCCCTTATGCACTTGTTATTCTTCAGCCAACTAAGTAATCACCGTAGGTGCTGAGCGTCCAGTTTTTTCCACAAGCTGCGACAGCTTCAATGCCAACTGAATCATTTCCGCCAACGCCACCTGTGCATCTAAATGATGCTGATTGGTGTCTGATTCAAAAGCCTCAAGATAGATGCGGATGGTCGCGCCTTCTGTGCCGGTGCCGGACAATCTGAATATGATTCTTGAGCCACATTGGAATAAAACGCGTATGCCTTGTCCCCGGCTGACAGAATGATCGACCGGATCTTGATAACTAAAATCATCACAAGCAGCCACAGTATAGCGACCAAACGTTTGACCAACCAATGTCTCGAAATGCGCTTTCAAATGTGCCATGACTGCATTGGCTTGTTCAGTCGGAATGCCTTCATAATCATGGCGGGAATACACGTTACGGCCATATTCCGCCCAATGCGCTCTGACTATCGCCTCTACACTTTGTTTGCGCGCAGCAATAATATTCAGCCAGCACAACACCGCCCATAAGCCATCTTTTTCGCGCACATGATTAGAGCCGGTACCAAAACTCTCTTCACCGCATAGCGTTACCTTATCGGCATCCATTAAATTACCAAAGAACTTCCAACCGGTAGGTGTTTCATAACAGGCGATATTCATTTTTTTGGCAACGCGATCCACCGCCCCACTGGTTGGCATAGAACGCGCAACACCGGCTAAACCAGCTTTGTAAGCGGGAATCAAATGTGCATTGGCTGCAATAATCGCCAAGCTATCGGATGGCGTGACAAAAAAACTTTTGCCTAAGATCATATTACGATCACCATCACCATCAGATGCTGCCGCAAAATCGGGCGGATTAGATCCGTAGACAATCTTGACCAACGCTTCTGCGTAAGTCAGATTTGGGTCAGGGTGACCACCACCGAACGTTTCAGAGACCTGACAGTTCATTAAGCTACTGTCTGATGCGCCTAATCGCTGTGCGAATATTTCCTGTGCATAAGGCCCTGTGACTGCATGCATGGCATCAAACTGCATGGTGAAGCCATTGGTAAACAATGTGCGTATTGCCGCAAAATCAAACATGCTTTCCATTAAATCGGCGTAATCACTTACTGGGTCAATCACTTCAACACTAAAGCTATCAAATGCTGTGAGCCCAATTTTATCTAGGTCGACTAATGGCAGATCGACTAATTGATATTGCAGGATGGCCTTTGAGATAGTAAAAATAGCCTCTGTGATTTTCTCAGGCGCAGGTCCGCCGTTGGGCGTATTGTATTTAATGCCAAAATCATCGTCTGGTCCAGCCGGGTTGTGGCTCGCAGATAGAATAATGCCGCCTAATGTTTGATATTTGCGAATCACATGCGACGCAGCAGGTGTAGATAAGATACCGCCTCTACCCACCAATACCTTAGAGAACCCATTAGCAGCGGCCATTTTAATAATGGTTTGAATCGCTTGCGCATTGTAATAGCGTCCATCACCACCCAGCGTCAACACAGCACCTGTCGGGATATCTAACGAATCAAAAATACTTTGTACAAAATTTTCTAGATAATGCGCTTGTTGGAAAACTTTGACTTTTTTACGCAGACCGGATGTGCCCGGTTTTTGGTCTGGAAAAGGCGTGGTGCTGACAAGGCTGACTTGCATGGAGATTCCTAAACTAAGCGATTAACAGAGGGTAGTTCATTAAGATGAACGTTAAATAGAATATAAATCAAGTTCAGGCGAATCACAATTGCCAATATGGATATTTACACATCATGGATATTTACATAAAAGAAACAGATACAAAAAAACCAGCATATGGCTGGCTTGTGTGTTTTATTGCTTTTAAAATTGGTCGGGACGGTGTGATTCGAACACACGACCCCTTGCACCCCATGCAAGTACGCTACCAGGCTGCGCTACGCCCCGATCCTTACTGAAACTTCAGTGCAGGCATTATAAATCAAAATAGTCATGCACCGAATGTAGAATCAATAATTTTAACAAAAAGGGGAATAGAAATCAGGCGCGCAGCAACTGTATGACTTGGCGAATCTGCGCACGTACCTGCGTCAAATCAACAGCGTCTGCAAATGGCGTCGCCATGGACTGGGCTATCGCGACCACAGGAGCAGCGACTGGCGCTGCTTCAGTAGACTCTTGCCCATCTAAACGATTGCGTGCGCCACTGATGGTAAAGCCTTGCTCATACAACAGCTCACGAATTTTACGGATGAGCAACACTTCGTGATGTTGGTAATAACGACGATTACCACGACGTTTCACAGGTTTTAACTGTGTAAACTCTTGTTCCCAATAACGAAGCACATGTGGTTTGACACCACATAACTCACTCACTTCACCAATCGTAAAATAACGCTTGGCTGGGATAGGTGGCAACTGTACTTTGGGAGACTCTTCAACCATGTTTACTCACTTTTAAGTTATTGATTCGCGTAATGCTCTTCTACTTTAGTTTTTAACTTTTGGCTTGCGTGAAAAGTAACTACGCGTCTTGCAGTAATCGGTATTTCTTCACCCGTTTTTGGGTTACGACCTGGACGCTCTGATTTTTTACGTAATTCAAAGTTACCAAAACCAGATAATTTCACACTATCGCCTGCTTCTAACGCGGTACGTACTTCTTCAAAAAACGCTTCTACCATGTCTTTAGCTTCACGTTTGTTGAGCCCAACTTGCTCAAACAACAAATCGGCTAAATCTGCTTTAGTTAATGTCATGAACTCCCCTAACTACTTTTTACTTAATTCTTGATGGACAGTCGGTACTTAATTACGTAACTCGGCACCAAATTGATTTTCGAGTATTTTTAACAACTCAGCCATTGCGGCTTCGGCTTCGGTGTCGACCAAAGTTTTATGAGTATCTTGTATAAGTACAAGAAATGCAAGGCTTTTTTTGTTTTCAGCGATACCTTTTCCTTGGTAAACATCAAACAATTGTATCTGTTGCAACAATGGAATTTGTGCCATTTTCACTGCATCGATAATGGCTTGCACTTGCACATTAGCATTCACGATCACCGCAATATCACGTCTCACCCCTAAAAACTTAGAGACTTCTTGGTATTGCGGGACAGAAGCATGTAATAACGCGTCCACATTCAGCTCAAACAAGAACGTTGCTTTAGGAAAATTGTAATCCTGCTGCCATTTGGGATGCAGTTTACCAAACCAACCTTGCGCTTTCCCATCGACATAAACACGCGCAGTTTGTCCCGGATGTAGCGCAGTGTGTGCCTCTACGCGATACTCTGCTTGCTGCTTAGTCAGTGCGTCTACCGTGGCTTTTACGTCATAGAAGTCTACTTCGCGCTTATCGGATGCCCATTGCTCAGGCTGAAAATCGCCATAAAATAAACCAGCGAGTTTCTGCTGTTCAGCATAGCCCTGTGCAGCCGTGTGGTAGCTACTACCCACTTCAAACAACAAAGCACGGTCTTGCTTGCGATTCAGGTTATAACTCAATACATCTAGCAAACCGCCCCACAAACCACTGCGCATCACACTCATATTACTAGCAATCGGATTTTTCAACGGGATTGGCGACGCATTACCCAACAAATCACGCTCCCAAGCCTCATCCACAAAGCTATAGGTGACCACTTCTTGGTAGCCTTGCGATTGCATTGCATCACGCAAACCAGCCACATTTAAGCGACTTTCAGATTGCTCGAGCATCGCCAAATTGGCATGTGGCGTAATGGCCGGTATTTTGTCGTAGCCGTATAAACGTGCAATTTCTTCAATCAAGTCTTCTTCGCGTGCGATATCAAAGCGATAGCTTGGCGCTTGCACTAAAAACACATGGTCTTGCTCGGTAAATGTGAAGCCTAATTGCGTTAGCAACTTACCTACCGTTGCATAGGGAATATCAATGCCTAATACGGATTGTAAACGGTCATAACGTAATGTGACTTGCTTACGTACTGGCAGTGTTGCCACCGATTGTGTGACGCGGCCTGCTTGACCGCCACAAATAGAAAGTACCAAATCCGTAGCGCGTGCCAATGCGTTGGCTGTATTACCAAAATCCACACCGCGCTCAAAGCGATAAGATGAATCCGTGCTCAGCCCAATGCGGCGGGCTTTGCCAGCAATGGTATCCGGCGTAAAGAATGCACTTTCTAAAAAGACAGCTGTGGTGACATCTGTCACTGAGGTAGGCTCGCCGCCCATAATACCAGCCAGTGCAATCGCACCGCTATTATCAGCAATCACTAAATCATCCGCTGCCAATTGCACAGTATTGCCATTTAATAGTTGTAATGACTCACCCGCTTTTGCCAAACGTACATTCACATTGCCTTGCAACTTGTCCAAATCAAACGCGTGCATGGGTTGCCCCAGCTCTAACAACACATAATTAGTGATATCGACTAAAGCGCTGATGCTACGGATACCGCTACGCTCCAAGCGACGCACCACCCAATCTGGAGATTTAGCTTGTGCATTAACACCGGTGATGACACGTCCAAAATAAGCCGGACATGCCTCGGTTGCCTGTACTTGTACTGAAATACTTTTGTCTGTGGTGATTGCTGGGGGTTGAGTAGTCAGGACACTTAATGGCGCGCCCGTCATGGCCACTACATCTCGTGCAATACCCAGAATACTCAAACAATCTGCACGATTAGGTGTCAGCTTCAATGTAAAGAGCGTGTCGTTCAAATCCAAATAATCACGAATATCCTGACCTACTGGCGCATCGGCAGGCAATTCTAACAACCCTGTTGCTTCTGCTGCCAAGCCTAACTCTTTGGATGAACACATCATGCCAAATGATTCCACACCGCGCACTTTAG
>Ga0208264_1000403_pt1 | contig 14076 bp, 10 predicted proteins | sample LakWasMet31_HOW6_2_FD_183873 | JGI IMG/M metagenome (GOLD analysis project Ga0208264, IMG submission 183873) | Freshwater sediment methanotrophic microbial communities from Lake Washington under simulated oxygen tension - Sediment Metagenome... | ecosystem: Environmental > Aquatic > Freshwater >...
CCTTGCACTTTTACAAAGAACGTGGCGGCTGGGTGTTTGATGTATTGCTGGTTTAAATCAATACTGGCTTCTAAATGATCGTCAGCCGGTGACGGGAAACCTGCGGGGACTTTAGATGCAAATAACGGTAGGTTAATTAGTGTTGGGAATTCGCTGACTTTTAGAATAGGCAAGACAATATTGTCCACGATTGTCCAATCGCTAAGGGGCTTTGGGTCAAGATATGGATGCAGATAATGTAAAGTAGTGCTGTGCATGGGTAACAAAAAAAGAGGTGCTAATAAGTTATAAGCATACACCAAAAATTAAACTTGTTCTTAATTTGTTCTGTTTTTACTTGCGTAGAAATGAGCCGTTAGCTAAGTGATGATTGACATTCCTAATTGCGTATAACTTTAAGCTGCGGTGCATAATCTCAAAGCAACGTCATACCGGCAGGAATTAAGTGCTTGCCTATCCGATGCTGATGGCGAAAAATAGTACACAGTTACTTTTGCACTTAGGCTCAGAGCCACTATCTATGCCAACCGATACACAACCCTAGGAATCTAAAACATGTGCGGTCGATTTAATCTTATTGCTAAATCAGATGACATCATCGAGCATTTTCAATTGCAGAAGTTGCCCCGTTATCAGCCCAGCTATAACATTGCTCCAGCAACAAAAATTCTAAACATTGTGCAACTGGATGATCAATCCTTAAAAGCCGTAAATTTGTTCTGGGGCTTAGTTCCGTCGTGGGCTAAGGATAGCAAAAACAGCCATCATCTGATTAATGCCCGTGCCGAAACGGTTAGAGAAAAACCGTCATTTAGGGCTGCGTTTCATAAGCGGCGATGCTTGGTAGTTGCCAGCGGATTTTACGAGTGGCAAAAATTGGAATCTGGCAAGCAAGCGTTTCATATTCATCGCCAAGACAAGCAATTATTCGCCTTTGCCGGACTTTGGGAACAATGGCAGCATGAGCAAGACACGTTGTATTCCTGTACCATCATCACTACCGCTGCTACTGGCATCATGCAGCCCATCCATGAGCGCATGCCAGTGGTTATTGCTCCAGAGCGCTACCAGCAATGGCTGGATAAGTCTGCAAGTGAACAGCAAGTATTTCAATTGCTTAATAATCAGGCTTATGACGAAATGGAAACAACGCCGGTTAGTGATCGCGTAAATAATTCTCGGCATGATGACGAAAGCTGTTTGGCTTAATGAAAGGCTTTCTAGTTATCTATAGACAGAATCAATCAATTCGCTAAGTAATCAGTGGATTTAGGCTAGTGAAAACTACGGTGTTTTGAGAATATTTAAACACCTATTATTGACGCTGAATTAATGTTTATTTGATCCCATTTCTACGTTAATATTCAGCCTCCTAATTAAATATTTTAATAAATTTGCAAACCAGGTTTTCGGAGATTGATATGAAAAAATTAGTTTTTATTAGCGTATTCTCGCTCGCTACAGTGTTTTCGCAGTCATCAGGCGCATCTGTTGCTTGTAATTATTGTAGTTTATCCACCGATGGATCAAACCCAACTGCGCTAAATTTTTCCGTTGGCGATAACCTTATAAATAGCTTATTGCTGCCGGTTCCAGCGGCTGATTCACGCTTTTTTTCATTTAGTATCGCGAATGGTTTTCAGCTAAGTGGCATTACTTTAGATGCTTTTACCTATGTCCCGTTATCACCAATTGCACCGATAGCAACTGGCGTCGCATTTTTTGGACTAAAACAAGGAACGTCAATAACACCCAGTAACGTAAACCCAGCAGCAGTTGATGGTTACGCTTTATTAGGCGCACCAGTTAGCGGCACCCCAATTAACGGCGTTACCCCAACTAATATCGGCCAAGATTTATTCCCTAGCTTAATTGCATCAGGCGCATTTACCGGCACAACATTAAGCAGCAACTTGGGGGCAGGTAATTACACTGTCTGGCTGCGTGAAAGCAGAACAATCGACGTACTTTCGCTTAACTTCAAAGTAACCGCAGTCCCTGTTCCTGCCGCCATTTGGTTAATGGGTTCCGCATTGCTGGGTTTTGTTGGCTTTAATAAAAGACGTCGTTAATACAGCAGTTTTTTGGCATTAGCGAAATACCAAAACCGCCTCTGCTAGGCAGCGCGGTTTTGGGCAGCAGATTTCAAAAATTGATGCAAGCGTTCTCTATTTCAAATTGATTAGTAACTTCTTGATTAAATTAAGCAGTTACAGACATTGTGATCTATCAACAGACAGTGACACGGCTCTGCCCATTACTTATTCGTTTTACCTCAATTCTTGTGCCAATTCGCTCAGTCATTTCTTGCACATGGGAAATCACGCCGACTTTGCGGCCTAACGATTGCAAGCTGTCTAGGGCGTCAATCGCCACCCGCAGTGTGTCGGCATCCAGGCTGCCAAAGCCTTCGTCGATGAATAGCGATTCGACGCGCACCCGGTTTGACGATAGCGATGCTAGCCCCAAAGCCAGAGCCAGGGACAGCAAGAAAGATTCACCACCTGATAGTGAATGTACCGAACGGATTTCATCCGCCATGTCCTGGTCAACAACTTGCAGCGCCAAGGTGTCACCAACGCGCTCCAAGCGATAACGTCGACTGAGGTCTTTCAGATGTTGATTGGCATAACCCAGCAAAATATCCAGGGTCAGCTGTTGCGCGATGTTGCGGAAGCGTTTGCCATCGGCAGAACCGATAATATGGCTCAACTTTGCCCAGATGTCGTTAATAGCGGTTTGTGCATTAATTTGCACCTGCAAGTCGGCACTGGCTTGCTGGCGCTCGTTATCCATGCGCAGCTGCAGCGTCTGTTCTCCAAGTTGCTGGTTCCATTCCTCAAGTTGAGCTGATAGCGCCGCCAGTTGTGATTCCAGGTTTTCCAGGCTCTCCAGTGAGCTGCGGTTCTGCAAATGTCTTTCGCATTGTTGATGGCGTTCACTCAACACGGTTTGCGCATGCGCCAAGGCATTTTCCAGTTGCTGCAAAGACTCACGTTCCTGCATCAGCCATTGTGCGTCATGCTGCAAATGTTGGCGCAATTCCAATAGCGATAAAGCAGGTTTATCTGGCTGAGATTGGGTAAATGTCTGCAACCATTGCATTAGCCGTTGCTCAGCAAGTACCAACTGCTCTTTGCGCGTTGCCAGCACACTTCTTAACTGACTGACGGTTTCCTGTACGGTTGCGACCTGGTTGGCCGCCGCATGTGCTGCAGAGACCGCAGCCTGTAAATCAACTTTAACTTCGTTCAGTGCTTTTGCTAATTCAGCTTCAACTTCCAGCACCGGACGGCCATTCAATAAGCGTTGGCGCTGCTGTTGTTTATCTTTCAGCTCAGCATCAATGGACGCAAACGCATCGGTGACGGCAGTTTGATGGGTTTCGGCTTGCGCGACACTGCTGGTTAAGCTCGTTAAGCTGGTTTGCAGAATCGCCAGTCGGTTGTGCAATTGCTCGCGTTGTGTTTGCCAAGTCTTCCAATCTTGCGCTTGTTGCAGACTTTGCTGATAAAAACCCTCCGCATCAGTTAGCCAGTTTTGACGCCAATCTGAATAATCAAAAGCGGCATCTAACTCATCAAACTGCTGTTCCAATTGCATGGACAGGGTTTGCTGTTTATCGTGAGCGTTATAACGGGTCTGTTCGGCTGTTTGTCGATCTGCCTTGGCTTTCTCCAATTGCTGTTGCAAGGTTTGCTGCTGATTATTTAGCACATCTACTACTTGTCTGGCTTGATCGCGTAGCGAAAATGCCGCGCTCATGGCTTTTAAACGATCCGAGACAACCCGTTGGGCTTGCTCCGCCGCCTCGATTTGTGCAATCAACCAAGTTGCGACTTGCTCGTCAGTCAATGACAAACCAGCTAGTAACTCGGCATAAACCGTCCAACGTTGACGCTGTTCGGTGATTTGCGCAGCCAGTGTCGTCAGCGATTCGTTAACTATGCCAGTCTGCTTTTCGAACTGCTGGATTTCAACAGCCAAGCGTTCTCGCTGCTGTTCCGCTTGTTGCCGACGTTGCAGACAGGCTTTAACTTCTGTTTCCATCGCCTGCAAATCTTCGCGCAAAGGGTGGATGTCTCCAGTAAATGGGTGTTGAGTGGAGCCGCAAACCGGGCACTCGGCATCAGGCTTAAGCTGAGAACGCAAGGCTTCCACACTTTCGCTACAGGCCAGTTTTGCCAAGTCCAGCATTTTGGCCGCTTGCTCATGGCTTGCAATCAACACCGGCAACTGGTTGACGACAACACTCATCGCTTCGCTGGCCTGCTGCCGCTGAGTCGTCAAATTCTGCAATAATTCATTTTGACTGTCTTGGGTCGCGCGTAATCGCGTCAACTCTTGCCAAACAGTGTCGGCTTGACGCAATTGTGACAAACGGACTTGGTGTTGTTCAGACTCTTTCGTCAACGCATCGGTATTAAATGACTTAGCCTGATTTGATGCTAACTCCCAGCGTTGATTCGCCTCCGTGATTTCAGGTTGTAAAGCATCCAATTGCCCTTTGACGATTTTCGCTGCATCCTCAGCCAAAATCAACGCAGCTTCACTTTGCGAGCTTAATAAGCGAGCCGCCTCAAGTTGACTGACAATTATCTTGCCTTGTTTAAATAGTGTATCCCATCGCGGCCATTGCTCGCTTAACCGTGCTAAACCCGCGTGGCTTTCCAGCCAACTGGAACAGTCGGCTAAATCCCGTTCAATTTGTTGCTGATTTTGCTGGGTTTTGCGGTATTCACCCGCCAAATCATTCAACTGTTGACGCGCCTCAAGCAAACCTTTTTGCTGCTTTTGATGCTGGGGCTGCAAGGTGTTGATTTCTACATCTAAGGCCCTGGCCTTAATGATTTCAAAATCAACATCTGTTTTGCGCTGCTCGGCGGCTTGCAGATTTTGTGTAGCAGCGGCTTGTTGTTGCTCAGCAGAATGTTGAACAGCCAGTGCAGCTGCCACAGCATTTTCAGCCGTTACGAGTTGCTGTGCCTGTTGCTGGCATTCAGCTTGTAAACGATCATGCTCGGCCAACAAATGGCGCGCAGCTTGTAAGGATTCGATGGTGTGTAAATGGTCTCTTCGAGCTTGGGATTGCTGATGAAGCTCTTGGGCTTCCAGCACTTGGTTTTGCGCGTCCTGTTCGGCACTTATCAGCTTTTGATAGCCCTTATGCCAGTTGATATGGCTATCAATCGCGGTCTTTTGCAGTTGGGCTTGATCGACGCTGGCCTGCAAGACTTTAATTTGCTCCTGCAAAGCTTGGCGATCAACATCCGATAGCGGCTGCTGGATGGTCAGCTGTTGCAGCAAGCCTTCGAGTTTTTGCCTTTCCATTTTTGCCCGTTCGAAAGCACGTATCGATATGCGACTGTACTCATCGGTGCCGGTCAAAGTTTCCAGCAAACTGGCGCGTTCGTCATCTGGCGCTTTCAAAAACACGCTGAATTCATTTTGAGCCAACAGCACCGCACGGGTAAATTGATCAAAATTTAAACCCAATTTTTCGACAATGGCTTCCTGCACCTCGGTTTTCTTGCCGCCAATGGCTTGGTTTTCCGGCAAACGCAACAGCGTCATCTCGCTAGCCTGCAATTTACCGTCTGCCCGTAGCCGAGCCCTGCGCACACTCCAGCGACTGCGATAATGTTGGCGGTCGTTACCGATGAATTCCACTTCCGCATAACCTTCCGTACAACCACGCCGCAACAAATTGCGCGCGTCATACGGGGGCAGAGTTTCGTCACCGACATCGCGCAACTGCACGCCTTTGCTGCCTGCTTGCTGTAAGCGCGGTGTTTTATCAAACAAGGCCAGACACAAAGCATCCAATAGCGTGGATTTTCCGGCACCGGTCGGACCGCTGATGGCAAACAAGCCGGCTGAAGCTAATGGCTGCTCAAGAAAATCAATGGCGAACTCGCCAGCTAAGGAGGCCAGATTTTTACCTCGAATCGCTAAAATTTTCATTCAGATACTTCCGTGTCCAGTAATAATGTTTGAAAGGCTTGCAATAGCTCCGCAGGCACGTCAGCACCGTATTGGCTTTTATAATGCCTTTGCAGCACATCTTCCGGCTGTAATTGACTTAAATCGCCCAATGCTAAGTCAGAAGTATGGTGGCCTGAGCCACTGCCCCGCTGATAGCTGACATCAATACCGGCTAACCGTACCTGTTTATCAGCCAGTACTGACTCTATCGCAGCTCGTGCACCTGGTTCCGGGGCGTCAAACAGCAAGCGCACCTCCAAATATGGCCAGCGTTCCTCGGGTATCGTCAAATCGGTAATCGGGAGCGATTCTAATGCCTTCAATGCTTCCAACAAAGGTGCCGGTTTGGGTGGAACTCGCAACAAATCTACCGCGCGGGGCACGAGCAGACTCTGGATGGATATCACTTGTTCACCACCCAACTCGATACACACCACTTGATGAGGATAATCAAGCTCCGAAAACGACATCGGCAAGGGGCTGCCGCTATAACGCACCCAATCCCTGCCGCCAACGCTTTGCGGTAAATGCAAATGCCCCAAGGCTGCATAGGCAATATGCTGATCAAACATAGCTGCCGACATCGATTCTAAACCACCGACCACGATCCGCCGTTCCGATTCCTGCGATACCGCTCCGCCATCCAAATGGCAATGCCCCATAGCCAGGATAGCCTCACCGGCTGTCCGATTAAGCAATACCTTCTGCAATGCTTGCTGGTACAAGGCTTCTACGCCTGCTGCATAGCTGTCGCCATCTGTTTCAACTCGCGGCAAATCGCCAGGACGCAGAAAAGGCACCGCCAAACACCAGGCGCGTCGTACGTTATTACGATCATGTAACGGCACAATCAGCGCATCCAGATCAATCTCACCATCGGCATTGCGCCAGGTTTGGCCTATAACCGTGGTTTCAAACAAATCCAACAGAGGGGAGGGCGCTTCCAGGCGACCCGGCGAATCGTGGTTGCCTGCGATCAGCACAACTCGCAAATGCGGAGCAGCTTCACGAGCCGCTTGTAAAAAACGGTATAACTGCTTTTGCGAAGCCGCTGATGGATTAGCGTTATCGAAAATATCGCCGGTAACCAGTAGCACGTCGATATCCTGTAGACGGATTTGGCCTAACAACCAATCCAAAAAACAGTGGTGTTCAAAATGGCGATCAAAGCCTTTTAGGCTATGACCAAGGTGCCAGTCGGAGGTGTGGAGAATTTTCATGTGTGATCTTTCCAATCAAGCAGCTGTCAAGCAAGTGTTTATGTCCAAAATGGGGCGAACGCAAAAGATCATTGCCCGCAGACTTTTCAGCACATAGCATACAGAATATTGGCTGGATGATCTCTTGTCTTGATCACCGTTAATTGAAAATATCGTTTGATGTCCCCATATTGACTAATGCCCCTGTAATTGTATTAAGGAGATCTAATGACTGATTCGTACCATCTCGTTTGTCCTGCGTGCCAGGCGGTCAATCGTTTGCCTGTTGACCGACTCAGACAAAATCCTAACTGCGGGAAGTGCCATGAGCCCATTTTCAAGGCAAAACCAGTGGATCTAACCGTGGCTACCTTTCACAAGCACATCAATCAAAATGATATTCCGGTGCTAGTCGACTTTTGGGCGCCTTGGTGTGGTCCTTGTAGGATGATGGCTCCAGCATTTGTTCAAGCTGCGGGAATTTTGGAACCTCTAATACGTTTGGCTAAAGTGAATACGGAAATTGAGCAGTCTCTAGGCAATCAATACGCGATTCGCAGCATTCCTACTTTAGTTTTGTTTAAAGGCGGTAAAGAAGTGGCGCGGCAATCGGGAGCAATGAGCGCCCAAGAAATTGTGCAATGGGTTAGGTGATTTTGTACGCCATTTACGTTCATCCAAGTCGCTAAAGAGTTGCCAACTTCCTGCAACACTTCTACAGTGAGATGAATGGTAACTGGATTTGTATCGTCTGGATGGTTATTACTCAATTTACTGAAACAAATTGCCATTCTGAGGCCTACGAATAACTACCCCCCGCTTAGGGCCTGGAAAATATAAACAGTCCCATCATCTGGAACGCGATCAGAGAGTGTTTTTTTATCGATTAGTATGCTGTTATTGATGCAGAGATTTACATGCCGTCGAAGCGCGCCGTGTTCGTCCAGCACGTAATCAGTAAAGCCTGGGGCAATTTCGTTGACGGCGCTCAAAACTTCGGCGACCGAGCCGACCGGGACTGTAATTGTTAGGTTCTCTAATTTCGGAAAAAACTGATAAAGATGCGGTGTCATTCTGACAATAGGCATGGTGTTCAACCAAAACGCACTGAATAAATAGGCGGTAAATTATTTCCAAGGCATTGCCATGTTTCGCCTCGGTCTTCTGACAAATACACATTGCCGGTTGTACTGCCAAAACATAAATAATCTCCCGCCACATCAAGGCCATGTCTCAGGATAATGTCGTAGGAGTTATCTTGCGGGAGACCTCGTCGAAAAGATTGCCATGACTGTCCACCATCGGTCGTTCGAGCAATAGCTAAACCTCCATCAATCGCCATGCGTTGCGAATCCGCCTGTGCCGGGACAACCCAAGCAGTCCGCCCATCATTTGCATCAACTGCGATAGGAAAACCAAAGTGTACGCCAACATCAGGCATACTCACCTTTTTCCAGTTCTGTGCGCCGTCATCACTGTAAAAAACGCCACAGTGGTTTTGCTGCCAGAGGTGATTTGGCTGCCCAAGGCAGTTTGTTAAGAAATGAGGATCATGGCCCCACTCTGCTTCTGGGTTTGGCATGTAATCGTTAAGCATACCGCGATTACGTCCCGCCCAGGTCTGGCCGCCGTCAGTAGTTTCTAAGATACCAGCTGACGATATAGCAACATAAACATGACTAGGATCACTTGGATCAACAATGATGGAATGGATGCCTGGTTCAAACACGCCGTAATCTATACTCGCGGGCGTTCCGAACCAGCAGTTTTCAGTGGTCGCATCGCCAGCGAATAAATCTCCGCCCCGGCTATCGTGGTTCCACAGCGGCCGGTTGAGCTCCCAACTATCACCACCATCATCGCTGACAAATAAACCACCAGGGATCGTACCAGCATAGAGTCTGCCAGGTTGACTAGCATTGCCAAACGCAATATTCCAGATTTTATATACAGTTGCATCACCATACTCTGGCTGTGCGGTGGGTGCCGACGGATCAAAATCTGGTGTAGGCAGGTATTTGACGATATAGCGTGCCCCCTTTGGATATTTGACTGACATCACATCTTCCCAAGTCGCACCGCCATCCCGCGAGCGTGACAGCTTAGGCCCCCAGTGACCATGATCCAGAGAAGCCCACAAAGTTCCATCACGTGGATCCCGCGCCGCATAACAAACCGGAATGCCCGCGTGGGTGATTTGACGAGGACGCCAATCAGAATTGATACGATCAAAAATTACAGTCCCCTTGCGTGTTCCCATGATAATCATGTCAGACATTAGTTTGCTCTCATAAAATGCTTACTGGTAAACATATATTAATTGACGTAAAGCCTTGTTCGCTAGTGGATTCTATCAAAATTCTTTAGCTCCCTCTTGTTATGGTATTTTAGGTTGCGGATAGCTTAACGTCCTCGTTGTTTAGCTTTAAAAAGTGATGAAAATAAATATAAAAGCAAAGAAACCAATCATAGTAGTAAGTTTGAGTTTAATCGCTTCTGGCTGCGCTTCGCACAATTATTACCCGAATGACTGCAAAACAGCTTTCGAAATTAACCACAATTCAGTAAGCATTCTCCCAGTCGATTAAACTTTTGTTCGCGATGGATTCAATAGGTTCGCTGTTTTTCAGGGTGTGGTTTGGATCTTGTTTTGGTTTATGGGATTACACAAAGCGACAGCCCTAAGTCTGTCTTTAAATTTTCGAAATATACTTCACTTAAATTTATCGAGGCTTATGGTTCGCTACAATTCAATACATCGCTTAGTTGCTGGAACCAACACTGAATCCAATCCTGTTTTGATCTTGCCCAGATATTGCAGAAACCGGCTAAGAAAGTAATCTCTAATTCCGAGAAAAACTAATGAAAATACAAAATCTCTTTTATCTAATATCCAAACGCTATGTCTTCGAAAACCCTGATTCCGTTACGCCCTAATCAGGCTGCTTGGTAATGTCCAGTTCAATCTTTCAGAATTATATTTTTATTGTTTTGAACTTTAATTGGATATCCCGTAATTAACATAGGGATAATTCGGGTTCGAATAGAATATTTAAGTATATTTTAATATATTAAATCTATGATTTTTACAGCATTAAAAGTCAGCCGACTATCCCCTAAAAGCTCATGTAACGTTGTTATGAGCTGCACATAAAAACTCTAAGGAGATCATCATGGACTGTTTCAAGAACATTAGCTGGGTACCCAAACTATCCGACAAATACATATTTTTGGCTTTGCCATTTATCCTGGGCGTATCGCCAACTTGGGCTAATAACCTAACCGTAAACAATATGACTGACGTCAGTTTGCCAGGAGACGGGTTGTGCAGCTTGCGCGAGGCAATTGCTAACGCTAACAGTAATAGTGATACTTCTTTAGGAGATTGCGCTGCTGGCGCCGGTGCGGATCTTATATCGTTTAGCGTTAGCGGTACTATCCAGCTAAGTAGTACGCTCGGAATTAGCGATAGTGCTGGCCTTATTGTTGACGGTATTGGTCGGAACGTAATTTTAAGCGGTAATAATGCGGTGCGAGTGATGCTGGTTAATCCTGGCGCATTGCTTACAGTAAAGAATCTGACTGTAAGCAATGGTTACGATGTCGCGCAAGGCGGGGGTATCTATAATTATAACGGGATACTGAATGTTACTAACAGCACGTTCTCAGCCAATAGTACGCGTCGTGCTGGTGGTGGTATTGCTAGCATCGGAGACCCGCTATCCACTGTCAATCCTGGTGGCGGTATAGTCACTATCATTAACAGTACTTTTTCTGGCAATAGCGCGTACTTCGGTGGAGCTATCTGGAATGGAGGCAGTAGCTCGCTTAGCTTGGTGAACAGTACGATAGTTGCAAATAATGCAATAACACCGCTTTGTACTGGTTTTTGTACGCAAAGCCTCGCTAGTGGCGGTGGTATCAATAATTCCTCATTTGGTGCGCTAAACTTGGACAATAGCATTGTGGCAGGAAATATGATGATCCAAGAAATGGCTGCAGGGAATGCCTTCACCCCCTCTGATATTAATGGCATTGTCACAAACAGCAGTTTTAACCTAATTAGCCGTCCAGATGGACTTTCCGGTGCACTTCAAAACAACATAAATGGCAATCTTGTTGGCATTGATACAACCACAATATTGAATACCACTCTATCTAACAATGGCGGCCCAAATCAGACTTTTGCATTACTCCCAGCCAGCCCAGCCATCGATTCAGCACTTGCGGCAAAATGTCCTGCTACCGATCAACGAGGTACAGCTCGCCCCCAAGGTATAGGTTGTGATAGGGGAGCTTTTGAGCTTGCTTTTTCGGCTGATCTTGCTGTAACAGAAACGGCTGCCCCCAATCCAATATTGGCGCGCGACCTTTTAACCTGGATCATTAACGTTACTAATAAAGGCGGCGCCACCGCTACCGGCGTAAAGGTAGTTGATACGTTACCAGCTTCTGGTTTTACTTTTGTCACTGCGAGCGCTTCTCAGGGTAGTTGTACCTCAGCCATTAGTAGAGTAATAACTTGTAGCCTTGGAATTATAACCAACGATCCAAACGATCCTAATGATGGAACCGCTACTATTACCATCAAACTTGTTCCTTCTAGTGCAGTTACCTTAACCAATCAGGTCAAGGTAACAGGAGAACAACTTGATGAGCAGCAAGCGAACAACTCCGTAACCCAATCTATTACCGTCCAACCGTTGCTTTGTAATGGTTTAAAACCGACTATTGTTGGTACCTACGGGGCTGACACGATTACTGGCAGCAAAGGCCGTGACATTATCCATGGCCTAGGTGGCAACGACACTATCAACGGTGGAAATGAAAACGACATTATTTGCGGCGGTGATGGCCAAGATTCTTTAAATGGTAACAGCGGCAACGATAAGCTTGATGGCGGAGCAGGTACGGATACCTGTAACGGAGGCACTGGCACCGATACCTCAGCCAACTGTGAAGCTAATATTGCTATTCCTTAGTGCGGCGTTTGTGTTGGGCTTCATGTAATGAAGCCCAACCTGCTCTTCAGAATGGTGGAGTATTTAAGGCGTTTTAAATATATTGAAAGCTTATTAAGTCTTGCCATGAATGGGTGCGTTAAGAAAGCGTTGAAAAGTTTGTCACTAAAGTCAGTAAACATAACAATATTGATTAGAGCTATTTTTTGAGAATATTGTATTGGCTACACCGTTTTGTGCCTCAATTATATATTTTGCTAACGCCAGTCCATCGTATTTTCATTTTTTAGTCCATGTTGGTTAGTATCGTTTTTTATTTGATTTATCATTAATCACGTTGTTTGGCGCAAGAAATGCTTCTTTAAAGATAACTTTCAAAATAATGCAAATGCATTGATGAAACGTATAAATCAAAGGAGAATAAAAATGAAAATTGCCAACCAACTCATAAATGAAAACAACCAAACTCCCAAAAAAACAATCATCTTGGGCTTAAAAGTTTTATTGTTAGCTTTACTCACACACTCAAGTCTTGCTACTGCAATCCCTTTTACATACCAAGTGGCTGAAAAATATTATAGAAATGACAATCCTGCAATTTTTGGAACTGCAGCTTTAGTCAATATTACAGTCGACAACGGGAATAGCACAAATCTTAACCAGACCTACATATGGGGGGATATAACTGCAGCATCAGTCAGCACCGTAGGCGGCACCTTTACTCATGCTTGGACAAATCCAATGTCTGGTGGCCCACTTATAAATGACTTGTTTTCGGTTGATGCTAACGGAATAGCGACATTGGCAGACTGGAACAATACTCCTTACAATTCTTACTTCATATCAGATTCGAGGGGTGTTGATGGGGTATTTCTGCAATTAGGTTCAGGTAACAACGTAAATTTACAATTAGCCATCAACAATTTTAGAACAACTGCGTTTTCAGTTACCACCTACGATACCCTGTCAGTAACACAAGTTGTGGCCGTTCCAGAGCCAAATTCTATAGCGTTACTCGCTGCTGGGCTTTACGGTTTATTTGTATCTATTAGAAAAAGGACTTTATCTATCTAATTGGTAACCCTAGACAGCAAAGGCGTAAGATACTACCACTAAATATAAGCCATCTCATCTGAGGTGGCTTTTTTGGATTAACCTTCCACAAGGTCGTTATATCCAACTCCTTCCGATTATAACCACGAACACAGCCCACTGTGCTCAGGCTGAAGATTTGTAATCGTCCTTTACTTCATCTTTACACTTTTCACTTGGGTTGAAATAAAAGCCCCTGAGTTTGTTATGTTAAAAGGCTTTCGGCAAGTTGGTGCTAAAAATGTTCATTTTCTTTACATAACAAAATTTACGGTAATATTCTGAAAACTTACAAATAAACAGTAAAATTTTGGTTATGCTGGTTTTAAGGCAAAAATTACACGCTGTAATATTTACAATTGCTAAAGTATAACTTGTTGTAATCATTTAATAATTACAAATTATAGCCTTAATGCGAGAGAGGTGTATTTCATTCTGGCAATTGAAAACAAGATTGTTTTAATTTCTATTTACAGATAATTTGCTGCGGCTGATCTGCAATGCACTCAAAAAAACCATAAATAATGTCTGGTTAATTTACAGCAGGATTTTAGTAGGTTAATACCAGCTAAAAATTACCTAACCTTATGTTATTAAAATACTAATACAAAATTCCACATAGGTTAGTCCACAAAATTGACTCTACAGGTGTCGAGTCAGTTGACATAATTAAAAAACCTAGCGAAAAGAGTCATGTTTTTTACCAATTCTACAAAAAAAATACCTGTTAACTGAGTGCTAGAGGTTTTATTCTTAACAAACTATTAAATTGGCGGTATGATTTAAATTCCCCGCAATCCCCAAAAATACCCTGCACAAAGCCCCCGCTAACCTTACAA
>Ga0208264_1000407_pt1 | contig 14036 bp, 16 predicted proteins | sample LakWasMet31_HOW6_2_FD_183873 | JGI IMG/M metagenome (GOLD analysis project Ga0208264, IMG submission 183873) | Freshwater sediment methanotrophic microbial communities from Lake Washington under simulated oxygen tension - Sediment Metagenome... | ecosystem: Environmental > Aquatic > Freshwater >...
GAAACACAGCAAAAATTGTCAACAATCGTGTCATTATTAAATGACGTTAGTCAAACGTTAGGCTTAAATGAAATCCAACAACAGTTAATCAAACTGACTCTGCGTGATAATTGGGAGCGAACTGTATTAGGTGATTTGCAAGCCGATATACAACGCATTAGCGGCCAATTAGTTAACAGAATTCTGCTTAGTCAGGTTGCAAGCTGTGCCGAGTATGTTGAGTTAAAGATGGAAAAAAAGCCGATTGAGCAATACAGGCGCATGTATCAACAAATTCAAAAGACGCAGCCGGTGAGTTTATTAGCCTACGTTGCTTTAATAAAAACGATGGGCAATTTGCTTGATGTTAACGGGGTTAGTGCTCATCAAATGCGGGTTTAACGCAGGCTTGAGTACCTCGAAAAATGATGCAGGTTTTTCGAGGTACTTTTATGTGTATTGGATTACTTCAAGACAATAAAACAGGCAGAGCTATTTTATTGCCAGCAACTCAATCAAGATTTGTTCGTAAATAGCTGACAAGATCTCCAAATCCTCCACGCCGACATTTTCATTCACTTTATGAATGCTTTCGTTCAACGGGCCGAGTTCGATCACTTGCGCGCCGGTTGGTGCGATAAAGCGTCCGTCTGAAGTACCGCCGCCGGTGTCGTCGATGGTTTCAAAGCCGGTCACTGTTTTGATAGCAACATGAGCGGCATCGATTAACGCGCCTTTGTCGGTCAAGAACGGATTACCGGATAAACGCCAGACAATATCGTAATCAAAACCGTGTTTATCGAGAATGGCGTGGGTGCGTTGCTGAATGATTTCTTGGTTCAGTTCAGTACAAAAACGCAGGTTAAATTGTACTTCGACAGTGCCGGGGATGATGTTTTCAGCACCGGTGCCTGAATGGATATTCGAGACTTGCAGGCTGGTGGGTGGAAAAAATTGGTTGCCGTTATCCCAAACTTCATCCGTCAGTTCTTTTAAAGCCGGAGCGAAACTGTGGATAGGATTGTTTGCAAGTTCCGGATAAGCCACATGGCCTTGGATGCCGTTAACGGTCAGCTTTGCGCATAACGAACCGCGTCTGCCAACCCGTATTACGTCGCCGATTTTTTTGTCGCTGGATGGTTCGCCGACCAAACACCAGTCGATTTTTTCATTACGTTGTTCCAGCACTTCAACCACTTTCACCACGCCATTAGTCGCTATGCCTTCTTCATCGCTGGTCAGCATCAGGGCAATTGCGCCTTTATGATCAGGATATTTAGCAATAAAGCGCTCAAGAGCAGTAATAAAAGCAGCGATGCCGCCTTTCATATCGGCGGTGCCGCGGCCATAAAGCTTGCCGTCACGGATGGTTGGTTCGAACGGCGGTGATTGCCACTTATCCAGCGGGCCGGTGGGCACCACGTCGGTATGACCAAGAAAGACGAACAACGGTTTTGCCGTGCCGCGTTTTAGCCAGATATTTTGGGTGTCGTTGAAATTTAGGCGTTCTGCTTTGAAGTCCAGTGTATTTAAACGTTCCGCGAGTAAGTCTTGGCAGCCCGCATCCTCAGGCGTGACTGAAGCGCGGCGAATAAGCGCTTCAGCAAGTTTTAGTGTTTCACTCATAATTATGTTGTGTTAGCTATCGACTTTTGCGGCACTTGCATCCGTCAGGTTGGCGGCATACTCATCCGCCTTAAAGCCGATCAGCATCTTGTTGCTAGTGTCCAATATAGGACGTTTGATTAGGGTAGGGGTGGCCAACATCAGTGCAATGGCTTTATCGGCACTAAGATCTGCTTGTTGTTCGGCACTAAGTTGCCGCCAGCTGGTGCTGCTGCGATTAAGCAGGGTGTTCCAGCCGAGTTGGTCGGCAAACGTTTTAAGAAGTTCGGGACTTAGCCCATCGCTACGATAATCATGAAAGCGATAAGCTATGCCGTTGTCATCCAGCCATTTCCGAGTCTTTTTGACGGTGTCGCAGTTTTTAATGCCGTAAAGCGTGATCATGGATTTTATAGTTGGCTATCGAGTAATTCTTCAATAGGAGGAAGTTGTTTGTCGGCTTTACAGCGACCTTTGTAAAGATCAACAAATTCCATAAACGCTTGCTCAAGGTCATCAAGCATTTCTTCTTCGTTTTCACGCTCATCGGCCGGTACATCGTCAGAGTCTAAATACTCACGTTGCAACTCTACTTCACTGTTTAGGGCGAGCGTGGCGTAAATAAGGGCATTATTGGTTAGTTTTTCGCTCATGATGGTCTCTTTTATGTAGTGGGAAGTTAATTAGCCAATTGTTGGGCTTGGTTTTGTAAAAAGGCAGTGACATCGTCATTGTTGACTTGATAGTAAATATCTTCAACGCTGACGGTAACATTTAATGAAGCAAAAGTAATGCTGTCGCCCAGATAGTAGTAAGAAGATTGCCAGTGGTTTTGCCTGCTGAATACCTGGATTTCGCTGAAATTTTGCTCGATTAACACATATTCTTCCAGCGATGCTATTTGTTGATAGGCTGATAGTTTATGGGTTTTATCGAAGCGGCGAGTGCTATTGGACAAGACTTCAACAATGATTATCGGCGCAGTTTTGTAATAGTCGTTGGCGTTATCTTCCTGGCAAACGACCATGACGTCCGGGTAGAAGAAGCTTTCCTCAACCTTAACTTTCATGTCCGACACAAAGATTTTGCACGGCTTACCTTTAAGCTGATTTTTTATCTCGGTCGCAAAATTTCCTGTTAATAAATTGTGATTTTCACTGGCACCCGCCATCACATAGACTTCGCCGTCAACAAACTCGTGCTTGTATTCGGCAAGCATTTCACCGCGCAAATACTCGTCTACGCTGATTTTGTCATGGGCATATTTCAGGCTCATCTTTGTCTCCTGGCGGGTGCCAATCAATTAAAACAATCCGCTGATTTTGCCATTGTCATCAATATCGATACGCTCGGCCGCAGGTACTTTTGGCAAGCCGGGCATGGTCATCATATCGCCTGCAATGGCAACGATAAAGCCCGCGCCATTGGCCAAGCGCACATCACTAATTTCAATGGTGTGTCCGGAAGGTGCCCCTTTAGTCGCTGGGTTGGTTGAGAATGACATTTGCGTTTTGGCCATGCAAATCGGGAACTTGCCGTAATCTGTATCCCAGGTTTTCAGTTGCGCTTTGACTTTTGGGCTGGCGGTAATGGCTCCTGCGCCATAAAGTTTGGTGGCGATGGCTTCGATTTTGTCCCACAGCGGTAGGTTTTCGTCGTAGACATAGCTGAAACCGGGTTCGCGATTATCGACGATGTCGGTAATGGCAACAGCCAATGTTTCAGCCCCTTTACCGCCTTCTGCCCAATGTTTGGACACCACGCATTTTGCACCAAGAGCTTCACATTTTGCCTGCAGCAAAGCAATTTCGTCGTCGGTATCGAAGGTAAAGTGATTGATACACACCACGCAAGGCAGGCCGTATTGGCTGTTGATATTACTCAGGTGGCGCTCCAGGTTTTCAAAGCCTTTTTCCAGCGCGACAAGATTTTCTTGATTGAGCTCTTCTTTGGCAACGCCGCCGTGGAATTTCAGTGCTCGGACCGTTGCGACCAGCACTACGGCTGAAGGCTTCAGGCCGGACATGCGGCATTTAATGTCGATGAATTTCTCAGCGCCCAAATCAGCCCCAAAACCGGCTTCGGTCACCACGTAATCGGCCAGTTTTAATGCGGTTTGGGTGGCGGTTACGGTGTTACAGCCGTGGGCAATATTGGCAAATGGGCCGCCATGAATGATGGCGATGTTGTTTTCCAGTGTTTGCACCAGATTGGGTTTAATCGCATCTTTTAATAATGCCGCCATCGCGCCTTGGGCATTCAGGTCGCGCGCGTACACCGGTGTGACTTTGTCGGATTTATAACCGATGACAATACGGCCCAAACGTTCTTTAAGGTCAGCACGGCTGGTTGCCAGACATAAAATCGCCATCACTTCCGATGCCACAACAATGTCATAACCGTCTTCACGTAAATAGCCGTTTGCCGGTCCGCCCATGCCGACCACGATGTTACGCAGTGCGCGGTCGTTCATATCTACGACGCGTTTCCATTGGATGCGCCGCGGGTCGATGTCCAAGGCATTGCCGTGGTTAATGTGGTTGTCGATTAACGCAGACAACAGATTGTGCGCCACGCCGATTGCATGAAAGTCACCGGTAAAATGCAAGTTAATGTCTTCCATAGGCACCACTTGCGAATAACCGCCGCCTGCCGCCCCGCCTTTAACACCAAAGCATGGGCCTAATGAAGGCTCACGCAAACACATGATGGTCTTTTTACCGATGCGGTTTAAGGCATCGCCAAGACCGACTGTCGTGGTGGTTTTGCCTTCACCCGCAGGCGTCGGGCTAATCGCCGTCACCAGAATCAGCTTGCCGTCTTTTTTATCGGTCAGACTGTTGACGTATTCCAGTGATAACTTGGCTTTGTAATGACCGTAAGGATCGAGATGCTCGGCATCAATACCGAATTGTTCCTTAACCAACCCGATAATGGGCTTCATGTGAGCTTGTTGGGCAATTTCTATGTCTGACATGGTTTATCTTTAAGAAGTTGATGTTAATTGTCGTAGGTTGGGCTGAGGTACGAAGCCCAACGCTTTTAATATCTATTTTTGTTGGGCTTCATTGTATTCAGCCCAACCTACAGATCTTAGTCATTTAATAGTGAAATCGAATAACAACTAAACATGCCGTCATCGCTCACCAAGGTTAATTGTTCTACTTGAGCTTGAGCAATAATCAATCGGTCAAATGGGTCACGATGATGAAAAGGCAAATTTAATAGGTTCGATAAATGCGATACACGAACAGGCAGGATGGCGATTCCTTGCTGATTAAGTATATTTTCAATGGTCGTTAGGTTGTCTAGCAATTCCAATTTGCCCAACGACACTTTGATGGCTATTTCCCATAAGCTAGCAATGCTCACTGCAATTGAATTATGACGATCTTCAATGCTGTGTTTCCAGGCGATTGATAACCTTGGGTTGTTGTCCAGGTACCAAAGCAAAACATGAGTATCCAGTAATAATTTCATTGTTCGTAATCAGCAAAATCTGATAATGGCGCGTTAAAGTCGTTGCTTATTTTAATACGTCCAGCTAGAGCACCTGCTTTTCTGGGAGTGGTTGAAAAGACATCTTCTTCAGGTCGATTCCAGACGGTCGCTAAGGCATGTTCGCTTAATATTGCCGTTTCATTTTTAGCTGCTGATGAGGATTGCCGAGCAACTTTGATTTGCATGAACTCAATAAAATCAAACACTTCTTGTTGTATAGATTCAGGAAGTGCGCTGATTTGTGCGGTTATTTCTTGAATAGAATGTGTCATCCTAGAGCTCCTTGTTCAAATCTTGTGATGTATACGCTTAACTTTGTTGTTTAGGCAGAAGCAAGAAGCTCAAGATCTTTCTCGAGTAAGAATACTAAATTACCAGCTCGGGCCAAAACCTCATAAGCCTCGGAAAGTTCGTTGATGTAATCGCTTGGTTGTTTATTACCTTTGAAAGCCTTAAGTGCTTCTGCATGATCTTTGTTTTCGTCTCTTTCAGCAGCAAATATCATCGCTTCTCGACTGGCATAATCATGTATGAAACTATTGCGTTTTAGTCTGATAGCGGCAATTTTTTCCAAGAAACTTTGTAATTCACTTAAACGTAGCTGTGACAGGTCATAGGTAAGTTTGTGAGTGATCGATTCATGAAAAGCTTGGATGTAAACAAATTGTTGTGTCTCGGGCTTGCTGCCAGCATTTTTCAACTCTTTTAGTTTCTTGTTAAGCTTTTTATCGAGCTTCTTTTCAGATTCACATAAGACAAACTCAATAAAAAAAGTTCGTAACCTGTCAGATGCCATACCCATGAAAATCCATGACTGTATGAAATTTTGCCAAAATAAATCGGTTCCTGAAGGGGGGAAGAAATCAGTTAGGTCAGAAAAACTAGGTTTGCTATATACCGCTGAGGTTCCTATGGAAAGAGCAGCTAGTTTCATTATCGAAGTAAATTCGAAACCACTTTCACACACCGCCCGCCTTTTTTCTTCAGTTGGGTAAAGTGCTAAGGTTTCTTTAGATACAAATTGGAAGTGTTCATTGTGAGCTATCAGAGCGTAGCTTCTATTTGACGTGATATGTTCGTACCCCTCATAACCTATCTGGACAGTAAATTCATCCTGCCATATTTCATCGCCACAAACAAAACTTACGCCAAGTTGCTCCCGTTCTCGAGTAATGAGTTGGTGCTTGCCTAAGTTTAAGTTGCCGCTTTTTGTCACAATCAATTCCTCTGTAAACCTGAGTACGAAAATTAGCAGCTCAACTATAAACCGGAAACCGCTTACAAAGCGCACTCACCTTCTCACGCACTTCAGCAAGCACAGTTTCATCTTCCAGGTTTTCCATCACATCACACATCCAATTGGCCACGTCAGTCACTTCGGCTTCTTTGAAGCCGCGGGTAGTGGGCGCTGGCGTACCGACGCGAATGCCGCTGGTGACGAAAGGTGATTGCGGGTCGTTAGGGACGGCGTTTTTGTTAACAGTGATGTGCGCTTTGCTTAACGCAGCATCGGCGGCTTTGCCGGTGATACCTTTGGCGATTAACGATACCAGCATCAAATGGTCGTCGGTGCCGCCGGAAACGACATCAAAGCCGCGCGCGATAAACACTTTGGCCATGGCTCTGGCGTTATCAATCACTTGTTGTTGATAAACGCGGAATTCAGGTTGCATGGCTTCTTTGAAGGCTACGGCTTTGGCGGCGATGACATGCATCAACGGGCCGCCTTGGATGCCCGGAAAAATGTTGGAGTCGAATTTTTTCTCCAGGTCCGGGTTGCTTTTGCACAGAATCAGGCCGCCGCGCGGGCCACGTAAAGATTTATGTGTGGTACTGGTGACTGCGTCGGCAAACGGTACCGGGTTGGGGTACAGTCCGGCCGCGACTAAACCGGCAACATGGGCCATGTCGACGACAAAATAAGCGCCTACTTTATCGGCGATGTCTCTAAAACGCTGCCAGTCCCAAACGCGCGAGTAAGCCGAAAATCCGGCGATGATGATTTTAGGTTTGTGCTCAAGCGCCAAGGCTTCAACTTGATCATAATCAATTTCGCCGGTTTCCGGGTGCAAGCCATATTGGACTGCTTTATAGATTTTGCCGGAAAAGTTGGGTTTGGCGCCGTGGGTTAAGTGACCGCCATCAGACAGGCTTAAACCTAAAATGGTGTCGCCGGGTTGAATCATCGCCATGAATACCGCCATGTTGGCTTGTGAGCCGGAATGCGGTTGTACGTTGGCATAATCGGCCCCGAATAGGGCTTTGGCGCGATCGATAGCAAGTTGTTCGACGACATCGACATGTTCGCAGCCGCCGTAATAACGTTTGCCGGGGTAGCCTTCGGCGTATTTATTGGTTAATTGCGTACCTTGCGCTTCCATTACTCGCGGGCTGGCATAGTTTTCAGAGGCGATCAATTCGATATGGTCTTCCTGACGTTGGTGCTCGGCTTCAATAGCGGCACTCAATTCATCGTCAAAGCCTTTGATGGTCATGGATTTTTTAAACATGTTAACTCTCCGTGGGACTAATTTTTGTTGTTAATTGGTTGGATGAATAAGCAGAATTTGCAGATCGGCAACGTTGGTGCCGGTTGCGCCGGTGATCAGCAAATCTCCAGAATTTTGTAACGCCGCGTAGGAATCGTTGTTTTCCAGCATCGCGACGGGATCAATACCGGCGTCAGTCATGCGTTTTAAGGTGTTAGGATCGACTATTGCTCCAGCTGCATCGGTGGGGCCGTCACGGCCATCGGTGCCTGCGCTGAGGAATGTCCAGTTGCCGGTCAACTTATGTTTTTCAGCGGCAATGGCAAATGCCAAGGCCATTTCCTGGTTACGACCACCTTTGCCGTTACCTTTAATTGTTACCGTGGTTTCGCCGCCTGCGACCAGGGCTATCTGCTCAGCAATGCCTTGTGCGATTAGCGTTTTTGCGTGAACAACCCATTTTTCTGCCTCATTTCTGGCTTCGCCGCAGAGGAGGTCGCTATAGAGTCTGGCTTGGTAGCCTAGATCTTGTGCAGCCTGAAGCGTGGCGTCGACACTGATGGTATTACTGCCGAGCAGTGTGTGGCATGTGTGTTTGAAGACATCATCACCGGGCTTGGATGTTTCTTCAACTAAGCCTAGTTGGCCGTTTTGCAGGTATTGGCGAACATTGTCAGGTGTTTGTTCCCACACGCCACGAGAAGCGAGCACCTCTATCGCATCACTGAAAGTGGTCGGATCCGGCACCGTGGGGCCGCTGGCAATCGCGCTTAAGTCGTCGCCCAGTACGTCGGATAAAATCAACGCGTGTAAGTCGGCCGGTGCTGCCAATTTAGCCATACCGCCGCCTTTAAGCTTTGATAAATGTTTTCGTACACAGTTGATCTGGTTGATGCTTGCCCCGCAAGCCAAAAGCAAATTGGTGGTGGTTATTTTTTCTTCCAGCGTGATGGCGTCGACAGGGTAAGGGATGAGCGCAGAACCGCCGCCGCTAATCAATACCAGTACTAATTCACCTTGTTTCGCGTTACGTAATATGGAAGCGCATTGTTGCGCGGCCTGGAAACCCGATTGATCGGGTAAAGGGTGACCGGCACCAATGACTTCGGCATGGTTGATCGATGTAACGTTTTCGTAGTTGGTGACAACAATCGCTTTATCTGCCAATAGATGTTTAGGAATAACGTCCAGCGCAGCTTTGGTCATCGCGCTAGCGGCTTTGCCGAAAGCAAGCACATGAATTTTTGACCATTGGGTCGTGCGTTTGTTCGACTCTGTATCTGAAAAATGCGTGGTAATTTCCAGTTTATTGTTAACAAAAAATAAGCATTTTTTAACTGCTAAATAAGGATCGGCAGCCGCTACACCAGACCGAAAAATATCGGCGGCGTGAGTTCTTAAAATTTGCAGATCGTGATTCATTGTGAATTTTGTTATGCCATTTCTTTTGCTAAGGCAAAAATGTTTTCGGCATCGAGTACTTGTTTATTATCTTCAAACAATTTGGCGATACAGGCGCGGTGTAAGGCCAATTTTAAAGTGCCAAAGCCAATGGCACCCCAAATAATTTTGCCATGACGATCGGTGCCTTTGTCCATCATATCAATACCACCAATACCTAAGGGAGGCGTCGCATTTGCGTCGGCCATCATTTCAATGGTCGGATTATTCTGCCATTGTTCTGTAGTCAGCAACTCAACACCGGCGGCTCCGGTAGCAAATACGATATTGGCGCCTTTAATAGCGGCTTCCCGGCCATTGCTGTCAGCGGCTTCTATCGGTGTCAGGTCAACATTAAAGCGTGCTTTCATGTCCTGGCACGCTTGAGCTGCGCGCGCCAACGTGCGTGAAGTCAATGCAACCGTTGCACCTTCTTGAGCCAGCATGACTGCCGCGCGTTGACCTACCGGGCCGGTACCCGCCAAGACCACGGCTTTTTTACCCGCCAAGGTGCCGCTGCTGGCTAACTTAGCAACAGCTGCTGCCGCTGTTGTGTTGCTGCCATTGCTATCAAGCATCACAGAGACTTGAAAACCAGGGAAAAAGTGTCTTTGCACGGCAATAAATAATTGCTGGCCGGCGGCCATGTCGCTACCGCCGACAAAAATGGCAGTATTTTTTTTATCTTTGGGGGCGCGAGTAAAAATAGCGCCTTCAACCAGCGCAGTGATGTTTTCTGGAGTTAATCCTCCATGCCCAATGACATGATCGGCACCACCATCGTAAGCGACAACGGTATCGAAAACGGAAGGGTGACTGTCTGTGTCAAATTGGAACAGCAATTTTTTCATTAGCTTACTCGGTAACCTATCTGGGAGTGGATGTTACGGGTCAATTAAGGCGCACGATTATACGCGATAAACTCAAGACTGCCGCTCTTTAGCAACGGGCCGAGTCGAGTTATCTAATTAGTAGGTTGCAAGCTTGCATGTCAAGCGCTGTTTTCGTTACCATTCACGCAGTTTACAGTACATGCATGTGTACTTAAGTTCTATTTGGGGTATTGGTAATTACTTGGGCAGAGAGTATTGGATTACTTGCACGCGCGCTCGACCAAGCTCAAGAAAAAATTCAATTGAAGGAAAACAGATGAAAAACCCCGTTCATATTGCTGTGACTGGTGCCGCTGGGCAAATAAGCTATTCGCTGTTATTCCGTCTGGCTGCCGGATCATTACTCGGACCAGAACAACCTATCATCTTGCATTTGCTGGAAATCACACCGGCATTACCCGCCCTTCAGAGTGTGGTCATGGAGCTTAAAGATTGTGCCTATCCACTTTTATATGATGTTGAAGTGACCGACAATCCCAATATTGCTTTCAAAGATGCCGACTATGCTTTTTTACTAGGTGCACGTCCCCGAGGCCCCGGAATGGAGCGCCGAGATTTGTTGGAAGTCAACGCAGCCATTTTTGCCGTACAAGGCAAAGCTCTCAACGAGGTCGCTAAACGCACGGTTAAGGTGTTAGTGACCGGCAACCCCGCCAATACCAACGCCTTGATTGCGTTAAAAAACGCACCGGATCTTAAGCCGGAAAATTTTTCGGCAATGACCCGTCTTGACCATAACCGGGCATTGAGCCAATTGGCGGAAAAATGTGCAGTGCTTCCCGCCGCAGTTAAAAAAGTATCCATCTGGGGTAATCACTCCCCGACTGAATATCCCGACATTCATCATGCCACTGTTAATGGTCAAGCCGCGCTGTCGTTGGTTGATTACCAATGGTATGTCAACGAATTTATCCCTACTGTCCAGCAACGCGGCACGGCAATAATCAATGTCCGTGGGCAATCCAGCGCCGCTTCGGCAGCCAATGCCGCTATTGGGCAAATGAGAAATTGGGTATTAGGCACCGATCCCGATGACTGGGTCAGCATGGCCATTTTATCTGAGGGCAGTTACGGTATTGAGCCAGGACTGATATTTTCTTTTCCAGTGACTGTCGTTGATGGTCGAGTCAGCATCGTTCAAGATTTACCTATCAACGAATTCAGCCAACAAAGACTGCACATTACCGAGGCTGAACTCAAAGACGAGCGGGATGCGGTTAGGCATTTGTTTTAGCCGATTGTTTCTATCTCGTATTTATCAGTGTTACCGGCATTACTTTAGGATTTCCAATTGCAGCATTTAATTTTTATTTTCATGATTCTTGTGCTGAGCGCTTGCTCACGCACCCCCGAATATAAAGCGCCGGAAGGCGAAGCAGGCGGTTGTGGCAGTTTGTATTATCGCTACGACACAGGGCATCTCACACTACTCAAGTTGGACTTGGGAGATCGAGCACTACAAGGTAATCAAACCAGCCTGGTACTTAACGTTCCTGAAGATAAGGTCGATGCTGAATTACTGGTATTTGCCAAAGCAACGCCCGACTATTTTTGCCATGGCCAAACTCCACAGCAACCGCCCAAATCCACCTGGAAACTCCTTAGTGGCAAAATTACCGTTAAAACTACCGGAGCCTGTGTAACTCCTGCTTCCTGCAATACCTCGGTGGTATTAGAAGACGGCCAATTTGGGATGGAGTTTGAAGGACAACTGCTGAAGTTCAACATTGAGAGTGTCAGCATAGATAGGATTGCTGAAGGGGCTAAGTAGAGGAGGCTCGTGTACTGCCTTATTTAGTGTCAGTCGAGGGCAAGCAGCTTTGCTCGCCCTCGACGATAACAGTTAAAGTGGTCGACCTAAGCGTTTTTCAACTGCTTTCTTTTCCCAGTCTGCCCCCAGAAACGGCAGGAAATTGAATACTGATCCTGCGTGGGTCAATATGCCGATGCCCCAGCCGAATGCCGGCCATAGAAACCAAAGTTTATGCGGTGTTTGAATAAGATTAAATACTGCTAAAGCGCTGATTACTACAACATATTGAATAAGGTGAACGTAAAATCGCTTAACTTTGCGCACATGTTCGAAAGCAAGTATTTCTTCATTACTGGTACCTTGTTTAGAAGGTGAATTCATATCTGACTCCGGTTGAATAATAGAAAAGTCGATCTCAAAGACCGCTGCCAGTGATTTCAGGGATTCCGTGCTGGCCGGTTGCCCTCGTTCAATTCGCTGAATAGTCCGGACGCTGATGCCGCTTAACTCCGCTAATTGTTGTTGCGACCAACCGTGTTGTAATCTTAATTTTTGTATCAGCATAAAAAACTCCTGTTATCACCAGAGCCGAGTCTACCGTTGAGCTGAATTTTTAGTGACGACATTCCCATGACAGTCACACGACAAAAACCCGCCACCCCATGAATAATATGAATTTCCTCGTAATGATGTGTATCGAATCAACGCCCGCTAACGTTTAACGCGCCTACCCAGCCGGTTCTGTTTTTATTTGTTCGAAATACCACTTTGCCTGTTCCCAGTTAAGGTCTTGTTCCATCCGGTAATCAAATTGGCGAGGGTGGTTTTTATGCTCAATAATAAATTGCAAATGCGCTTGAGTAATCTCCGGATCATAAACACGCCAAACTAATCTGCGTGTTTTATTCCAGGTCTCATGCCCAAGAAATAGTGCATTACCTCCTGCTTTTATTTCCGCATCAAGTTTGTCACAAAATGGATCAACAATAGCTTGCTCTTGTTGGGAAGGCATGCCATTTTCTATAAAATCTTCAAAGTCGATAATGAGTGAAAGATGCCAGCTAAATACCTTTTTGGGTTCAAAGTGTTTCAATGCTGAATTGAGTACCGCTACACATAGCATCCCTTCATCTTGCCATTCCAGAATTCCGTAACTTTCTTTGGGAAGAACGACTTCAATTTCCTCTACTTGTTTATTTTCCATAATTGATAATTCTCAGAGCTATGTATATTTGCGTTGAAGGTTGTTTACTACTCATTTTCCGGAATCAGTAATGCCATCGACAGATGGTTTTCATAGTTGCCGTTAATTTTGACAGCCTTGATATGTCGGCCTTCTTGAAAGAAGCCAAAATTTTTATAAAGCTGGATAGCGATCTCATTCTGTTCGCGAACCGTCAACACCACCCGGCTTAAACCGCGCTCTTTAGCCGCTTGCAATGCGGTGCTGAGAAGGCGTTTGCCAATGCCTTGGCCTCGGTACTCGCGGATAAGGCCCAAACCAAGTACGCCGGAATGTACGCATACCGGCCTGTGCATTGATGCAATATCGCACCAGCCGATAACTTTTTCGCCATCAAGGGCAATAAAGTGCGGCCAGTTTTCGGCAATATTTTGTTCGACGTAAGCCACGGTTACCTCTCGAGGCGGGGCTTGAGTAAACGCCAGATAACGTAACTCTCTGGCAACACTGTCTAGCGCCTGGGCAAAGCTGTCGATATGCTGCGAACTGATTTTTATTATTGGATAACTCATTGGTGATGTGTATTGGTCTAATAATTTTGCACCCGCCTCATTCAGCCGACATCTGCAAGTAAAGCGGCTTGGCTTGCTTGCGTTGCAGATGCCTAAACCATAAGCTTCACAGGCTATGGCACAATGTGGAACTGGAGAAGATCATTGAGTGAGGTACTCGCGCTATTTTCGCTTTTACCCTGGTCTACACCCGGAATATTTACATAATCCGTCCATTTGATTTCCCCGCCTATTTGGTCGGAGTTCGGTACCTGATTAAGATCCCAGCCTCCGCCCAGGGCTGTTATCAGCTGAACTGAGGCGGCTAGACGCGAACCTTGCAGTTGCACTGAACTTACCCTGTTCGTTAGCGCAACGGTCTGCGCTGTCATCACATTTATAAAGCTGACAGTGCCGGCCTTATACTGATTAATGGTCAGTGCCAACGCCTGATTGGCAGATGCCACGGCTTTATTGCGAACCTCTGCTTCTTCTTCCAAAATTCGTAATGCTGACAGGTTGTCTTCTACTTGCTGGAAGGCTGTTAACACTGTTTGCCGGTAATTGGCGACACTGGCATCGAACGCATCTATTCTCTGTTTGTACTGAGCGTTTTTCGCGCCGCCATCAAAGATGACCAGT
>Ga0208264_1000408_pt1 | contig 14026 bp, 10 predicted proteins | sample LakWasMet31_HOW6_2_FD_183873 | JGI IMG/M metagenome (GOLD analysis project Ga0208264, IMG submission 183873) | Freshwater sediment methanotrophic microbial communities from Lake Washington under simulated oxygen tension - Sediment Metagenome... | ecosystem: Environmental > Aquatic > Freshwater >...
CAGTTTCCCAAAACACCTCGCCAGTCTTATAAACATGACCTTGACTACCGTCTTCAACTCGTACTTCTCCACTGACCACATAACGCGGACCAGGTCCTTCATGAGTGTGCAGCGGGGATTTGTAACCGGGCGAAAAAACAACTCGGATAACGTCAGTCTTGATATTGTTAGAGGGCAAGGTTATTGATTTGCTAAACAATTCCTGACGGGAAAATTTTTCTTGATTACCCTCTGCAAACGCTACATTCATATTAAAAAGCAGAAATACCAGCCATAATCGTTTATAACTTAATAATTTTTTCATAATCTTGTAACTCCTCAATTTAAATAAAAAAGAATCTTTTAAAATGGTTCTTTAAATGGTCGCAAATCCAGCTTATGTGCCCATGCACTTGGGTGTTGCTGGTGAATGGCTCAATAAGTTCTGGCATGTTAATTTGCTCTTTTAACTCCAAGCCATGATTAGCTGCCGCTTTTTTAAGGCCAGCAACGTCTTTTAATCCCCACTCTGACGCACCAGCAGAACTGAACGTTTCGTGAAATTCCTTATTGGAATCAGTGGTAAAGGCACTTTCAACTTGAAAAGGTTCATAAATCGGCAAGATGCCATCATCGGTCAGCAGATTTGCGGCACATTCCATCATACCATCGGTAATAGAAATCGGCGCCACTTGAAAGATATTGATACAAAACATAGCTGCAAACGATTTGGGCTGGCCGTGATTAAACCAGGTTTCCGGCTTGGTTAAATCCAGATGCACCGGATCGGCAATGTTATCGTTCTTGTGACCAACCGACAGCTTCTTGATATTATCAAAAACGGCAGCATCTTTATCGAACGGATGAAAATGCAAATGCTTAAAATGCGGAGCAAAATAGTTAATGTGCATGCCACTACCACTGGCTAGTTCCAAAACAATGCCTGGATCTTTGGGTAATTTTTCTTTTAAAACACTTAACAGTGGTTCACGGTTAGGACTTCCCGCCCAAGCAACCTAGTCACTCAACGGATGCGGATCTAGATGTAATGCTTCAATAATTGAAACCAGACAAGGCGGATTTCGCCATGACTTGTATTATCGAGAAAATGTAGTTCGCATAAGCATCCCTCCACTAGCCGAACGCCCAGAGGACTTACCTTACTTGGTTCAGTTGATTATTCAGCGCTTAAACAAAAAATATAACAAAGCGGTTGCTACGGTCAGTCGTGAAGTCATGCAGAAAATTCGAGCTTACGCTTGGCCAGGTAACGTCAGAGAATTGGAAAATGTGCTTGAGGGCAGTATTTTGTTTACAAATGGCTACGAAATGACGACCCTGGATTTAGAGTTGACCACGGAAATCCAATCCGATGATGGATGGAAAAGCCATAAACAACAAATACTTGCCAGGACAGAGCGGCCAATGTTTGAATCTTTACTTCTGCAGCATCAAGGAGATATTAAACAAGCTGCTGAGCAAATGGAAATCTCATCCCGGGCCATTTACCAAAAACTCAAAAAATATGACCTGAATATAACAGAATTTCCGTTCTTAAAAACATATCAACCTTCTTTGCTTTAGTCATTTTTCGACAATCTTCAGATGTATTCATTAAAAATTGTAAAGTGCTTTCGTATCTAATCAAGCCATTCCACTCAAAAATTGACAATGATTTGTTGTAATCAAACTGAGGGCTTGCTGAGCAAATTTCTCATCAACGGCAAAGCCCTAATAAACGGTTAACAGCGTTATAGATAGATGATCTAAGATGTGGACTGATAACTTCAGATGTTTCACGTTTCACCATGAAACATTTCAATTTTGAAATTAAAACATATTTTGAAACATAAAAACAATTAATACTGAAACATACTTAGTTATTTTTACTGTAATTTCAAACAGATAATACATACAAGTCTATCTTGGCACGATTAAAGCTATAGTATTTATGTGCAACAAATAATCATTTGAAGCACACATTATAAAAACTAAACTTTGTCCGGAGGGATTTAACATGAAACCAAATTTATTAATTATCGCAACAGCTTTATCACTGAGCGCAGGTTGCGCTACCACAGCAACGACATCACAGACGGAAGGGGAACACGTACATGCAGCCAGCCAGACAACGACCAAAATGTACAACGAAACCCTTAATCCTCATCAAACCGAACATCCTAATGTGATGGGCTTTAACGATTTGCATATTCAGGCCATTCGGCATTTAAAACCGGATGTGTTTAGTGCTGATGATCCAAAATTACATGCCATTGTGCATCATCATTGCAAGGCTTACGATGACGGTACGCTGGTGTGTTTAATGTTTCCAAATGGCATGAAAGATCAGGATAAGCCCATTGGTTTTGAGTACATTATCACTACCGCGCAATTTAATACCTTACCGGAAAAAGAAAAACACTACTGGCATTACCACAAAACCGAAGTGGGTCGGGCCTGCGCAACATTTCCTGATTTAAGCAAGGAAGAAGCCGATAAGATTCTGCCAGCGATTCACGAAACCTACGGCAAAGTCATTTATTTTCAAAAACCAGAGGATAAATACCCTTTAGGCGAACCGTATGTGCTGATTGTGCAAGAAATGCCGGATGTTAAAAAACCGGAACCTAATAAGTAAACGATTTCCCTCGGGTTGCTTTTAACCACGTAACTTTTTAAACCAGCGGAGTTCGATTTTAACAGCCGCCGCTGGTTCTTTTTCCTAATGTTTGATATTGCTATGGCCACTTTTCTAAATCAAAAACACGTTATGAAGACAGTAAATAATGTGGAGTCTGACAAGCATAGTGATTATTTGAATGCGCTCATGCCGCAATCTTTGGTGCTAATTGTTGGACGAGTACCAAAAAATGCGGCCCTTTTTACTTGTGCGGTCATGATCAGCCATTCAGCGCAAGCGGATTGGACAACAAAATTTGATACTCGCGCATTTTACACGGACGATGTGGCATTATTTTCAGTCACCCGGCGACTTTCTCTTAAAGATGATCCCACGCAACCAGTCGTTGACAGACCCAACCAAGGCGCGGATTTTGTATACGAACCCAGCGCAGAACTGGAATGGTCTGGAAATAATAGCCTGGGCGAAATCAAATTATCACTGGATGCCGGTGGCTACGTATTTGCCAATAAATCAGCTTATTCACATGGTTTGTACGAGTTTAAATTGATACAGAAATTTGAGACGGGCAGTCAATTAAGTCTGGATTACAATTTTGTGCCTGATCTATTTTTGGGTAAAAATGTATTTAGGCACGAAAATCTGGCTGAGTCGAAGCACGATGAAAAACTCAGCAATCATTTCTGGTCATTGCATTTAGACCAACCCTTATCCGACAGCCTAACCTTGCGCTTGCTCAGTCGCTATGGCTTTCGCCGTTATAACGCACCTTTTCAGCATCGTGATACCCAATTTTGGACCGTAGGCCCACACATTGAATGGCTTATCAATCCAGATATAGAGCTATTGCTGGGCTATCACTATGAACGCGGTGTAGCGGATCATCAAAAAGCCATTAATGTTAATGATGACATCTCTTATGTTAACCACTATGCCTCAGCAGAATTGAAAATACGCTGGCTGGATCGGTTGAGCAGCATTTTTATCATTGATTACGAAAAAAATAATTTCACCAGCCAATATGTGAATGATGAACATTTTGGCGCCTCTGAAAATGTGTTTCAGGGTGAAATTGAGTTGCTGTATGAGTTGGATAAAGCGACCACTGTTAAAGCAGGTTGGCAACACGGCAGTAGAAAGTTAACCACAGACGGCCAAAGCGTTAAGAACAATAATCTTTGGCTGGGCATGGAATATGATTTTTAATCAAGCTAGGTGCGGAGCCGTTATGCAATTTTTATTGAGTTTGGTTTTTGGACTGATTTTATCAAATGTAACTTTAGCTGATCCACTCCTCGGCTTGCCAGAATTAACAATACCAAACGACAACCCGCAAAGTCCTGAAAAAACCGCATTAGGCCGAGTTTTGTTTAATGACAAACGTTTTAGCGCCAATGGCTCGGTTAGTTGCGCCAATTGTCATCAAAGTGATAAAGCGTTTACCGATGGCCAACCGGTAGCACTGGGTATTAACGGTCAAGCTGGCCAGCGCAACGCCCCAACAGTAATCAATGCCGCTTTTTTTGAAACCCTATTTTTAGATGGGCGCGCAAACAGCTTGGAAACCCAAGCTTTAGGACCAATGACTAATCCAATTGAACACGGTTTAGCTGATCACGAAGTGATTGTTGCAATAGTGCAAAATGATCCCAGTTATGTTGCGCAATTCCAGCGCGTGTTTGTGGTGCAAGGCAAAGACATCAGCATTAATCATGTCGTTAAAGCCATTGCCGGTTATGAACGTACTCTGATTGCCGGTAACTCTGCCTTTGATCGCTATCTGTTTGGACGAGATCATACCGCAATGTCGGACAGCGCTGTGCGTGGTTTAGATATATTCAAACGTAAAGGCAATTGCGTTACCTGCCATGAAATATCCTGGAATAACGCCTTATTTACCGATAATCGCTTTTATAACATTGGGGTCGGCTTTAAGCACATAACACCAACACTGTCAGACCTTGTCAGTGCTATTAATTCAGGCAAAAATCTAAATGATTTTCCGTTAACGTCTATACAAAGAGCGGAATTAGCCAGACTGAATGTCACTAAAAATCTGGTTGATATAGGTAAATACAAAACCCCCACCCTGAGAAACATTGCCTTAACTGCCCCCTATATGCACGATGGCAGTATGAAAACATTAGAGGAAGTTATTGAGCATTACGACCAGGGCGGCGATAAAAACAGTTTTATTGATACAAAAATTTTTCCGTTACATCTAACTCAGCAAGAAAAAGCTGATTTACTGGCATTTATGCAGGCCTTAACCAGTGAGCAGCTACCTAAATAATTTTGTCCATTTTTAGCTCAAACACAGCGTGGGAGGGCTGTACACTGTATTTGCAAAGTCATTTTTTATACAAAAAAACAGTTAGATAATTTGAATTAACAGGATTATTATCTATCAAATATAAGTATTTAATAATATTCTGAGGAGCAGCCATGACTACAACTATAAATATTAGCCGCCGTAATCTTCTTAAATATACAGCCCTGGGCATTGCTGGCGCTGTGACCTTCCCTGTCTGGTCTGAGAGCATTGGTTTTAAAAAGATTAACCAGCCTTCAGCGGATTTTAATGCCGATGTCGAACTGGAACTGACGCAAAACATTACTGACATCTCCATATTTAAAGGCGAAAAAACCCGCGTTTGGAAAGTTACCGGCAAGGTTTTAAAAGGCAGTAGCGCCATCATCGAAAACAATAGCGAAACTTACTTGGCGCCCACTATTCGCTTAAACAAAGGCCAAAAAGTTAGAATTACCTTAAACAATAATTTACCCAGCGAATCCATTCTTCATTGGCATGGTTTACATGTACCAGCCAATATGGATGGCAACCCTATGTATGCCATCAACCAAGGCGAAAGTTTTGTTTATGAATTTGAAATTCTCAATCGGGCTGGAACCTATTGGTATCATGCCCACACCCATAGCGTAACCGCCAAACAAGTCTATTCTGGACTAGCCGGTTTGTTCATCATCAGTGATCCAGAAGAGCAAGCGCTAAATTTACCCAAAGGTGATTACGATGTGCCTTTAGTCATTCAAGATCGCAGTTTTGATGAGCAAAATCAACTGGCCTATAACGGCGGTATGATGCAACGCATGCAGGGATTTCTGGGCGAACAGATTTTTGTTAATGGTCGGCCCAATTTTGAGTTGCCTGTTGCCACTAGGGCTTATCGCTTGCGGCTATTGAATGGCTCTAATTCGCGCATTTATAAGCTGGCTTGGGATGACAGTACACAGTTAACCGTTATTGGGGTAGATGGTGGTTTATTGGAACACCCCCAACTACATCCTTTTGTAATGCTGGCGCCAGGTGAGCGCATAGAATTATGGATGGATTTCAGCGGCAGAGCCATCGGCTCAGAAATCACCTTACGGAGCATACCCTTTACAACTGCGACGCATGGGGGCGGCATGGGTGGTATGGGTGGTATGGGTGGTATGGGTGGTATGGGTGGGATGGGTGGGATGCGTGGTATGGGTGGGATGATGTCATCCAATGCGCCTGCGGTTGGCTCTAACTATGCCATTTTAAAAATTAAGGTCACCAAAAATTCACAAAACGAAAGCAGTTTACCGAAAACACTCACCCCAATCCGCGCTTTGCAAAGTAAAGATGCCGAGAATGTTGGTCGCCCAAAAACCATCAGTTTATCTATGCGACACATGTCGGCTTTGCTTAACGGTCGATCTTATAAAATGAATGATATTCAACCAGACGAAATCATGCCTGTTAATACCTTACAGTTAATCGAATTTGATAACGGTTTTAGCGGCGGCGGCCATGGCATGATGATGGATATGCCACATCCGATGCATTTGCATGGTGAACAATTTCAGATCGTCAAACGCGAAGTTAATTCAAGTTCTCAAGAAAACTATCAATCCGTAGCTACTGGCTTTATCAATGCAGGCTGGAAAGATGTCGTCCTAGTGATGCCCGGCGAAAAAGTAACGGTTCTTAAACCCTTCAATGACTTTAAAGGGGTGTTCATGGTGCACTGCCACAACCTTGAACATGAGGATTTAGGCATGATGCGGGATCTTCTAGTTAAATAATATCGATAAACCTTAGAAGATAGAATTCAGTTTACAGTTATATTTTTAATAATCGGGCCATCATCAGCAAAACAAGGAGATTTCTATGACGAAACGTACCGTATCATTTCCTATAACCGGCATGCACTGCGCCAGTTGTGAGGCCGTGATTAATATTGCCGTAAAAGAGCTACCTGGCGTTATTTCAGTCAATGCAAATAGAATTGCTAATCAAGTACAGGTTAGCTTTGATGAGTCGCTCACCACGCCCTCGGCCATCCTCAGTGCAATTGAAGGTAAAGGTTATGCTTATACAAATCCAGCAGATCAAAATAGCGCATTATTGCGATTAAAACAGTTAGGTATTTTTATACTATTGCTATTGATAGTAGGCGGGGTGGCTTTATGGGGTAAAAGCCTGATGCCGGATTTGATGAAACAATTCAATGCCAACTTAGGGTACGGCGTTATCTTTACAGTGGGGTTTTTTACCGGTTTTCATTGTATTGGCATGTGTGGCGGTTTTGTAGTCAATTACTCGCTGGAGCTTAAAACCAGAACCCCTCGCAGCATTGCTCTAGCTCACTTATCATATGCACTGGGAAAAAATACCTCTTATGCTTTACTTGGTGCTTTATTTGGTGCTTTGGGTGCTGTTATCACTGTCACGCCTTATATGCGCGGCATCGCTGCCATCATTGCCGGCATATTTTTGTTGCTATTCGGTTTGGGGATGCTCAATTTAATCCCAAAATTTCGCTTGCCGTCATTACGATTAAAATCCACAAGTGTTACTCAGCAAATCTATCAGAACCTTAAACCGCAGCGAAATCCTCTAATGGTGGGTTTACTCAGTGGGTTTTTATTAGGCTGTGGGCCATTGCAAGCCATGTACATTATGGCACTCGGCACAGCAAGTCCATTGGAAGGTGCTTTATTGCTACTCTGTTTCGGTACTGGCACTCTTATCCCCCTACTAACCTTCGGACTATTCGCCAGCACTTTAAGCGCTAAAATTCAAAATCAATTACGAGCGGTCTCGGCTATTTTGGTCATTCTTATGGGTTTAATGATGACAGACAGAGGGCTTAAATTATCCGAATCCGGTTATAACCTGGCGGCCATTATGGAAAGACTGTAGTATTTTCAACCAAACTCTGAATCAGAGCATCCGCCATCTTTGGTCTGCTAAATTCAACTTATGTTTTTTACGGTAACAAAATCCTGCGGTTTTAGGTGCAATGACCAAACTTGAAGGGTTGATCATCGCTATCCAACTTTATCTTTATTTGAAGTGCCGTAGTAAAATCCCTTGTACGGGTCTTTCTATTTTAGAAAGACCCGCTCTACGTTACCTTAAGCCAATTAATCTTTATGCCGTTTGGTTACGACGACGCAAACCAACAACACCGGCTAAAGCACTACCGAATAACCAGACGGCACCAGGAACTGGCACTGCACTGATGTTTAACTTATAACCAGCAACGTTTTGGCTCCAAGTACCAACGCCGTTACCACCTAATGCAACGGTGTAGACCTGCCCGGCTTGAGCATAAAACTCCAGATAGTTGGTTGCATCAACCGTCGCATCATGAGTCAAATAAGTCATACCGGAACCTACGCCAGCCGCATAAAATGGGTTACTGGTGGTTTCTGGTTTTGAAGCATTATTCCAGCCGCCGTGGTGACTGTAATTAGCGGTAGTTGTGTCCATGCCTGTAAACACAGTCACCCCAAAGTTATCGTTATTGAGAGTAGCGCCACCCAGCGTGGTAAGATTTAAGCGCACTACGGTGCTGATGTCTGATTTGATCAAACCCAGATCAGTTTGATGCTTCCAACCAGTACCGTTAACATCCTTCCATGCACCAGCGCCAGTATCAATTTCAGCAGCAACGCCGTAGTCAGCCAATGAATCCGCAGCAGATACTTCTAAAGCACCGTAACCATGAATAGCTGCCGCCCAATTTAAATGAGCAGAACCGGCGTAACCAAATGGTAATGCACCACCATTAGTACCAAGCCAAGGCACGACTGTACCTTTGTTGCCTTGGCTTTCAGGACCTGTAGCAATTGCGTCAGCATCGGAACCATCAAATGTACGTATCCAACCATCGGTTTCACTAGCGGCCGCTGTAGTGAAGGTGTTATACATCACATGTGCAGATGCAGTAGAAACTGCGCCTACAGATAATGCAGAACCAGCAATTACCGTGGCAATTGATTTAGCTAACTTTGTTTTATTTGTCATTTTATCATTCCATCTAAGTTCTAAAATTATCCTGAAATCTTGGTGTTTCTTATCGTGCTGACTGTTTATCAGGCACGCACAAGCTTCCCACCAAATAAAAGTTTTTCAACCCGGCTGTCTTGGATTACGCAAAGCCCCGTGGCTTTTCGTACTCGCTTCGCAACGAGGTTGGCATCAAGGTATGTCCATTTTCTGACCGTTCCCTTTTTCCCTGTCAATGATTTCCCTCATTAGTACTTACCCGACCCAACCAAGCAAAGCATTTATTATGCCAGTTATATTTACTTATTTTATTACATAGAGTTAGATAGTTATTACAAGCAGAAATGACTTATATCATAAGTAGAAGTTTGGATAATTTGCTGATGAATTACTCCGTTAAACAAGGCGTAGTTGGCATTTGAAGACATGTATTAACAGCAATCAATGACTAAACCATTAAGTGCGATGATTAATTTTTTGCTTTTAAACAATAACTTGCAACACATGGCTATTTAGAGATGGCAATGGATTTTTCAGAATTTCAGACGAGTTAAACTAAGAAAGGGGCTGCGCGGAGGAAAGTGGATTATTAATTGAACTATGTTATTTCACGCATTTATACTGCGTCATATCACACACTTTTACATAAAGCTTTTAAAGACAGGAACTGTAGACAAAACAAAATATTTTAAAGTGCGTGATATGCCGCAATCATATAACCATATACTTATTTACCAGGCGTTAAGTCCGCTTGCCAGGTTGTGCTTTTAACGGTTGGTAGCCTGCTCAAGTTTGAATGCCTATTCAGCAATAAAGTAAAATCAGCATTTTAATTAAGTAACAGGTAATTAATCCTTTACATCTCTAACAACAGCAACTACCTTCACCCTGAAAGCAAACAATACTGAAGGGGATTTCATGCGCTGGATTTTACTTGTACTTGGCATTTTGCTAATTAAGGGCACAATGCCATTTTTTGGCTATCCAGATCGGTTTACCGATTTCTTGTTGCTGGGCTTGTGCGCTTACTTCGGCATAGCGATCAACAAACTGCGAGCGGAGCAACGACAATTAAAACAAAATCTGGTTGCACTGGAAAATAAACTGATTGTCTTGCAAAACCAAAGCCAACCGCAGCAATCACCGCCCCCCATCGCTAAAACTGAAAGCGCAATCCCAGAAACCGCAGTACCCGCAAATCCGGTTAAGTTGACCAAGATTGACCCCTGGCTAATTGAAGAACCTATTTCAATCTGGAAAGATGCGCCGCCTAGAGAACCCCAACCAACGCCAGCGGTGGAAAAATCGTTTGAACCCATTGCGCCCAATTTAGATTACGCCGCCCCAGTTTATAAAACCAGTACAAATAAGCAATGGGAAAGCACACCAACCGAACCATCAGCCTTAGAAAATTGGCTGGCTGGCGGCAATTGGATTGTGCGTGGCGGCTTGGCGATTTTATTTTTAGGCCTGGTGTTTTTGGCAAAATTTGCCTATGACAATTCATTAATCCCGCTGGAACTGCGCCTGGCTGCAATTGGTGCGATTGGCTTAACTTTGTTGATGGTAGGTTGGCGTTCTCGTATTGATAAACCCAGCTATGGCCTATCGTTACAAGGCGGCGGGGTGGCAACCTTATATTTAACCATTTTTGCCACAGTTAAATTAACCGGACAATTACCCACTGCAGTAGCGCTACCGTTGATGTTATCAACTGGCGTGTTGGCTGCTTTGTTAGCCATTAAGCAAGATGCGCTAGTCTTGGCGGTAATTGGCACTGTGGGCGGGTTTTTAGCGCCCATATTGCTGTCAGATGGGCATGGCAACTACATTGGCTTGTTTTCTTATTATGCCCTGTTAAATGTGGGCGTAATGACTGTCGCCCTTAAAAAAGCCTGGCGGCCATTAAATTTACTGGCATTTTTCTTTACCTATGGCGTTGCTGGTGCCTGGGGAATTTCTCGGTATCAACCAGAATTTATGCTGCCCTGCCTGTTATTTTTAGCGCTGTTTTTTGTGATGTTTGTGGCGATTACCTTGTTATTTACCAAACATCAAACCAATGATGGCGAATTTAATCGCGCCATTGATGCAAGTTTATTGTTTGGGGTTCCCGCCGCCAGCTTTGGTTATGCGGTTTATTTACTTAAACCGATTGAATACGGTGCCGCCAGTGCCGCTGTGTTGCTGAGTGCGATATATTGTACATTGGCTTATGTTGCCAAAAATCGCACTAATTTAAACGCACTAAAATCACCTTGGGCAGCCATGGCATTATTATTTGCCACATTGGCTGTGCCATTGGCTTGCGATGCCCGATTGACTTCAACTGTTTGGGCGTTGGAAGGTGCCGCGGTCATCTGGTACGCGTGGCAACAGCACTTATTAAAAGGCAGATTATTTGGATATTTATTAATTGCCGCAGGAACCGTTGGCTTTTTATTGCATTGGCCTGGATTACCCCAAGATTCCGTCCCTGTATTTAATGCCTCCAGTATTGGCTTGATCATCTTAGTATTAGCGTATGCCGTGATTGGCGTAGCCAGTAATCAACCAGCCGCTATCGAACAAGATGAAATTGAAGCGGGCTTTATGTCCAGAATTGCTGCCGTGAGTTTATTTGTAGCCGGAGCAGGTTTAATATGTACAGAACTTGGTTTTCGCAATACGCACAACAATGCAGCACTTGCCATCCCTGCTCTGCTGTGGGCATTTGCGTGGGGCTTGCAATGGTTTGCACGGCGGTTTGAATGGTCACATTTAACTGCTCCTATCGCGATATTACCGATTGCTACCTTAGTCTTACCGATGAGCACGTTATTTGAACGCAATAACTACACAGCGCCAGAAATTGCGGCGTTTGCGTTGGTGTTATTTGGTTTATTGGTTTGGCAGGCCATTTCATTAATCAAGCTGTTGCCCGACCTAAAAAATCATCCATCCATCAGTGACATGATGTCGTCCATCCTAACCCTACCTGGTTTGTCATTAATTTTATTTTGGTGGCTGGTGCTAGTAAGCGGCCGCAATACCTTTAGCCAAGCGTTAAATCCCGATGCTGGTTTAACCATGCGCGGCTGGTTTTTTCCATTGGCCGCGGCAATTCCGATCATGTTACTTTGGTGGCTGTCGCAAAAAAACTATCGCGAAAACGACACCAGCCCCAGTGCCTGGCAATTTTTACATGGCGGGCAAGCACTGCCCTCACTCAGCCTGACCATCCAGCGTCGCAGCATGGTTATGATTACGTTGATTTATGTCGTCGCCATTACGCTTTTATATGATGGTTTTAATCCTGGTCTTAGCTACCTGCCAGTGTTAAATCTGTACGAGCTTATCGCCATCGGCGGCTTGCTTACTTTAGTCAAAGTGTCTCGTAATGCCAGTTTTGATAACGAATCGCCAGGCAAATTACAGCTACTGGGATTTTTGTTTGCCAACTCCATTTTGTCCAGAATTTTATCCAACTTTTACCAAGCCGACTTTAGTTTTGGCTTTGCCTGGCACAGTGCCATTGCTGCAACCACGTATTCTATTGTGTGGTCGTTAGCAGCACTGGCGGCTATGTGGATAGCTTCACGCGGTCAGCGCAGAAGTTTATGGATTGTGGGCGCGGGTTTACTGGGCGTGGTAGCCGTTAAGTTGATATTAATTGATCAGGCTCAAGTTGGCACTTTGGCTAGAATTGTGTCGTTTTTGGGGGTGGGCGCGTTAATGTTGGTGATTGGCTATGTGGCACCGATTCCTGCGGCGGAATCAGAGGAAGTTAAGCCAAGTTAAATCCTAAGCAGGTCTTCATAAGATTCCAAACAAAATCGTGGGAGCGGCTTTAGCCGCGAAAGTCAGGCTAAAGCCGCTCCCACGGTTAATTTCCATCAATATTAATGTAAGCAAAAAGCATCAACTCACCCCTCCTCCGGCAAAAACCCACCCGCCTGCATGGTCCACATTTTGTAATACAAACCTTGTTTGGCAAGCAGTTGGTCGTGTTTGCCATCTTCCACAATGCGGCCATTATCAAACACCAAAATTCGATCCAAGTGGGCAATGGTGGATAAACGATGCGCTATGGCAATCACGGTTTTATGACCCATAGCGCGATCCAGATTTTCTTGAATAGTTTTCTCAGTCACTGAATCCAGGCTAGCGGTGGCCTCATCTAAAATTAAAATCGGCGCGTCTTTTAAAATAACTCGGGCGATGGCAATACGTTGGCGCTGTCCACCGGATAGCTTTACCCCGCGTTCTCCAACCAAAGCATCATAACCTTCTGGCAAAGCTTGGATAAAATCATCAGCATGCGCCAAGCGTGCCGCTGATTTAACTGCCTGATCATCAATCGGTAAGCAACCGTAGCCGATATTTTCTTTTAAACTGCGATGAAACAAACTGGGATCTTGTGGAATCAGGCCGACTTGCTCGTGCAACGAATCTTGTGTGCAAATTTGTATATCTGTGCCGTCAATTAGAATTTGCCCGCTTTGCGGTTGATAATTTCGCAGCATTAAACTGACAAAGCTGGATTTACCGGAGCCGGAAAAACCGACCAATCCAACCCGTTGCCCAGGCTCAATCAGCACATTTAAATCTGTAAATACGGGCCGAGATGAATCGTAACCAAAGCAAACATTGCGAAATTCAATGCGGCCATGCTTAACAACCAAGGGCAAGGCGTCTGGTTTATCAATAATTTCATGCGGTTGAATAATGGTATTAATGCCGTTGGCAATGTTGCCGACGTATTCAAAAAACTCCAAAAACCGGCGCGACAGATTGCGGGCATCGCTGATAATTAATAAGGCTAAGCCAACACTCATCGTAAAATCGCCAACGCTAATCAAGCCCGCCTGCCATAAGGTTAGCGCGTAATAAATGGTGCCCACCTTTAACAGAGCGGCGGCAGTAAACTGAAACCAGCGTACCCGCTCCATAAACCAAAACGTACGCCGTGCACTGCTCACTTCCGTTTCCAAAAAGCCATCCAGATAATTTCGTTCAAACGACAAGCGCGCAAACAATTTGGCATTTTGGATGTTGGTTACGGAATCGACAATCTTGCCATTAACTTGGCTGCGCGTAGCGGCATACGCTTGCGCATAAGGCTGACAGCGGGTTGCTAA
>Ga0208264_1000410_pt1 | contig 13986 bp, 8 predicted proteins | sample LakWasMet31_HOW6_2_FD_183873 | JGI IMG/M metagenome (GOLD analysis project Ga0208264, IMG submission 183873) | Freshwater sediment methanotrophic microbial communities from Lake Washington under simulated oxygen tension - Sediment Metagenome... | ecosystem: Environmental > Aquatic > Freshwater >...
TGGCACTGGTGTTGGTAAGGGACGCGAAATATCCGGCATCATTTTGGATAACATGTTGCAAGGTCGGAAAAAAGCCGTTTGGGTTTCTTTTAATGAAGGCTTGATAGAGGATGCTAAAAGGGATTTTGTTGGTGTGGGTGGCGACTCTTCAAAGCTGTTTTTCCAGGGAAAGACCAAAGCTGGTAATGCAATCACTCAAGAAGAGGGCATATTATTTACAACCTACTCGACGCTACGTGGCGGCGAAAAAAAGCAGGCAAATGATTTGGGACAAAAGGGCGGTAAGTCTCGCGCTCAACAGATCATTGATTGGTTAGGTAAGGATTTTGATGGTGTTATTGCATTCGATGAAGCCCATAGCATGGGCAATGCCGTTGCGATTAAGGGAAAACGAGGCGTCAAGAAGCCATCACAACAAGCGATAGCCGGTATTAACTTACAACGCGAATTGCCTAATGCGCGTGTTACCTATGTGTCAGCCACCGGGGCTACCGAGATAAGCAATCTTAGTTACGCGGATCGTCTAGGTTTATGGGGCGAGGGCACGCCGTTTGCTGACACAACTGCCTTTATCAACGGGGTGTCGAAAGGCGGCATTGCATCAATGGAATTGATCAGCCGAGACATGAAGGCGATGGGCATGTATTTGGCCAGGTCGCTGTCCTACGATGGTGTCTCTTATGAACGGTTGGAACATCACCTATCTGATTTACAGGAAGATATTTACAACGAGCTCGCCGGCGCTTGGCAAGTCGTTTTAAATAATGTTGAGCAAGCTCTTGAACTCACTCAAGCCGGTAAGAGTGGTCCGGGTAAAAGTGCGGCTATGTCTCAGTTCTGGGGCGCCCATCAACGATTTTTCAATCAAATTGTCACAGCCATGCAGACGCCGGCAGTGATAGACCATATTCGCGACCAACTGGACGCTGGTCACGCGGCTGTGATTCAGTTGGTAAATACAAACGAAGCAGCACAGGAGCGGATTATCGCCGACGCTACGGTGAATGATGCCCCTTTGGAGGAATTGGATTTTACGCCTCGACAAATGCTAATGGATTATGTCAGAAACGGATTCCCGGTAGCTGCTTATGAGCAAACACAAGACGCTAACGGCAACACCACCTACGTTCCAGTACGTGACTCGGAAGGGAATCAAGTATTTGATCGAGAGGCAATTGCTTTGCGCGATTCGCTGCTGGACACTTTGCATCAAATCCGTGTTCCTGAAAATCCATTGGACTCAATCATCAATGCTTTTGGTTCTGATCGGGTCGCAGAGGTTACTGGCCGTGGACGTCGGTTTGTTCAAACGCGCGACGATGAAGGCAATCTGAAAGTCGTCGAAGAGAAGCGAGGCAAACATTCTTCTAGGGCTGATGCGGAGGCATTTCAGGCTGACAAAAAGGACATTCTCATATTCTCGGGCGCTGGCGGGACTGGCTATAGCTTTCATGCCGATAATACAGCGGAGAATCAACGTAAGCGGATTCATTACATCTTGCAACCTGGTTGGCGGGCCGATGCCGCTGTGCAAGGGTTTGGGCGAACTCACCGAACCAATCAAGCTCAGGAGCCGCATTATGTATTGCCTACCACCAATTTAAAGGCACAAAAGCGATTTGTGTCGTCAATTGCTCGTCGACTAGATCAACTCGGAGCGCTTACTCGCGGACAAAGAGAAGCGACTAGCCAAGGTATGTTTACCGCTTCCGACAATCTTGAAAGCCAATATGCATCGACCGCGCTGAATAACTTTTTTCATGATCTGTATCGTGGGACCACAAGCCTTAAGTTCCACGAAGTTACCAAGCAGATGGGGCTTAATCTGCTTGATGAAAATGCTTCATTGAATGAGAGCAATCTGCCGGCTATACCGCAGTTTTTAAACCGTCTGCTGTCATTGAAAACTGACATGCAGAATCAAGTTTTTGGTGAATTCGAGCAACGTCTTATTGAAGCCGTTGATTATGCAAAGCAACGTGGTTTGTACGATGTTGGTCTACAGACAATGACCGCTTTGAGTATCCAAAAAACGCGGGATGATGTTGCTTATGAGGATAAGAAAACCGGTGCCCAGACTCGTTATGTTGAGTTGGCCGTCACCAATGAAGTCCACTATTACAAGTGGGATGAGGTTAAAAAGTTCGTCAAGGAAAACCCTAAAGAAGGTGATCTAAGCGGGTGGTTCGTCTCTGAATTCGGAAAGAGCAAAGGCGATGTGTTTTATCTCGGAGACATTGGGGAGCGGTTAGATTCCGATGGTAAATCTGTCCGTCGCGGTATTGTTCATACAATCAAAAAACATGATTATCGATATATCGACAACGCTGACGTTATCAGTCGCGGGTATGACTATCGAGCAGTTAATTCAAATGGTGTTGGCTCTTATCAGAGGGTTACTTTGACTCGGGCGATAGACGAAACCGAAGCAAAAAAACTTTGGAACGAGCAAATCGCCAATGCCCCGAAAACTGAAACAAAAACCGAGCGCATGCTTGTCGGTGTCATTTTGCCAATCTGGGATCGTGTCGACGGTGCTGAAACCATTCAACGATTACAAACAGACGACGGTGAACAATTACTTGGCCGAATGTTGGGACCTAAGTCCGCCAAACAAACACTGAAAAATCTAGGCCTTGATTCCGGTCTTGCTGGAATGTCGGTGGGCGATTTGTTCGAATCAATCAAAAAGGGTAACAAAGCAATTCTGTCGAATGGTTGGGAGATTTCTACTGCTAAGGTGAATTTTGAAGACCGTATGGAGATTAAGGGTCGTAGTTATTTTACTGACGCAGAGAAACGATTGCTAAAAGATCAAGGCGCATTTGTGGAGCGCATCAACTGGTCTGATAGAGTTTTTATACCTACTGGCGAAAGTGGGGTAGGGGTTTTTGAACGTATCACTGCTTCAAAACCTGTTGTCGATCTAATTGAGAAGAATCGCGGGAAGGACTCCGAGAATAGTGAAAGTGACGATTTGGATATGCATGTCCATGATTCATCATTACCGGATGATGAATCGACCAACGTCATTGAGACTTCAGCCAATTCTGGCGAATCACCATTTTTCCCTTGCACGCAACCACCGGAACAAGACGGTATCTATCAGTTAGAGAATAAGCAATACGCGAAGTTTCAACACGGTATTTGGTATCGCTCATACCCAACATCAGAAGAAGCGGCTCAGTCCGAAATGAATATTTCTGGAAATATGCTGCCCTCCGATAGAACGCCTGATCAATCATGGGTGCTTTACTCTCATGGAGTAAAAGATACCTTCGGCGAGATTGTTATGCCTGGCACCAAGGTGCTTATCGACGAGATTACCAACCCGATCACAACCAATGTAGTCGGCATTGCCGTCGCTCCAACAAATGGCGTTATTCGTCAGGAGGATGTTTCAATGGATAAAACTAAGAAACCATTTCACGAAGTTGTTGCTGAAAAACTAATTGAACAACTAGAACAAGGTACGGCCCCCTGGCAAAGACCTTGGACCCCGGATGAAGGCGGTGGTTTTCTCCCATACAACCCTCTTACTGGCAATCGATATAAAGGTATCAACACTCTCCATTTATTGTCGGAGGATAGGAACGATAATCGGTGGTTGACCTATAAGCAAGCTGGTGAGCTTGGTGGACAAGTCCGAAAAGGAGAGAAGGGTACTGGTGTTCAATATTGGAAATTTACCGATGAGCAAACAAAGCGGGATGATAATGGCAATCCGGTTTTAGACGGAGAAGGCAACCCGGTGAAGGTGGTCGTAAAGTTGGAACGTCCACGGGTTTTCTTTGCAACGGTGTTTAATGCTGAACAGATCGATGGTTTGCCACCGCTTGAAAGGAAAGAGGTAACTTGGGATCCAATTGAACGAGCTGAAAATATATTGGCGGCGTCGGGTGCCGATATAAATCATAACGGTGGTAGCCGTGCGTTTTATAGACCGTCTACTGATAGTATTCACTTGCCGGAAAAAGGTCAGTTTCCAACCGCAGAGAATTACTATGCGACCGCGTTGCATGAGTTGGGACACTGGACTGGACACGAAGACCGGCTGAATCGGGACATTGCACATCCATTCGGAAGCGAGGCTTACGCCAAAGAAGAATTAAGGGCGGAAATTGCCAGTATGATCTTGGGTGAAGAGCTTGGTATTGGTCATGATCCTGGTCAACATGCGGCTTATGTTGGCTCATGGATTAAGGCTTTGCGGGATGATCCAATGGAGATTTTCCGGGCGGCATCTGATGCGGAAAAAATTCAGGCATTTGTTCTTGGGCTCGAACAAGCTCTAGTGCAAGAGCAGGGCCAAGCGCTAACTGCCGATCAGCGACAACCGCATGAAATGACATTGTCTGAGTTTGCTTCTCAGGTAGTTGTCGAGCAGTTGGAGAATCATGGTCGAAAATGGAATGTTACGTTAGGAGCCTATTCGGCTTTTTCCGACGCGGAAACTTCTGCTAATGCCATTGCCGATGTTCATCGTGCCTCCGTAAACAATGCACTTTATCTGAATTCACCTGAAAACTCGGGAAGCTCTATTTCGGCCACAATGCCCCCGTCGCCGGTATTGATTGAGTATCCCGATCTTGTAAGGGATTACGGATTTCAAAGTCAGTTGGTCGAGTTTAAGGATGTAACACGCGGAGCATATTCGGGACAGGTCGACCAAACGTTAATCGCGGAGGTTGGTGGTGTTCAAGTAGGGAAACTGGATTACTCAATCTATAACGGAATACCCGCAATCCAGATGGTCGAAGTGGAAAATGATCATCGCCGGCTGGGGTACGCTACAGAGCTTGTAAAACAGTTGCAGCGCCAATTTCCTAATACAGAAATTGAATGGGGCGAATTAACTGAGGATGGTGAAAAATTTCGAGGCAGCTTGCGAATGACCGAAAGGCCTAGCGAACATGCACCAGAATTTGAGCGGCTAAATATAGCAATTGTAGAGCGTGACCGATTGCTTTCCGAAGCTAATTACTTCAATGCTCTCAAGAACCCGACGCCAGAGCAGATTGAAACGTATTCGAATCTAACCGAGCCACTTAACAATTTGCATGACTTGATTTATGACTTGGAAAACGAATTATCCAATCAGACCGGAACTGTTAGGTTAATTGATACCGAAAATGTAACTACATTCAACAAATCTATCGGCGCTGACAACTCGACGACGATTACTGTAGCCGAGCTGACTGCGGTCGAATATCAGGCGCTAGTGGATGCTGATGAGGTATATCAGCGTGAGCTGGTTCGCGTCTATGGGGAAGACAAAGCGGGCGATGCCCGCTATTTACAAAAACACGAAGATCCGGTCTTACAAGAGGCTGCTTATGCTTTCCATGCAGCTTCTGAGGTTTGGCATAGCGCTGTTGCCGATGCCAGAAAGACGTTGGCCGGTGAAAATCCAATTCCACATGTTATGGATGAACGCACTGGCGATGCGAAGTTATCTTCTGGCTTGGCGGCTGATATTTCGACCGTTTTGCAGCGGTCGGAAGAATGGACGTTCGATCATTATCAGGACTACGAAGGGGACAGCCTGGATGCCGCTTTGCGTAAGGAAGGTTTACATACCCTTAAGGATGTTACAGGCGATATACCTGGGCGGTTTTTTGACAATGCTATTCGTCGTCTTTCGCCTGTTTTTGGTATAGAGCCCGATGATTTTAGCGTTACCAATGCTTACTTAGAACGCAAGGGGTTGGCTCAGGCGTTCCAGACAATGGCCGATAGGTTAGTCCAGGAACAAACACAACAAGTTTCTTCGTCGGCAATCACCTTATCCAAAGAAGGTGTTGAGTTGGATAGGCGCAATGTGCTCGATCTGTTCCCTGAGCTCAATGGTCCAGATGGCAAACCGAATGGATTTGGTATATCGAAAATTACTTTAATGCCAGACGGTAAGGTTGTTATCGATAGTGACAGCAAGAAAGCAATCGTGGCCGATACATCAGCCCAGTCCGAAACCTGGGTCACACATCAGGATATTGCTGACTATTACGAACGTGGATTTATTAAAACGGTGGTATTACCGGAATCTACTAAAACTGAAACAGCTCAATTTGAAGGGGGCGTTATGCGCGATCCTGATGTTAATTCAACTGAACGTCTTTTAGAGGATTCGGTGCGGAATATTGAGTACGCGCAAGGGGTCATTCCTGAATGGCGTGGTAGTTACGCTCAAGAGCAGGGCAATGGAAATGTTCGCCTTGCTCTTGATTTAATTGAAAGGGGCGAAATCGATAAAGCGATTGATGCACTATGGTTAAACGTCGACCTAGAACACCGGTATGGTGGTGAAAACAGCGATGAGTTTCGTGACGTCATAAAAGTAGTGGAAGAAGGCTGGCGGAAATGGCAAGTCGATAATGGGGTTGGTCCGGCTATCACACCGGCTATGAAACGGGAATTTGATGACTTGCCGCGCGATCTGAGTCAGTTATCGGGTGCGACGTTCGAAGAGTATCAAAAGGCGGCGGAGGCTGCCCGATTAGAAGAGCAAGCCGTTATGAATGACCCGGATAGCTCTGATGAAGACATATCTGCCGCTCGGGAGAAGAGGAAATCCGCCGATCTGTTGGCTACGGTAAACAATTCAGACTTTCAAAATAAAGTTTCTGAGTTTGAACAGAAACAAGCGGCCACCAATTTGTCCGGCCTCGGTGGTGATAGTGTGCGGCCAGACCAACAAAACACTGGAAATGATAAGACCTTTATTGCTGTGCCTTTCCGCGAGAAAGAGGAAGCTAAAGCATTGGGCGCCAAATGGGATAGGCAACATACATCCTGGTTCATTCCTGCTGGTGTTGATCAATCGGCGTTTTCTAAATGGTTGCCATCAGAGGCTGGAGAAGTAAAAGTAACGTCAGTCGTTATTTCGGAGGTTAGTAAGCCAACCACCTCCGATAAGTTATACCTTGCTGTTCCTTATTCAGAGAGAAAAGCTGCGAAAGAAGCCGGCGCTAAGTGGGATGCCGGCGCTAAATCGTGGTATGTCGGTCAAAATGCCAATATGGATAAGTTGCAACGATGGTTGCCTGATAACACTAAACCGCAGCAAGAACCGGCAATGACCCCGCGCGAAGAATTTTCATCGCTACTTAAGGATATGGGGTTTGTGCTTTCAGGAAACCATCCAGTTATGGATGGACAGCGACATAGGCTTGAAACAGTTGGTGATAAGGCTGGCGAGAAAGCTGGATTTTATGTTGCTCACCTGGATGGTCATCCTGCCGGCTTTGCTCAGAATAATCGTACCGGCGAAGCCCAGAAATGGAAATCAAAGGGCTATTCGCTTAGCGATGGAGAAAAGGCGGAATTGCAAGCTCAAAGCGCTTCTAAGTTGCAGGCAAGAGAAAACGAGCTAAAAGCTAAACAGGATGCCGTAGCGGCGTCTATAAGACAGCTACTTGCTATCTCTCCGCCTGCATCTGCCGATCATCAATATTTGCAATCGAAGGAAGCCCGGCCAGGTGATCTTCGAATGGTGCCGACCGATTCATCAATGTTGCCTCCCGATTCGGCTGTAATGATTGGTAAAACATGTAAGGAGTCGAAGGAGCTGCGGGACTCGCATCCGGATAAACTGGTGTTCACCGCTGGTGATTTGCTCTTGTCTGCGCAAGATGTAAGCGGCGTAATTCGATCAGTGCAATCTATCCAGGAAAACGGCATGAAGCGGTTTGCTGCTGGCGGTGCTAAGCAAGACATGTTTCATGTTGTCGGCGGCAATGGCGTGGAAGCGTTGGCGAGAGTACCGGCCATAGTGATAGGTGAGGGGTATGCTACGGCTGATACGTTATCCCAGTCCCTGAGCTACCCAACAGTCGCGGCCTTCGATTCTGGTAATTTGCCACACGTTGCGAAGTTATTGCACAACCAGTTTCCGGATAAACCTATCATCATTGCCGGGGATAATGATTTACATCAAGAACTGACCGAGGGCCGCAATCCTGGTAAGGAAAAGGCAGAGGCGGCGGCAAAAGCGGTCGGAGGTGTAGCGTTGTTTCCGATTTTCGCCCCTGGTGAGCAGGCTTACCCAGCCGATCTTGATCCAGTTACGCCGGCACTGGCAAAAAATGGGGGGTTATCGGATGCCCAGAAAGAGGCTATCTCGAATATGAAGTCCTTCACGGATTTCAACGATCTTGCGACAAAAAGTGAATTAGGTTGGGAGGGAGTTGAACGCCAGGTAATTAATGTCGTGAACAAAATCGTTTCCGATCAGCGTGAACGAATTGAAACGAGACAGCAACAAGATAATGTTCAGCGCCTAGAGCTGCAACAACAGCAAAAACTAGCTACATCGCGCAAAGTGGCTGCAATTGTTTAGGCTTGCAATATTGCCATTCGTCGAAAATAGTTAGGCTGGCATGCTAAAGATATTGCACAACACAGACCTACCTTAGTGTCGCTCTATGAGGCGGTTCCTTATAGCACCCTCATTTTTAAATCGAGGGTGCTTTTTTTGCCCATTCTACTGAGTGCCTCTACGATCAATCGAGTAATGCCTACAGCTGCATATTCCAGTCCAAACCAGCCACCCGTTCCGATTCAAACCCTGCCATCGATTCAGATATGATTCCACCAGTTTTGAATGACTGCTTTTGGACGCGGCAAATTGGCGCAATCGACCCGTTGCAGACTATTGCACCATCTGATTCAATGCGAGTAATTTGATCATTACCGGGCGATATTATGGACAACTATCAAAATCCAGAACCGGGAAAAACCTACATAAGTCCGCAACTGGACGATTTTGCTGACCCCAGTCGTAAAGTCCGTATTGCAACTAAGCTAATCGATCAGCCCGAAACATATGCCTTCGCGACCATCAAAGATGAGTTGTTTCTGCGGCATAGGGAAGGTGCCAAGACGTGCATTACGGCCAAGTTCTTTGAGGACAACAGAAGAATTTTCGTCTTGAGTATTCAAGGCTATACCGTTGCAACTGATAAGCCTCACAATGCCAGCTTCGCATTCATCGGAGAGGAAATCGGAAAGCTAGTTGAGTTCCTGAATCATGTTCAGACTATGCCGTTAACAAGCCGTGGATCTCAGAAAATTACTGATGAAGACCTTAGGCGTGTTGTTCTTTCGAATGCTCAGGCACAGGCGATCTTTCACGACAATCAAGAACTCTTTGCAGAAGTTCTTCGGTCGGCAATCACCAAGGAAGACGTGATTGCTGTCGGGTACAGAAAACGCCAACTACAAATTTTCCAAAAACTACTTGAAGACCCCGCCTATTTCGAAGAGGTCAAAATCAAGAAACAATGCAAAGATGAAGGTGTTTGGCAAAAGTTCTTCGAGAAGAATCCCTGGATCTTCGGCTACGGGTTGAGCTACCTCCACTTGTCCTCGCTAGACGACAAAAAACTCGAGCAGGTCGTACATGGTCACACCGTGTCCGAACATGGAAAACGAGTTGATGCGCTACTACGAACACGAGGCGTGATTTCAAGTTTATGCTTTGCCGAAATCAAAACTCACAAAACCGCACTGCTCCAGTGCAAGCCTTACCGTTCCGGCTGTTGGGCGCCGTCGGATGAACTTGCGGGTGGAGTATCTCAAGTACAAGGAACCGTCGCTCTAGCAACTGAATCCATCCGCAACAAGCTCTCACTCACCGATGAGATTGGAAACCCAACAGGCGAGGAAGCATTCAACTACACCCCCAAGTCCTTCATGGTGGTCGGAAGCCTGCAAGAGTTCATGACTGACAAAGGTGTTAATCAAGAGCGTTACCGTTCATTCGAACTTTTTAGGCGTAACACCGTCAGCCCAGAAATCATCGCATTCGATGAGCTGTATGAACGAGCCCGATTTATTGTTGAGCAGCATGAAACCTAACCGGCGCTCAAGAGGGAGAGTCGCAGAAGTCGAAAACGCCACCACAGCACTACAGGCTGAACTTGGTAATGGCTGGTATTCAACAAGCGCTTTTCAATTTATGGCCGGAAAGGCGGCGAAATCTGCGCTGGATACCGCAGACTCCGAAGAGCAAATTTCATTACTGATCGCTTACCAGCTCGTTAAATTAGTCTGTAGTGAGTTTGGCCTGGGTGCCGTCAATAAACCTGATCATATAGACCGAGCCGAATTAATGGCAGCAGTTTCAGGTAAGCATTAATGCTAGTCAAAATACACTGTCTCCGTGAACGTGGAAAACCAATCCCGAAACATCAGTTTGCATTTAAACCGGCGCTGGCCGGCTGGCTCACCGTACACGAAGAGCGCGATAGCTTATTAAACCGACACACCAGAGTCGCCCGGTTCCGGGCGATGGAAAATAGCAACGAGCTATTACCGGCTTTACGTGACGCCCAGTTGATTGAAATGACACGTGAACGATTAATTCTCTCTGGAATTGAACGCTACGAAGATATAACGAATAATAGAGTCGAAGACTTTGCTCAAACCTGGGTTTGCTGGCTTGAAACATAAAGCCAAATAGCAATGTCGCCGCGAAATAAGAATGAAGAATTGAAGCGCTATTTGAATAGCTCAGTCTTTCGCTTTTTGAACTCTTCGGGTGATATTTCTCCTGAGTCCCTTTGGGATTTCAATTCCTCCCACTTAGCTTTTCTTTCTTGCTTGGCTATTTCTTCCCCCTCCCAAGGCGCATAGCCACAGGCCATAGCTCCAGTAATAGCTTCTTGGCTATATCCACGATCCCTCATTTCGTGAAGAAAATCCCAATCGCCCATTTTGTTCTCCTAATCTGTTCTAACGAATAGTGTTTATCTGCCGCATCGATGACTCAAATCTGTGCGCGGGCTTGCATCGCGGTAAATAAGTCTTTTTGGGCGTCTCGATGACTGTTGTTGGGGATTATAGGGTTTTCTTGCGAAATTGCATGCCACTTGCACACCAAAATCACTACTTTGTACATTTTCACTATCTGTGTCACACACCATGCCCGCTTTTGACACAAAAAATGAAATATTCGGGCTAATTTACAAATACGTTACCTTTAAACCATCAATTTTAATTACTTTTCCTTTTTGTAACTCATTAATTATTTTTTCGGCATCGGCATCTGAAAGTGCCCCCTTAAATTGATACATTGCTTTGATAAAGTTTAGCAGTGCAGCTTTTTTTTGTGGCTTAGACTTTAAAAGCCTCTCTACTACATAAGCCAAGGTATCGTTATTTTGTTCTTTGCTATTAGTGTTTTCAGATTTTTTCGGTTCTTGTACTCTTTTTTCCGGATGAAGCTCTTCTTCCTCTTTTCTTGCTAACTGTATTAGCAACTGGGCAAGACGCAGCTTGTCTCGATAAGGTAATTGCTCGCAAGCCAACGCTAATACTTCGTAACTCATTTGTTATCCTAACGGAATTAAACTTTCGAAATACTATTGCATAAAACCATTGTTAACTGTGATCCTCGTCATACTCCAATCCAGTTAGTTCGCAAAGCTTTTGAAGCTGAACATGGGGTGCGAGAATAGTATGGGTTGGCTGATTGCGGATGAATTGCCGTCATTAACTTTGGCTAAGTCACGGGCAGTTTAGGGACGATTGCAACAATTCGCCACTTCCAAAAGCCGCCATTCACTACTGGCGTAATCGTCTCGGAACACCTTACAGCATCGGCGGTTTTATTTTGCCCGATAACACGGCTATAGCCAGTTCCACTTCATCCATTGCCAGGATTTGATCAATCGTTTCATGTTTGATGCTGTTCGCGATCTGTAGAATTTCTTCGTTGACTGCCTTCAAGGTTGCCGATTGTTTAATCAGACGATTAACTTCCTTGGTTTGTGCGGCACTCAGTCGTTCCTGCTGCCATCGGGAAAACTGTTCCAGGAAATACCTTTGGTCGTCCAATTGTTTGTCATATAGATCAAAGATCCGATTCAGGGTGGCATCGTCCAATACATAAGGCTTGGCTATTGCCTGACGCAGGTTGTCCAACTGAATCATGGATTCCTCCAGCATGCCGTCCACCATAAAGGTGAGGGTCGGCAACATACTAATAGGGTGCCACTGAATTTGTTGATCTTCCGGCGGCTGGTCCTGTGTAGTGTCATCACCCGGTTTACAGTGACGTGCCATTAATTCATCCAGTTCCTCATCAAATTCATTGGCCGTCTTTAGCTGAATGGGCTCACGGTTTGGCCATACTTTCAATACTCTGGTTTTGGTATCGAAGCCTGGTGTTCCCAGTGGTTCGCCGATGACCCAAGTCGGCACATTGATTTCACTATATTGGTGGACCATGGTTTGAGCGCAAACTTCAAGTACGTTTTCATCGGCACTATCGTCGGCAAAGATCAATTGTGCCGCCAACTTCCCGCAGTGTTCGCAGGGAATAAGGCTACTTTCAAAGAGGTCTTCGGGTTGCGAGTTTTCGGGTGTGTCGGGTTGGGCGACGGGATTCAATTCTAGCCGATGCTGGGAGAGGTCAAGATAATCGGTGTTATCGCGGCAAACCCAGTGGAGCATTTGCCCTGACGGGTTTGGATTTCGCTCGAACATGGCTACCGTTTTCCTGTATTGGGCATCGGTGGTCTTGGCGTTTTGAATGCGCGGCAGGTTGTTTTTCAGCTCGATTAAATCATCCTGCCCCAGTTCCGACCGGAAAGCGGTGACGCTCCCTTTGGGATCGACCGCGAAAATAAAGTAATTCCCGGTTTCGAGCATTTTATTTAAGACAGTCTGCACGACCGGGTTGTTCGGGTTCACCAGTAGATTGAATGTGGCGTAATGGTAGAAGTGGAAGCCAAAGTGAACCACGATGAAGTCGGCATTACCGTACAACGAATGCCCGAAACTAAAACCGGTGCGGGTGTACTCCTCAGGAATAACCATTTCGAGCCGAAGTGCTAAAACGCCGAAGATTTGTTTCCGTTCCTCAACGAGGCCCAACGCACAGCAGGGTGCTTCGGCAGAGATAAAGTCATCGATAAACTGACTATTGACGGTAAGCCGTGGGAGTAGGGGATAGACGTTGCTCATGGGGCATCACTGGGTTAGGCAGGGGTGGCTTGGTGATGATAAATCATACCCGGAGTTGGAGTGATCACTAAATCCGCTGTACGGTGTGATGCTTGCTTGAAGGAAGGTGTTGAAACTGCGATGATCAGCGCCACAATTCCATAGTGTAATGATCGCTTATGGCTGATTTGATCTTAGACGCCGCCGTTTTCGCCGGCTAGTTTTTTTTACATCCCATCTTTTGAGGAAACCATGCATAAATCCGAACTCATTGACGCTATTGCCAGCCATGCGAATCTCAACAAAGCCGACGCTGGACGGGCTCTCGATGGCATCCTCAGTGCCATTCAAAACGCGTTAAAAAGCGGCGATTCGGTATCGTTAGTGGGTTTTGGCACTTTCGAAGTCAAGGAGCGTGCTGAGCGGCAGGGCCGCAACCCGCAAACCGGCGCTGAACTGACCATTGCCGCGGCAAAACTACCAGGCTTTAAAGCCGGAAAGGCTTTAAAAGACGCCGTTAACGGTTAAATTCTCTTGAGAGATAGAGGGCGTTGAGTGGCTCGAAGTCCTCGTGAAACTGCGCTATGATTCGGCGGTTAACTCACTGTCGAACATTCACATTTCAGATGACAAAATCGGAACTCATTGGTGCGTTGGCCGCCAAGCAAGCGCACCTGCTGCAAAAAGACGTAGAGCTCGCTGTCAACACTATCATTGATGTTTTGACTACCGCTGTCGCCACTGGCGATAGAATTGAAATTCGCGGATTTGGTGGTTTTTCAACGATTCCCCGCCAAGCCCGTATCGGCAGGAATCCAAAGACCGGGGAATCTGTCAGTCTACCTAATCGACACACCGTTCACTTTAAACCGGGCCTTGATTTGCGACACCGGGTCAATGCTTCGAAACAAGCGTTCCCCACCATTAAAGACCTGTAACCCTGTCATTCGACGGTCATTCATAAAGGGCTGATAGCTTACAATCATCAGCCAGTGAAAACCGCTGGCGAGAAGAAATCCCGTTAGATGATGGATGTTG
>Ga0208264_1000412_pt1 | contig 13906 bp, 10 predicted proteins | sample LakWasMet31_HOW6_2_FD_183873 | JGI IMG/M metagenome (GOLD analysis project Ga0208264, IMG submission 183873) | Freshwater sediment methanotrophic microbial communities from Lake Washington under simulated oxygen tension - Sediment Metagenome... | ecosystem: Environmental > Aquatic > Freshwater >...
CCTAGAGTTCGCCGTACGAATGCAATCCACTTAGGAACATATTGACGCCTAAGAACGCAAAGGTAGTCACGATGAGGCCGACTAATGCCCACCATGCCAATACCGGACCGCGAAGGCCTTTGACCATACGCAAATGCAACCAAGCCGCGTAGTTTAACCACACAATGAGCGCCCAGGTTTCTTTAGGATCCCAAGACCAATAACCACCCCACGCTTCAGCTGCCCACATGGCGCCCAAAATAGTGGCGATGGTGAAAAAAGCAAAGCCCACTGCAATGGCTTTGTACATCACATCATCCAGCACATCTAAGCTTGGCAAACGCGTTGCTAAGATACCGCGTTTTGCCAATAAATAGGCAGCAGCGACCATAGCGGCCAATGAGAACGACCCATAGCCAATAAAGTTAGCCGGCACATGGATTTTCATCCAATAACTTTGCAATGCAGGAACCAACGGCTGAATGGCATCTGCACCACGGTCAAACCTGTACCATAAAATAAACCCTACACCAGCATTGATAATCAGCAACACAAAACCACCTAACTGCTTGGTATTGAATTTAGATTCGTAATGCAAATACAATAATGCGGTAATCAAGCAGAATAAAATAAAGACTTCATACAAGTTGCTGATAGGAATATGGCCTACATCAGGCGCAATTAGATAAGACTCGTACCAGCGCACCATTAGCCCAACAAAACCAAACAGCACCGCAGCCCAAGTGAGCGCAGATGCCACGCGCCCTATAAACTCACTACGCTTGAACAATGCAAACCAGTATGTCAACATGGCCAAAATAAACAACACATTCATCCACATGACTGCGGACTGGCTTGAAATTAAGTACTTAAGAAAGAAACTTTCACCAGCGCGGGCTTGGCTACCATGATACAAATTAATGGCAAACAGACTTAACACAGCGATGCCTATCACCAGTTTAGCCAGGCCTTTCCAGCGCCAGCCTAAATAGCTAAACGTGGCCGCTGCACCAAACAAGAAGCCAAGTTCATAGGCATCCATATATTGCGAGTAGCGACTATAGGCAAAAACAGCACCGGCCATCAACACCAACGCATACAGCCAATCCTGTACGCGCAAGGTCTGCCAAATGGCTTTTTGTTTAAAATCATAAGTCTGTGTATTCATGATATTTCCTTTTGTCTATATTAAGACAATAACTGACCTAACTGCTGTTGGGTACGATCAAATTCCTGATCGAAGTCTAAGTTTTTACGATTCGAAGACATGGCGAATAATACCTCTTGTGTATTGGCTTTGATCAGCAACCACACACGACGTTCACGTATATAAAACATCGAAAAAATACCTAACACCAGCAGCGCAGAGCCCAAATACACCCATTTTTGACCGGGAGATTTGGTCAGCTGCAAACCACTGGCTTCTTTATGCTTAAAATCATCCAACTGAAAATAATACGGCGTACCGTAATAAAACAAATCATTCATTGCATTCAATGCGTCTTGCAAAAAAGCCAAGGTCTGTGGATTCAATGCCATAGCTGGCTTACCTTGTGCAGCAAGGTTAAGGTTATACGCTTCTAACGCACTTGCATTCAACAATTTAAAATAAGTATCTGCAGCCTTTTGACGCTCAGCTTCCGGCACGGCCTTTTCAATCACTTGGGATAGCTGGGTAAAGCCGCCACTGGCAAACGTGCTAAGCAAACGTTGCACACTCTGCTCAAATTGCTGTTGCAACTTAGGGTCGGCAGTGGGCGATTGCTTACTTAAATGTCTGGCAATCTCCAACTGTTTGGCTGGGTCACGCATGGCTTGACGCAACTGCATAAACCCATCAATGCTGAAATCTTCGTCGGCCGGAATGCGCAAATAACGGAAATCTTCTTGTACTGTTTCACGCATACCGGATACAAAATAGGTTTTACCATCCAACTTTAGCGGCTGCATATAGGTGACATATTCACGTGCCTGCCCGCTTTGATCACGCAATTTATAAGTAGTATTGGGGCCTACGTTGCGCGGCTTGCCTTTACCATCTGGCGATAAGTTCATGATATTAAATTTGCGGAACTCATTAAACTCCACAGCTAGCGCTTGGTCGCCCGTGCCTAAGGTGCCTTTTTTAGCTACCACACCATCAATGTGCCCGCTCAGCAGCTTATTAGCTGCAAGATCCCACACTTTAAACTTGAGCTCAGATCCTCCATCTTGAAAATCCGACTGATAGATGGCAATGCCTCTATAGATAAGCGGATGATTGACGCTAATGGTTTTTTCCAATGGCGCTGCGAGTTCAGGGTCAGTAATGACAATATCACTCTCAAATGACTTAGGCTGCCCAGTGGCATAGTGTTCAATACGAAAATCTTTTAATGCCACCCGAAACGGCAACTCTTGCACCAAATATCCATCGCGTACACGCACAAATGCTACATCATCACTCACGCCTTCCGGCAACGTCATATTTGCGCGAAACGATGGGTTACTTATACCCAAGCGACTGACTGCCGGCACTTGGCTTTCCGGGATATCCAGCACTTCGATCTTTTTATGGCCTAACATCTCCTGGATTTTGAACGGCAGGTTGCCATCCAAAATCCCGCCAAAACAAATAATCACGATGGCGGCATGGGTAAAAATATAGCCCAAACGTTGGTGTGTTCCGGCTTTTGCTGCGATCAACACATCCCCGTTGTCTTGCGGTTTAAGCTTATAGGTAAAGCCTTGCCCGCCCAGATAATCCGCCAGCTTGGTTTGTACCTGTTCAGCAGGCGCTTGCACTGAATAACTGGCTTGATGGCTAAATGCACGCAATGATTTTTCTGCCGCATGTTCTTTGTATGTTTTCCACTCCTTGAGCATCAGCGGTGTATTGCGATAAATGCATAGACTGGTGGAAATCACCAAAAACAATAGAATCAGCAAAAACCATGCTGCGTGATAGACATCGTATAAACCTAGTTTTTCAAAGGCTTCAAACCAAAACTGGCCAAATTTGATGATGTAATTTTCATACGGCTCATTTTGCTTAAGCACGGTGCCGATGATAGAAGCAATGCCCAGCACACTGAGCATACTCACGGCGAATCGCATAGAACTTAGCAACTCATACAGCTTGGAAGGAATAGTATTGGGCGGTTTCAAGATAGAAATTTAACGAATGAAGTTTGGATTGGACTACAAGACAGAATAAATGTTTATAAAAGTATTTATAAAAATAAAGGTGGCGTAGCCACCTTATATTTTGCGCCGATTAACGCAAGCCTTGTATGTAATCGGCAACTGCCTGCATTTCTGCATCTGTCATTTTTGCAGCAATGACCATCATCATCGGTGCATTGGCACGTTCACCGGTACGGAAAGTTTTCAACTGCTGATAGGTGTAATCGGCATGTTGACTGGCTAGACGTGGAAACTGTTTTGGCAAACCGGCACCATTGGCACCATGGCACGCCGCACAGGCCGGCACATTGGTTTTGGCAATACCACCACGGTAAATCTTCTCACCCAAGGAACCCTTACCATTCGATTTTGCTTTCGCTAATGTAATGGTCTGCTGTGAGAAATATTGCGCTAAACTTTGCATATCTTCTGGCGATAAATTAGCCACCATGCCAGACATGACCGCGTTAGCACGGCTACCTTCTTTAAAGTTATTCAACTGCTTAAATAAGTATTCCGGATGCTGACCCGCTAATTTTGGGTTCAACGTAATCACGCTGTTACCGTCTGGCGCATGACATGCCGCACATACGTTTTGTACAATTTGATCTGCTGTTTTTTTCTCTACCGCAACTGGAACCGCTTCTGCTTTAGCTTCTGGCTTGACTGCTGCTTTTTCTGCCGCAACCGCCATTACTGCCACTAACATCCCACTGATTACCCAACCTAACTTGAATAAATTTTTCATTACTAACTTTCTCGATTATTCTGAATAGCATAACTGTTTTAATTAATTGAATATTTTATCAAAAATCCCTTGTTCGTGATAGCATTCGGCCTTAAAACAATGCTTATCTATCATGCCTATTTTTCAAAACGCTGCTTTTTTTATTTCCGCACATCACTTACGCGACTTACCTCCCGCAAGTGGTATAGAGGTGGCATTTGCTGGCCGGTCTAATGCAGGAAAATCGAGCGCGTTAAACACGCTGGCTAACCACAATCGTTTGGCGTTTGTGAGTAAGCAACCTGGCCGCACACAACTGATTAATTTTTTCACGCTAGGCAACGATAAGCATTTGGTGGATTTACCCGGCTATGGTTATGCCAAAGTACCAGAAGCCATGCGCAACCACTGGCAAAGCGTATTATCGCGCTATTTAAGTGAGCGTAGCAGTCTGGCTGGATTAGTACTAGTCATGGATAGCCGCCACCCACTCACGCCACTAGACCGTCAAATGTTGGATTGGTTTTCCCCAAGCGGAAGGCCCGTGCATGTGCTATTAACAAAATCAGACAAATTATCCCGCAGCGAAGCAACGCTTACCTTGAACAAGGTGCGTAAAGAGCTCAAAGAAGGCTGGGGGGACAATATCACCGTGCAATTATTCTCCAGCCTGAAAAAACAGGGCGTGGAAGAAGCTGAAAAAGTATTGGGGCACTGGTTTTTTTCAGACAATTCAGATGCGTCTGAAAATCAAATCCCAAACCCCGTGGCCTAATCGAATGCCACGATTTTCAAATTTGGTCAAAGGCCGGTAACTAGGTTTTTCTGCGTAACTTTCCGCCGTGTTTTTCAACATCGGCTCTGCGTTTAGCACTTCCAATACCCACTCTGCGTATTCTTGCCAGTCTGTTGCCACATGAATGTAAGCACCCACTTTCAACTTACTGCACAGTAGCTTAATAAACTCAGCCTGAATTAAACGGCGTTTGTGATGGCGCTTTTTATGCCATGGATCTGGAAAAAAGATATGCACACCATCCAAGCTTTGCTCAGGCAGCATATTTTGTAGCACTTCAACTGCATCGTGCTGCACGATACGAATATTAGCAATGGCCTGCTCTTGAATCAGTTTAAGCAAACTCCCCACGCCAGGTGTATGCACCTCTACGGCCAAAAAATCACGCTCCGGCAGGGTTTGTGCAATTTTGGCCGAGCTCTCACCCATGCCAAAACCAATCTCTAGAATTTTAGGGGAGTGCTCACGTTGAAACGTTTGCGCTAAATCCAGCGGCTGCGGCGTGTAATCAATGCCAAGGACTGGCCAGCCTGTTTCCAGCGCACGCTCTTGACCTTTGGTCAGCCGCCCTTGGCGCAGCACAAAGCTACGGATGCGGCGATGCGATGCCTGTTCTTCTGTGGATTCAGGGGTGTTGGGGATATTGGGTGTTTGCGTCATGGCGCACATTATACTAGAGCATGTGCCTTTTATCGCCTTGTGTGGCACCTATTAACGGCATCTGCATACCCTTACCTAGCAGCATCACTTTAAATAACTCTCCCATTTCTGCAGGCGAGAGCAGTTTTTGCACTGCAGACACCATCGGCGCATAACTGGCCATATCACTGGGAGAAACTTCGGCAAGTAAGTCCAATATGCCGCAGTTAATTAAAAAACTGGCTTGATTGACATAACCCATGACAGCCAACTGCCGCGAGACAGCCGCTTCGGCTATCGCTGTAAAATCAACGTGCGCGGTAATGTCTTGCAACCCCAAATAAATCAGTGGGTCGCTATGCGCATAATGCTGGTAGTGGCACATCAATGTGCCTGTACTGCGTTGTGGGTGATAGTACTCACGTGCACCAAAACCGTAGTCTACCCAGCAAATGACACCATATTCCAATCGATCGGCGAGGCTGAGCATCAAACCCGTTGCGGCTGGCGCTACTTCAGTCATGTAATTGTCGGGAAAATCCAGCTTGGTCACCGTTTCAAATAGCGCGCCCATTGTTAATGGTTGATCTTGCCAAACCAAGTGACCTTGCTGACCTAAATCATCTTGCCAACTGACGCCGCGCGCTATTAAGACGCCAGCTTGCTTGCCCACCAAATGCACGGGAATCGCATCTAGCACTTCATTCCCTATTACCATACCGCGTATTTGATTAGGCAAAGCATCCAACCACACCACACGATTGAACAGCGTTTCTGGCAACCAGAGTTGCAAGTTTTTACGCTGCAACTCACGCAAGTAGTCACTTACTTCAAGAATACAATACCGCTGAGGCAGTACCTGTAGCGCATGTAAGGCCAGCAGCAAATCGGCTGCTAATTTACCTGTGCCAGCACCTAACTCCAGTACATCGCCCTGTGTAGCTGTCAGCACTTGTGCAACTTGCTTAGCAAGTGCACGTGCAAATAAAGGAGAAATTTCCGGTGCAGTCACAAAATCTCCACCAATGCCGAACTTCTTAGCGCCGCCGCTGTAATATCCTAGGTTAGGTGTATACAACGCCATGTGCATGAAGGTAGCAAAATCTATCCAATCATTCTGTGCGTGGATCGTATTGCGAATGCGTGATTGCAGTTGTGCGCTTTGTGTTTGCGCCTGCGCGGGCGGAATAGGTAGAGAAGCCATTCCCTATTATAATGTGAGTGATTAAGAAGTGAGTAAACCGTGCATTCTAATTTAGAAAACCAAGTGGATTTAACAAGCAAAGTGGTGTTGATTACCGGTGGCGCCAAACGCGTTGGCGCAGCCATTTGCCGCGAGCTGCATGCTCAAGGTGCGCTGTTAATGATTCACTACAATCAAAGCCAGGCCGAGGCACGTGCACTACAAGCAGAGTTTAATCTACAGCGCCCAAACAGTGCCGCAATTATTCAGGGCGATTTACTCAACGCCGCGATTGTTTCCAGCCTAGTCAGTGAGACTATCCGTCATTTTGGCCGGCTGGATGTATTGATTAACAATGCCTCCAGTTACTATGCCACGGAAATCGGTCAGATTAATGAGGAAAACTGGTTGGATTTAATTGGTAGCAATCTCAAAGCACCGATGTTTCTTGCACAAGCAGCAGCGCCGGAGTTACGCAAACAGGGTGGCACCATTGTGAACATTACCGACATGCACATTGAGCGCCCGAAAAAAGGCTATGTGGTATACAGCGTAGCCAAGGCAGGGTTGGTGACCTTAACCAAATCATTAGCCTTGGAGTTGAGCCCAGAGGTGCGCGTCAATGCAGTCGCACCTGGCCCAGTACAATGGCCCGAAAATAATCCGCAGTTTGATGAAGTGTATCGCCAACGCGTGATCTCTCAGACTTTATTAAAACGTATTGGCAACCCTAGCGACATTGCCAAAGCCGTTAAATTTTTAATTTATGATGCGCCTTTTGTCACCGGCCACGTATTGGCTGTGGATGGCGGACGAAGTTTAAACTTGTAAACATCCCTGCATCCGCTTAAACCTCTGCAGCCTCAATGGCTTGCACAACTTCCAGTACCTTTGCAGCGGCTACTGCTTGCGAAAATAGAAACCCCTGCACACCATAGCAACCCAATGCTTTGAGTTGCTGATAGACCCAAACGTCATCCACCCCTTCGGCAATGACCTCTATATTGAGATTTTTTGCTAACTCTAGGGTAGATCGCACTATTGCCGCACTGGCCTGATCATGGCGCATCTCCCGCACAAACTGCTGGTCAATTTTAAGAAAATGCAATGGAAGCTGCTGCAAATACAGCAGGGAGCTATAGCCGGTGCCGTAGTCGTCAATACTGATTTTAATCCCCAATGCCATTAAACCTGACAATACATGTTTGACACGTGCCGGATCAGAAAGCGCACTCGATTCAGTAATTTCAATTTCTAGATAATTTGCCGGCATGTGATTTTGTTCAAGCGCTGTTTTAATTTCATGGACCAAATCAAAATTAATCAGATCTCTCGCTGTCACGTTCAGTGCAATGCTGATACACAATCCTTGCGCTTGCCAAGCCGGCCATTGCTTGGTGGTGTCATTGAGCACCAATGTAAACAGATGATGAATGAGGTCTGTCGCCTCGATTTGCTGCATAAACACACATGGCATGACCAATCCCCGTTCAGGATGATGCCAGCGAATCAGCGCTTCTACCCCCATCACGGTTTGGCTATCAACCTGAATTTTAGGCTGGTAGAACACCTCTAGCTGATGCGCAGCAATCGCATGGCGAAACTCGGTTAACACCCAGCTTTTATCTTCAACAATATCTTTACGTTTATCGTAAATCTCCACTTGGGACTGATTCTCTTTTGCCCACACCAAGGCGCGCTCGCTTTCTTTGAGCATAGTGGCAAAGTTTGCTTGCTTGAGTGCATAGTGAATCGACACACCAATGCTACATGTCACCTTCACCGTCACGCCATCAATGTTAATCGGGTCATCCAACAAGCGATGAATCTGCCACGCCTGCGCCTCAATCGCACATCTATTGTCTACATTCAGCATCAGCAGTGTAAATTCATCACCATCCACCCTGGCAAAGTGGTGCTCGCGCTTCACACTCTCAGCGTACAGATGCCTTGCAATGTGCTTGAGAATCGCATCTCCTATACCAAATCCAAAAATATTATTAATCGATTTAAAGCCGTCAATATCAATCAACAGCAATCCGTTTTCACCATAATGGCGCTTACCTGCCTGATAAAGACTAGCGCCGACCACATGTTCCATATGGTTACGATTCGGGATACCCGTGAGGTAGTCCGTTCTATTTTGTTGTTCTAATTGCCGTTTCACATGGATGATGTTTTGCATGGAGGTGCTCAGCTGATACCAGCCAACCACAATGACTAAAAAGAAACCACCCAATATGCCAATAGTGGCCGGATGTAGCGCCTTAAAGTAAATAATGAGCAATGTGACCGGGAGCAATAACACCAAAGGCAATAACAGGCTTAGCACATTGCTGACATGGCTGCTTTCCTCGCTCCGCTTGGGCACCGCCAATTGCTTCATTTCCGGGTGCAGCGCTACTGCACCGTACATGACATAAGCAAATAACCACAGCATTAAATTCAAATCATTGGGCACAGCCAGACTATGGCTGGTTCCGTGAAATAAAGACTCCCCAGCGGCAAAAAAAAATGTCGCCACGACCAGTAAAATAAATGCTTTTGATTGATTGACATGACTGCTGATCCACACCCAAAGCAACATGCCAATTTCCACATAAGACAGGGTGGGGTACACCATTCTAAAAACCTGTGGGCGATCAATCGAAAATCCGTAGCGGACAATGGTAGGTAAAAATAGAAACTGCCAACCGATCAGAATCAAACTGGTGGCCAAAATCCAGCCTTGGAAGCATCCGTACTTTGGAAATTCTCGATGCCGTTTGCTGGCAAATTGCCAAAGCGCAACAACCATGCACAGGTGACCTAGCAAGAGAAAGCCATCCGCAATTGAAATGTGTGTACCAAATGCACCGCTCGCGTCGCTATTGGCTTGAATCAACGCACCAAGACATTGTGATGCGATAGCAACTACATAATAGATCCACGGGCTACGCACTTTTGGCTGATAATGGTTTACGCCCCAGCCAGCGCAAAGTAAGCTATAGAAAACAATCGTAAAATACAAGGTATCGCGCATACCAAACTGAGCCGAGAACGGTATCAATAAAGTAGCCAATGCGCCTAGTGTTAAGTACGCCTTCCAACTCACCATAATATTTTTATTCTTAAAGTCGCCACACAAACCCATGGCGTGCGTTGAGTGAATATTGCCAACCCCTACCATCATTACTACGCAATTTAACTGCCCATTAAACGCTTGCTTATTCAGAATCAAAAGTAAATGATTGTTAATTTTTAAATATTTGAGGCAATTCAAGCACTTGTTAAGCTTTAAACACCCACAACAGCGTAAAATATAGCCCTCAAAAGCTCTATTAACGCCTCCGCACGTTATAATGAGTAACTACAGTAATAATTAGCGCACATGATTAAACACTTACCAGACAACCACTCCAATAACTTTATTAAGTTACGCAACAGCCTCATCAGCGCCACCGGCAAAGCCATTGGCGATTACAACATGATTGAGGAAGGCGACACCGTGCTGGTCTGTATGAGCGGTGGCAAAGACAGCCACGCCATGTTGATGATTCTGCTAGCACTGCAAGAGCGCGCACCGATCAACTTCAAGCTGATTGCCATGAATTTGGATCAGAAACAACCTGGGTTTCCAGCAGATATTCTGCCTGCGTATTTTGAAAAACTAGGCGTTGAGTACCGCATCGTAGAAGCGGACACTTACTCTATCGTCAAAGAAAAGATTCCCGAGGGCAAAACCACCTGCAGCCTTTGCTCGCGCTTACGTCGCGGCATTATCTATACCACTGCGCAGCAGCTGGGTGCAACCAAAATTGCGCTAGGCCATCACCGTGATGACATTGTAGAAACGCTGTTCTTAAATATGTTTTTTGGTGCAAAAATGAAAGCCATGCCGCCTAAACTTGCGACTAACCGCGGCCAGTTTATGGTGATTCGCCCGCTCGCTTATTGCGCTGAAAAAGACATTGCGAGCTATGCACGCCAAATGGAGTTCCCAATTATTCCTTGTGATTTATGTGGCAGCCAAGAAAATCTACAGCGCCAAAAAGTCAAAGACATGCTTAACCTTTGGGAGCGTGAACAACCTGGTCGCATCAACAATATTTTCCGTGCGATTGGTAATGTAGAGCCATCGCACCTCACTGATTTTGATTTGTATGATTTTAAAAACCTAAGTCAAGCCAAGCCAGAGGACGAAGACCCGCTATTTGGTGATATTGCCAACGAAGGCGCTGCGCTGAACATTGCGACTGATGACGGCAAACGCATTGAATTTGCTAGAAAGATACAATCTTAATTAATTTTTTTATCGCTTCATTGGTTTTTATAGACTTTATACCCGCCTGATGTTGTCTATCCGGCAGTTAGCTTGCTATTATCTACCACAACCCTTACACCCTAGGTTTAAATGTCTAAACTGCTCATTGTTGAATCCCCTTCCAAAGCAAAAACGCTCAAAAAATACTTAGGCAGCGATTTTGAAGTACTGGCCTCTTATGGCCATGTGCGCGACCTCATTCCAAAAAATGGGGCGGTGGATCCTACACAACAATTTGCAATGAAATATGACATCATCGACCGAAATAGCAAACACGTAGACGCCATTGCCAAAGCGGTGAAAGTTGCAGACAGCATCTACCTGGCAACAGACCCGGACCGTGAAGGGGAAGCCATTTCATGGCATATTGCAGAGATATTGGCAGATAAAAAACTGCTAAAAAATAAACTGCTGAAACGTGTGGAATTTAACGAGATCACACAAACGGCCGTGAAATACGCGATTGATCATCCACGCGATATCGCCATGAACTTGGTCAATGCGCAACAAGCACGCCGTGCATTGGATTATTTGGTGGGTTTTAATTTATCGCCATTGCTATGGAAAAAAATCCGCCGTGGATTATCTGCAGGCCGCGTGCAAAGCCCAGCATTACGCTTGATAGTGGAACGTGAGCTAGAAATCGAAGCGTTTACCTCGCAAGAATATTGGTCTATTCATTTAGATGCGTTAAAACACGCGCATCGTTTTAATGCCAAGTTAATTCAACTTAATGGCGAAAAAATAGAACAATTCAGCGTGATTAATCATGACCAGCAAGCAGATATTGTGGGTAAATTACTCATTGCTTCTGCTGGCAAAACCACCGTCAGCCGTGTCGAGAAAAAACAACGCAGCCGCAGCCCTGCTGCACCATTTACCACCTCTACATTGCAACAAGAGGCGGTGCGGAAGCTAGGATTTACCACCAGCCGTGCCATGCGTATTGCCCAGCAATTGTATGAAGGTATTGATGTAGGCAGCGGTACAGTGGGTTTAATTACCTACATGCGTACTGACTCCTTCAGCTTGGCTGCAGAAGCCGTGATGCAAATCCGCGATTACGTGAAGAAGAATTTTGAGGCGGATTATTTGCCAAAGTCGCCCATCATGTACAAAACCAAAGCCAAAAATGCACAAGAGGCGCATGAGGCGATTCGCCCCACTGATATCTTCCGCAGCCCAGCTAGTGTGCGTCAATACTTGAATGATGAACAATTCAAATTGTACGAAATGATTTGGAAACGTACGTTGGCATGCCAAATGACACAGGCCAAGTATGATGCAGTGAGCGTAGACCTATCCGTGGGTACCGATGCCACATTATTCCGTGCATCTGGCCAAACCTTAGTGTTCCCTGGCTTTATTGCGGTGTACATGGAAGGCACCGATGATGCTGAAGAAGAAAGCGAAGCCAAATTACCGCACCTCGAAACCGGTGAAGTACTCAATGTTGAAAAAATCTATGGCGATCAACATTTTACTGAGCCACCACCACGCTATTCAGAGGCTAGCTTGGTAAAAGCACTAGAAGAGTATGGCATTGGCCGTCCTTCGACTTACGCCAGTATTATCAGCACATTGCAAGACCGTGAGTATGTACTACTAGATAAAAAGCGCTTTACACCCACTGATGTGGGTCGTGTGGTCAATAAATTTTTGACTGAGCATTTTACGCAATACGTGGATTATGACTTTACTGCCAAATTAGAAAACGAGTTGGATGAAATCGCTGAAGGCAACCGTGACTGGATTCCCGTCATGGATAAATTTTGGCAAGGGTTCAACCAGCAGATTATCAATAAAGCCGATGTAGACAGACCGGGCAATGAGCTGATTGATGAGCTTTGCCCAAAATGTGGCAGGCAGTTGCAAAAGCAGCTTAGCCGATTTGGTACATTTATTGGTTGTACAGGCTACAACGCAGAACCGAAATGTGATTATAAACGCAGCATGAATGGTGCCGCACAAGCTGGCTCTGATCCTGTGACGATTGGTACGGATGCTGAATCAGGCAAAGAGATTTACTTAATGAATGGCCCTTATGGTCCTTATTTACAAGTGGGCGTTGCAGTAGAAGGTGAAAAGAAAAAACCAAAACGCGTCAGCATTCCTAAAGAGGTACCACTTGCCAACGTCAATATTGATATTGCCAATATGCTGCTTTCTTTACCGCGCGACTTAGGACAACACCCTGAGACGGGCAAAAAAATTGTTGCTAATATTGGTCGCTTTGGCCCATATGTGAATCATGATGGCAAATTCAAATCTATTCCAAAATCAGAAAGCGTATTTAGCATTGATTTAGCCGGCGCTGTGACATTGCTTGCAGCGGCCAACACTGGTCCTGCACCTATCGCTGACTTAGGCCCGCACCCAAGCGGAGAGGGGCGTATTGAAGTATATGCAGGACGTTATGGCCCATATGTACAGCATGCCAAAGTACGTGCCACACTGCCTAAGAGCGTTACACCAGAAGAGTTAACCTTGGAAGAAGCATTAGCGCTGTTGACAGAAAAAGCGGCTAAAGAAACACCTGCGAAGAAAACCGGTACCAAAAAGACTACGGCTAAGAAAACAACGACGGCTAAAACCACCAAAACAGAAACTGCAACAATCATAAAAGCAGGGGCCGCTAAAAAAGCGACTGCAAAAAAGGCCAGCGCTAAAAAAACCGCGACAAAGAAAGCTGCGACTAAAAAATCGGACGCAGCTTAATGGCTCTCTAGCACCTCACTTTCACCCATAAAAAAACACGCTATTAAGCGTGTTTTTTTATGGGTCTTTTTATAGAGATATCCCTGGCTTAGTTTAATCAACCATACTTAAATGAAAGTCGCCCGCCAATAAATCTCTCTAGTTAATATCGGTTGAGATAGTAGCTGTTTGACCTAAAGTCACGGGCACCACATCGGCATCTTGCGCCTGAGTAGGCTTCGTCTCGGTATTATGCTCAATCCATTTTCTCACACGGTTTGCATCACCAATTCTGGAATATTTTCCATAAGAATCCAGTAGCACGATAATCACCGGCTCACCTGCCAATTGCGCCTGCATGACCAAACAGCGCCCTGCCTCGTTGATAAATCCAGTTTTAGATAGACCAATCACCCA
>Ga0208264_1000425_pt1 | contig 13636 bp, 12 predicted proteins | sample LakWasMet31_HOW6_2_FD_183873 | JGI IMG/M metagenome (GOLD analysis project Ga0208264, IMG submission 183873) | Freshwater sediment methanotrophic microbial communities from Lake Washington under simulated oxygen tension - Sediment Metagenome... | ecosystem: Environmental > Aquatic > Freshwater >...
TACTGCAGGCACTCATACCCAGAAGTGCAATGGTTAGTAATGAGTACATAACGGTATTTTTCATGGTTTTCATTTTGATACCCCACTTTCTGTTGATTTTACTTAACTGCAGGCGTGTTTAGTTACGCCCCGACCTTAGTTGGATGGAGATATGTTAGTTTAGTTTCCGCAGGTGGAGTTCAGGGTCGGGTTTGTTTCGGGCGACCAAAAATAAAAGGACTCAGATAAGTCCGAGTCCTTTTTTCTTTTTGAGACCAAGTGACGGCTATTTTTATAAAACGACTTGCGTTCCGAGCTCAACAACTCTATTGGGAGGAATTTTAAAGTAACTTGCAGCACTGCCAGCATTTCGGAACATTGTGACAAAAAGCTTTTCTCTCCAGAGCGCCATTTCTGAACCAACTTTTGGAATTAATGTTTCTCTCCCTAAGAAAAACGATGTTTCCATTAACTCTAGCGGGAGTCCTTGTGATGCACAGCTTTCAAGCGCTTTTGGCAGGTAGGGTTGATCCATGAAGCCAAATTTAACTTTAACGCGATAAAAGTTGTTGTTAAGCTGTTCCACCATTACTCTTTGATTTTCTTCTACGTACGGGAAATCTAAAGTTTCTACGGTTAGAATTACCACTCGCTCATGTAAGCTTTTGTAATGTTTTAAGCTGTGCAGTAACGCATGCGGGGTCATTTCTGCGTTTGGTGTCATGAAAATGGCAGTGCCTGCAATTGGGTTGAAACTTAATGAAGACGTATTTTCTATAAACTGCGTTAATGGCATGGCCTCAGCAGATATCCGTTTATAGAGTAACTGCCTGCCCTGTTTCCAAGTGAGCATTAGGGTAAAGACACCTAAGCCTAGTAATAATGGGAACCAGCCACCCTCATGGACTTTAACCAAGTTTGCAGAAAAGTACACGACATCAACAGCGAGAAAAGCACCTGCTACTGCAATGCTTGGTACCCAACCCCAGCCCCATGATTTTCGTACCACCACAAATGCCAGCAGGGTTGTAATGACCATCGTACCGGTAACTGCGATGCCGTAAGCTGCCGCCAGCTTGGATGAAGAGCCAAAGCCTACCACCAGTACCGCAACTGCAATCAACAGTGCATAGTTCATACCCGGCAAGTAAATCTGCCCGATTTCTTTTCCGGATGTATGCTGCACTTCCATGCGTGGCGCATAACCTAACTGGATTGCTTGTTGGGTGATAGAGAAAGTACCGGAAATAACAGCTTGGGAGGCAATCACGGTGGCTATGGTTGCTAATATCACCATTGGTAATAATGCCCAACTGGGGGCCAGTAGGTAGAATGGATTGGCAATTGCTTCGGGATGAGATAGCAGTAATGCCCCCTGTCCGTAGTAGTTAAGCACCAAGCCAGGAAGTACCAAGCCAAACCAAGCTATTTGAACCGGTTTACGACCAAAGTGCCCCATGTCCGCATATAGTGCTTCGGCACCTGTTAACGCTAGAACAGAAGCGCCCAGTGAAAAGAAACCAAGCACCGGATCAGTGATGAAATACCGTAGCGCATAGATTGGATTCAATGCAGCCAATACTTGTGGGTTATTTGCAATATTGATTAAGCCTAAGATGCCGAGACAGCTGAACCACAATACCATGATGGGGCCAAATAACTTTCCGATCTTGGAAGTCCCATATTTTTGCATGACAAACAAAGCAATTAACACGCTAAGTGCTATTGGCAAGATATAAGGTTTAAATGCCGGCGTGACGATTTCTAGTCCTTCTACTGCTGAAAGTACAGAGATCGCCGGTGTTATCACGCTATCCCCATAAAACAGTGCAGCACCAAACAGCCCGAAAAGCATCAAGAGTTTGGCATAGGGACGGTCGGCCGCACCGCGCAACACTAGCGCCATCAATGCCATGATGCCGCCTTCACCACGATTATCAGCGCGCATCACAAAAACTACATATTTGAGTGTGACTACAATGATGAGTGACCAGAAGATTAAAGACAATATGCCCAGTATATTGTCTGGCGTAATAGGAACAGGATGATGGGCTCCGGCAAAAATTTCTTTGATTGTATATAGCGGGCTAGTGCCTATGTCTCCATAAACAACGCCCAGTGCAGCTAAAGCCAGTACTGACTTGCTGCTTTTAATGTGTTCCGACATTATTAACTCCTATGGTTCAAAACGATATCCGATACCAGTCTCGGTCACTAAGTAAACTGGTTGGGTTGGGTCAGCTTCAAGCTTCTGGCGCAGATGGCTCATGTAAATTCGCAAGTAGTGTGCGCTTTCGGTATGGTTGGGGCCCCATACTTCCTGCATCAGTCGGCGATGACTCATGATTTTCCCCGTGTTTGATAGCAGAACGCCGAGTAGGCGATATTCGATTTTGGTGAGATGCACCACATTGCCGCTTCTACTAACGGTGTGTTTGGAAAAATCCACCTCTACATCCCCAAAATTAAACTTAGGGGAGCTGTCTGCGCCACTTAGTCGCCGCCTGGTGACGGCACGTACGCGAGCAAGCAACTCGCCGATGCCAAATGGTTTGGTGAGATAATCATCTGCGCCTGCATCCAATGCGATAATCTTTTCGTGTTCATCGCTACGTGCGGATAAAATGAGTATGGGTGCTGTAGACCAGTTGCGAAAGTCACGAATCACATCTACGCCATCCATGTCCGGTAGTCCCAAGTCCACCAGCAGTAAGTCTGGTTTGCGTGAGCCAGCTTCAATCAGGCCGCGTTGTCCAGTTTCGGTATCAAATACTTTCCAGCCCTCCCGCTCCAGAGACTCTTTTACAAACAGTCTAATTTGGGGGTCGTCCTCAATCAGAATCACCGTGTTGGTTGGGCTCATGGTGAGTCACCAATTTCTGAATCCAAGGTTGGCGGGTTGCCCAGCAGCAAGCATAAGGTGACACATGCGCCGCCATCTGGGTGGTTAACGGCTGTTATCGTGCCGCCATGCGCATCAATAATGGCTCGGCAGATAGCTAAGCCTAAGCCAACTCCGGGGATGCTTGACTCAGCATGGTCGCGTGTAAACATTTGAAATAGCGCTTCGGTTTGGTCTGTAGAGAAGCCATAACCATGGTCGCGCACTTCAATGCATGCGGAATCTCCGTCAACAAATCCTTGTATCTCAATAGGCTGCCCTTTTGGGGAATACTTGGCTGCATTTTCTATCAGATTACAAATTACCCGCTCTAACAGTACGTCATCAAACGCAACAAGCGGTAGTGAGGGTGACAGTGTTACCTTAATCGGGTGTTCCGTCAGTGATGGTTTTAATAATTTAATGGCTGAGCCGATCACTTCCTCGTATAGACGCCAATCTTTTTGCAGATTAATCTTGCCTGCATGTAGCCTAGCCATATCAAGCAGCTTATCCACTAAGTTACACATTGCTTGCGCCTGATTACGAATAGCAGCGATAGCATTGCGCATCGATGTATGGGCTGGGTCGGCATTAACTGCAAGTGCGTCAATCATGCCGATGAGGCCGGTTAGCGGCGTGCGTAGATCATGCGAAAGGGCGGATAAAACAGAGCTGCGCAAGCGTTCGCTAGTGGCTTCAATTTGCACCTTTTGAGCAATGTCGACATAGTGCAATCGTTCAATCGCAATGGCGACTAGATTAGCAACGGCTTGGAGCTGAGCTTTATCAATATCTTCCAACGTATCAACAGCCATCATGACTACTACACCGCGCACGCCATTGGGGGATATCAGTGGAAACACTAGAGTAGATTGGCCGCTGTCAGATATTTGGTTTGATTCCATAAATCTACCCTGTTGAATCGCCATGTCAGCCAGAATGTTTAATGGAGTATTCTCAGAAATAGATTGAAGCGCCCCGTTACCATCAAGCAAGTGTAGTGTTGCTATGCATTTAGCGCCTGATAAATAACGCAGTAATGCCTCTGAGACCTGATCCTGATTGATGATGCCTGCCAGCTCACGCGCTAGCTCATATAAACGATGTGTATGTTGCTCACGTTCAACAGCGGCCTCTTTTTGCTTGCCAAGTATTGCCGTTAAATGCGCAGTAGCAAGACCTACCCCTAGCATTACAGCAAACGTTACCAAGTACTGCACATCATTAATGGCAAATGACATTTGTGGCGGGACAAAGAAAAAATCAAACAATGCCACGGCTAAAAATGCCGACATCACGGCAGGGCCGCGCCCCAATTTAAGTGCAATGAGAAATACCACAAGTAGAAACAGCATGACAATGTTTGCCGAATCCAAAATATGGCTGAGCGGTGAAGCAAGCGCTGCGGTCACCACGCAAACCACAACAGCAATTAGATAATTGCGATTTTTGTTCTTATTGTTAAGGTTGCTAGACATGTTAATTAAAATTACCTTTTAATTACTGCATTGAAAGTTTTATAGAGAATGCACTAATTTATGTAAAAAAAGTGTAAATTTTTTTTGAAAATATAGTGCCTGCAGTCGGATACTTTTTCCGTACATTATTTAAATATTGCTGCTTTATTTACTAAGTAGAAAAAAGTTTTGCTACGATGGATGTAATTCATTACTACACGGCTGTGTTCGACTCACAGGAGTGGCACCAAAAATAAAAGAACTCGGAGAAATCTGAGTTCTTTTATTTTTATGTATCCAAGATATGTTTAATTTACTTATTATGATTAAAGGAGTGTAATCTATTCTATAGATGGTAAAAAAGGCTAATTCATTATGGATGTAATTGATGGTGTAATGTTGGATTGCGAGGAAATGCAGAATAAATTGGAAATGGGGGAGTTGATATTTTTCAAAAAGTGCCCATTTCCTTTACCCACACCAGATGATCTAGAGTTTTTACTATCACAGGAGGTCTATGAGGCAAAAAGTGTGAGCTATTTTCCGGATAATGGATTTATACATGGATATCGTGGAAAAACTGTGGAAGATGAAGTGAGAATCCGTAATATTCTGTCTCAATTTAGTTCTAGAGCCACAAGCTGGTTAGCTCAAATGTTGCCGAGCTATTATTCTCAGATGCGCTTTGGTCCATTAAGATTCCGTATAGAAGAGGAGAAAGGCCGTAAAAATGTTGAGCCACAATACTCTGGTTCTGTTCTACATGTTGATATGAATGGAGATGCGCCTACTCATGGTGAAAGTTTTTTGCGTATATTCGTTAACATTAATCCTGTTAAGCCAAGGTATTGGGTTACATCTGACAGTTTAGGGAAATTGCTGGATAAATGGGGTGATGATGTTAGGGTACCTAATGAACGTATGCAGGGATTTTGTGATGATGCTAGATTGTTTATGAATGGTTTGTTGAAAAGGCGTACACTTGCTGACTCTGCATATCATCGCATTATGTCTAGGATCCACTATTATGGAAAAACCAATGACTATTTGCAGAATAGAGCGCCTCAGCACTCGTGGGTGTTTCCTCCTGGTTCTGCTTGGCTAGTTTTCTCAGATATTACAAGTCATGCTGTAAAGGAGGGGCAGTTTGCGATTGATCAGACTTACTTCATACCTTCAACAGCATTCAAGAATCCAGAACGCTCTACAAAGGCTTTGATTAAAAGATTTTGGGCCAGAAAAGCTAGCAATGAAATTGTTTGATAGCTTGCCATATCAGATTGGTATTGTTGGGACCTTTGACGTTGAAAATTATGGGGATTTGCTATTTCCGATAATTGCTCAACAGCAGCTTAGTAGGCGCCTTGAAAATATCAAGGTGGTGCCTTTTTCACCAAATGCGTTATCTAAAAATCAGCCATGGCCAATAGATGTCCTATCTACAGATGCAATTAAAGATCAGTTGCCATTTCTTTCTGGATTACTGATTGGTGGTGGGCAGATCGTTAGATTTGATAAAGGTTATCCAATTCCAGTAAATTCAAATATTAATTTACCCATTGATTATTGGTTGATGCCGGCAGTTTTGGGAGCTGTACTTGGAAAGCCCGTTATTTGGAATGCATTAGGCGCGTGGACAGGATCATCTGTGCCTTCTTGTTATGCTGATGTACTGAAGGCAACCTTGTCGGCAAGTGCACTTGTTGCGGTTAGGGATGAAGCATCGTTCACACATCTGGATCAGCTTGGATCTATGGCAAAGATAGAGCAGATTCCGGATACTGCATTCTCTTTAGCGGCATTGTGGCCGAACAGTGAGTTTAGTAAAGAGTATGTTGCCTGGGGTGAAAAAATTGAGCTAAAAGCTCCCTATATCATATTACAGGCTGATAAACACTTTGAGTCTTACTTGCAGGAAATAACCGCGCTTCTGATTAGCTTAGAAGTTAAAACAGTTGTCATTTTGCCTGTTTGCCGCTGTCATGGTGATGATGGCCAGATTTTTAATTTAATGACTCCTTTCAATGTGATTGAGTCTGAGTGGCTTGATCCTATACTGACTTCTGAAGTCATTAAACATAGTAACCTCGTAATAGCCAGCAGCCTTCATGCATGTATAACTGCGATTTGTTATGGGATTGCATGTGTGCGTATTGATAGCTTCAATCACTCTGATCGGAAGTTTGAGATTGTTAATAACTTTAATAATGTATGTCGCTTGAATGAAACGGATCGAATTGTAGATTTGTACAAAAAGGGGGCTGAGGTTGATCCTCTGGCTATAACTTATGCCAACTTATTAGAACAATATTGGGATAGGGTCGTTGAAATTATTGCAGGCTGGAAAACGTCTGAAAGTGCAAATGCAACTTCAATCATGTTACCTGTGATAATGAACTTGCTAAAAAATATGGATGTTAGTGAGTTAACTCAGGAAACTCCGAAGAAAAAACGCTCAATTTTGAGCATACTCCGCCATGGCCTTTGAGTTGTGATTGACGAGACTAAACTGGAGCGGAGTTATTGATCAAGAGTAATTGATATTGTTGATCACTTGAGTTAGTCGTGAAAATAAGCAGCGGCAACCTTATTTATTTCGTCATCCATTCGAATTCTGCCATGCTCGAGCCAGATCGCTCGGTTACACGTCTGTAGTAACTGTTCTTTAGAATGCGTTGCAATAACCAGTATATTGGTTTGGTGCACCAAATCATTAAGACGTCGTTTTGCCTTTTCCTTGAACCCTTCGTCACCGACCGATAGCCATTCATCCATCAGTAGTATTTCCGGGTGCACGATAGTTGATACAGCGAATGCTAGGCGCAAATGCATACCTGATGAATACGTTCGTACCGGCATATCGGCAAAACCGCCCAGTTCAGAAAATTTAATGATCTCATCGATATTTTGATTGATGACTGCCTTGCTTAAGCCAAGCAGGCTGCCGCGAATGTAAATATTTTCTCTGCCGGTAGCTTCATGATCTATACCGAGCGATATGTCGATTAGCGAACCGACTTCACCATCAACTTTCACAGTGCCACCAGATGGAAAGTAAACACCCGACAGCAGGCGTAGTAGAGTACTTTTTCCAGCACCGTTGTGACCTACAATCCCAACGCGATCTTTATCCTCCAGTGTAAAATTCAAACCTTCAAGCGCTCGGACCTTTACATTGCCTTGCTGGTCGGTCTTAAGTTGACCACCGGTTGCCACTTTAATCAGGCTGTTTTTCAAAGAGCGGCTGTTAGCGTTATAGATTGGGAAATCTACACTGACGTTATTAAATTCAATTTTAGCCATTATTTATTCTTTAAGTCATAACCAATAAGCAATACGGCGCCTATAATTGCCGTAAAAGGTAAGTGCTAATAATGAGCCGATGACGGCCATGGCCATCGAAACCAGCCAATTGCTTGCAGTTGGCATTGTCCCAAGTAGCGGTGCGCGCATAATCTCCAGTAAGTGATAGGCCGGATTAAGGTCTAACAAATAGCTATTGACGTGAGCAGAGATAGTTTTTGGCATCCAGATGATCGGTGTTAGATAAAACATAACCTGAATCACACTGGCCACAATTTGTGGCATGTCTCTATATCTTGCGCAGATGGTTGCCAGTATGAGGGCCATCCAAGTTAGATTGATGGTTGCTAGTATAAAGCCAGGAATACTTAGAAGCGCAACTAATCCTAATGGTTTGCCTACAATGAGCAGCACGATTGGGAATATAACTATGTTGTGCCCTAGCGTTAAGAGGTTGCGCCAGACCATGCGCAGAAGGTGCACAAACAATGGAATTGGCAACTGTTTGATGATGTTTTCTGCGGCGATAAAGGCGAGACATCCCTCAATGATTATATTGGAGATAAACGTCCATAAGATAATACCAATTGCAATAAACGGCAGAAAATCCTGAGTGGGGGTTTTGAAAACCTGACTAAATACCAGTCCTATAGCTCCAATCATCACGCTCATACTGATTGTTAACCAGAATGGCCCTAGTGCTGAACGTCTATAACGCTGCTGGATATCCTGCCAGCCTAAGAGTGTGATTAGGGGGTATCGTTTAACCGCTGCGGTTAAATCCAGCCATGCAATGCTGAAAGAGTTGTTTTGCATTTATTATGATTAGAGTTTTTGTATAAACTTGCAATATAGAGCTATATCATATCATCACTTATTGCATATCCCGATTCTAATAATTTGCTATTACATTTTTGAGAATATCAATGTTCAGCTAAATAATTTGAAATTAGCTAGTAGTCCCATGATGATTTATTTAGAGCCATTAGTTAATGGTGGAGAATAACTCAGGTTCTGGCTTTCAGAATCCCCCAGACTCTGTCAGAAACGCGGGGTTTAATATATTTAACCGTTAGTATTTTAAATCTTTCCCAGGGGTTGAAATGTAACAAAGATAGCCAATGTAGCAGCAAGCTGGATGCGTTGGTATAAGTCACCCAGTTATATCTGTTTGTTAGTAATTCAAAAGCGTTCATTCTGGACGGATTTGCAAAAAAATACTCCGCTAGTGTTGATTTCCCTGAAACTAAACTAGCATCAAAAACATTACCATTGGCATAGTATTCATGAATTCTCAGTGCAAGGTCGTCCGATATGTGTTTGGGATAGTTAATCCAGTCGTTAGGACGCATGTCTGCTTCAAAATAGTAACGCTCGTTGGTGGTACTGCACTCAATGCAGGTAACATTACAAAAACCATGTGCACTTAATGTTTTACCTAATGCAGACAGTTCTTTAAAAATACGAGGATCAATACAATTTAAAGGGTAATAAACTCTCTCTTTAGAAGGGCCGTAAGGTTCGTTAATGTTAGAAATGCTATGACTACAGCTAAAGCATATTAGCTCGCCATTTTGAAAAAAGGCTGATAAATCAGTAAGTCTACCCTCAATATACTTTTGAATCAGAATGGGTTGTTCCTTGAAATGAGATGGGACATTTATAATGTCAATCTCACTATCGAGCCGGAACGTACCAATGCCACCGCCAGAGTAATCAATTTTTAAAAGGGCTGGGTAACCAACACCTTTCACTTCTTCTGCCAGCGTTTCCCATCTCTCAAGCTTTTTGTAAGGCGGAGTAGTTATGTTAGCCAGAGATAAACGTTCTGACAGTGCTATTTTTGAACAAATATGCCCCACTGCCTTTGCACTGCATATAGGTAGCAATTCAAGTTTTTCATCCTCAGTGAGTGAGGAATCTGTAATTAGTTTGAGTGCAACATCACCCAGCGCGACAGTTAAGTGATACTTACCTGCAAGGCTGGAAGTGAGTGCTGTGAATTGATCAGGGTTTGTAAAAAAGAATAATCGGTTAATATTTCTGTATAAATAATGGAAACGGTCTGAAGATACCATATCTAACTCAAAGCCAGACCGTTTCAATAGGTTTATCATTTCCGTGTTGCGGAAACTTCGCTGGTCAGCAATCAGTAAAGCTCTAAATTTTTTCATTCATTATTTTTTTGAAGTTTTGTTCACCAATCGAGTTTTGGAGCACAGCTTTCTGCTCAGCATTTAGTAACCATTTCAACTTCTCAACTTTCTGATGTGTAGGGTTTTTCACTAATAGTTCGATTTTAATAATCGAGTATTCCCTAAAAATTTTTTCCCACAAGTAGTGGGTAATATTGAGCGCCTTGTATCCGGATAGCTTGCGTTTTGAGAATAGCTTTTTAATCCAATGACGGTTCAGCTTAACGCGGTTAATGTAATTAAGAGTTATCTTTAGTAGGTCTCTAATTGATAACCTAGTCCTATCATGTAAAGCGATTTTATGATCTATAAACCATTGTGACATGCCAACTTCGTACTTTTTAATTACATCATCTCTATCGCTGATAGGTGTCATATTGCGCCACCAGTTTTTAAAGGCCGGTGAGGTAATGACCGATTTTCCATAGAAGGAAAAAAAATAACTCTGAATATGATAAGCCGGTAAGCTACAGGTTGATAGCCCATACATGCCCTCTTGGTTAAGATGTTTTAAGTAACGCTCATAAAGATTGTTCGGCTTAAAACATATAAAAGAGCTATTCCACATGATGATATGGTCAATCTCGCTGATATTGTTGATGAGTTCTAGCCCCAGTTTATAAGACCAGAAGTCATAACCAATATTAGGGCGTATCAGGATGCGGACATAAGGCGCTAATACTTCTAAATACTCAGCCTTGAGATTTGTTGATACAAAAATAATTTGTTTCGCGAAAGCAGAAATATGTCGGATATGATTGACGATGTGCTGCGCTAGGAGCCCCTCATTGTCATAATGCGCAATAATAAAAACAATATTGTTATTTTTTGGAGTCATACTACAGGCGCTTAAACAGTCATAGGTAATATTACTACATTGTTGATAGCCAGTCTAAGTCTATAAAGGCGTGCTTAGCACAAGTGTATATGATGATTTCGAAAGTTAGAGTCCGAGTTTTGGCGGTTTAATCCTGCTGTTGTCTCTATCAATGTCCTACTCTGAATTTCAGTAGGTGGTTTTGGAGTTTAGCTATGCCCTGATTATCAGTCCCCAGTATTGGCAGCACTGGTACTGGAGCGTTAGCACTTGCGTTATTATTAGGTATGCAAGAACAAGAGTATTCATGTTGCTATTATTGCGATATGTACTTTTATTTCATCCTGATTAAAAGAGTCGAAAGAAATTGGTGAGTGTTTCTGAATGCCTCCTAGCCAGCCGTACAAAGCAGAATGAACTGTTGAACTCACTTCTACCGCTTAATATGCTCAAGTAAATTATTAGAAAGGGTTTGTATGCAAAACAAGGCAATTATTCTGCAGGCTGGTGGCGGTTACGATAAGGTGACGGTTGGCACACGTGATGCTAAAGACCCCAAAGCAGGTGAAATCACTGTGCGTTTGCATGCTAACTCGCTCAACTATCACGACTTTGCGGTAGTGAGTGGTATGTGGGGGCCGGTCGAACCTAGAATCCCCATGGCTGATGGCGCCGGCGTAGTGACTGCGGTGGGTGAGGGGGTGACAGAGTTTGTAGTGGGTGACCATGTGGTTAGTACGTTTTTCCCCACTTGGCTAGAAGGGGCGCCACTGGTAGAGGGCTTTGCTACGGTACCGGGTGATGGGGTGGATGGCTATGCACGCGAAATGGTCACTGCTTCGACCAATGCTTTTACTAAAGCGCCCAAAGGCTGGAGCCATGTAGAGGCTTCCACACTCACTACGGCTGGGCTTACCGCATGGCGTGCATTAATGTCAGATGACTCTTTAAAGCCAGGAGATACCGTACTGATACAAGGCACCGGGGGTGTTTCTATCTTCGCGCTACAGTTTGCAAAAATGGCAGGCGCCACCGTGATTGCAACATCATCCAGCGATGACAAGTTAGAAAAACTCAAGCTACTTGGCGCAGACCACTTAATCAATTATCGAAAGACCGCTAATTGGGGCGAGCTTGCACGTGAAATTAGTGGTGGACGGGGTGTCGACCATATTGTGGAAGTTGGTGGCCCGGCCACACTGGATCAGTCTATGGCGGCAGCGCGCGTTGGTGCACACATTTCAGTGATTGGCATTCTGACGGGGTTGGGTGGCGAGGTTTCTATTGTGACGGCGCTCATTAAGCAGCTACGTTTGCAGGGGCTTATTGTGGGCAATCGCACACAGCAGCAGGACATGATTAAAGCGATTGATGCAAATAAAATGCACCCGATGATTGATAAAGTGTTTCCTCTGGAGAGCATAGTCGAGGCTTTTCAATATCAGGAGACTAATAAGCATTTCGGTAAAATCTGTTTAGAAATGTAAACCTTCATTTAATTAAGCAATATTTATTTAAGAAGAATTTAGTAATGCGCAGTTTTGTAGTTTAACCGATTGATTATTAATTAAATTATGTAGAATATATTGCATGAAACAGATTCTAGTCTATTCCGATTCGCTCTCATGGGGCATCATTCCCATGACTAGAAAGCGTTTTGACTTTAATCAGCGCTGGCCTGGCGTTATGGAGAATCAGCTACTACGCTTAGGTAAAGATGTGCGCGTGATTGAAGATTGCCTTAACGGTAGGCGCACTGTTTATGAGGATGCAATCAAACCCGGCCGTAATGGTTTGATTGGTTTGGCGCAGAGAGTAGAAGTAAATTCGCCGTTGGCGCTGGTGATTGTAATGCTGGGAACAAACGATTTTCAGTTCAATCATGATCACAACGCATCTGATGCGGCATTTGGCATGCGAGCGTTGATTAAGGAGATTCGCAGTGCGCCGATAGAGCCGGGCATGCCTGTTCCTGAAATACTGGTAGTAGCTGCACCGCCAATTAGTGAAGCTAAGGGCGATATTGCCGCGAAATTTAAGGGAGCTGAGAAAAAGTGCATAGGCCTAGCGGATGCTTATCAAGCGTTGTGTAAAGAGCTGCAATGCCACTTTTTTGATGCAGGGTTGGTGACCGCTGCCAGTAAGGTTGATGGCGTACATCTTGATTTGGAACAGCACGTGGTGCTTGGTAAAGCACTATCAAACTATGTTGCTGGTTTTGCTTAAGTATTGGTAGCTTGCTGTATCAACATTGCGTTGTAACTAGCGATTTTTTGCAGGCCGTCATCCACTAAGCGGTCAATAAGGGATTGTGCCAATGAAAGAAACCTTAAAGCCCGGTATCAAATACGAACATAAGTTTTTGGTCCCTCTATCAAAAACGGTGCCGGCACTTTATCCAGAGTCCGAAGAGTTTGCCGCCATGCCCGAGGTGTTTGCAACTGGCTTTCTCGTAGGTTTGCTGGAGTGGGCATGCATTAAGGCGATTAACCCCCACATAGACTGGCCCAAAGAACAGACGGTTGGTACGCATATTGATGTTAGCCACCAAGCGGCCAGCCCTCCCGGTTGTAAGGTGACGGTAGCGGTTGAATTGCTTGTTATAGATGGCAGAAAGCTAGTGTTTAGTGTTGAGGCGCATGATGGGGTGGATTTAATTTCCAAAGGGCGTCATGAGCGCTTCATTATTAACAAGCAAAAATTTGATATAAAAATAAGTGAAAAAGCCAAGCTGATTTAGGTATTTCGACCATATTGGCAGGCTTTAAAAGTGATGAAAGCGCATTGGCGCAGCGGTAAGCGAAAATGTGAGCCTGTTACATCACTCAGGTTGCCATAAAGTAACGGTTTTTTGTATAGTTACTTAAATGGTTATAGAATCATCAGTAATAGCGGTGGAATATAAACCCAATCAATGCATACGGTAGACTAATTTTATGATTGCAGCGCCTATACCTGAAAATGAAGACAAACGCTTGCAAGCGCTGAGGGCGCTGTTAAT
>Ga0208264_1000426_pt1 | contig 13634 bp, 14 predicted proteins | sample LakWasMet31_HOW6_2_FD_183873 | JGI IMG/M metagenome (GOLD analysis project Ga0208264, IMG submission 183873) | Freshwater sediment methanotrophic microbial communities from Lake Washington under simulated oxygen tension - Sediment Metagenome... | ecosystem: Environmental > Aquatic > Freshwater >...
TAAAAAGACAAAGCCGTAACTGTCCTGTATTTATTTGTGTAGCGACTAGCAGTGATTTCAACCTTTCAATATAGTGTATTGATTAAGCTCCATTGACCGCTATCGAGAAAAACTGACTACCAACCAATCAAGCGGTCTACGCCTGCTTAGGGTCGTTTGGAGGCGGTGGTGTCGTCAACTGGTTAAAATTATTAAATGTCTGCTCTAATTCTGTCCTTTAAAGGTTATAATTGAAATTGCAGAATCAGTAAAATACCCGAGAACACGGCAATAATAGTTTTATCGAGATAATTTATGTCAGTAATTGTAGAAGGTAAGGTCAAGTGGTTTAACGATACCAAAGGTTTCGGTTTCATCGAACAAGAAGGCGGGGAAGACGTATTTGTCCACCACAGTGCCATCAATGGCAATGGTCGTAAATCCTTAAAAGACGGGCAACGCGTCACACTGGAAGTCACAGCGGGACAAAAAGGTCTACAAGCGAATAACGTCACCCCGTTGTAACCATAGACCAGCTCAGGAACAGCGATAATATTTTCTTTTGATACCTAGGCTTTAATAGGGCTTATAATCCAAATGAACAACTGGACGTATTTAGGCCAAGTCCGCGTGTCTGCCTGTGCGTTCAAAACGCACAACATTACCTGCGATCTTGTAAATCAACAGCCAATCCGGCTCAATATGGCCATCTCTCTAACCCTTTCACCTTCAATTTGGAAGGGAGAATACCAATAGGACAGATTCGTACCGCGATGCAGAATAACCCCTAGCCGTTGACTTAATCTGTTGATATTACAGTCGCAACTGGCTTGAAACCCTCATGAAACGTGGTTTTCATTGCTTTCTCTTTACCAGAAAAATATTCTGACGATACTATGCTAACAACACATTGATAGATAAGCGTTTTATTGATTTCATCAACAGATTAAGTCAACGGCTTGGAATAACCCTAATGGCGGCCCCTTTACCTAAACCGGAAGGTAGTTAAAAATCATCGAAAAACAAGTCATCCAGGTCTTCAAACCGGGGCCTTTTAGCGATTTTATAATGCTTGAGCGATGCTTTTAGGGCGTTAAGATCTTGAAAGGCCGATAGTTCTTCTCGAATTTGAGCCGTATCACGCTTAATTTCCCGTATATTGTCTGCCAACTGTTGCATCAATCGTTTGGGCGACAACGGTAGATAGGATGGTAGGTTCAGTTGTAGTTTAAAGGGAAACTCGACTTGCGCAATTTCCTGTAAAAGATCGTCGAGCTGTTCCTTCAAGATCTTATTGATGTATTTTAAACGGTCTTCGGCAATATGGTTCATGTGGGCCTGGTCGATTTGTTCCGCCTCCAACTGCAATTCCAATAAGCGCAGCAAGTCCTTTTTGGCGTAAGCGGCATTAACTCGCTGCATGATTTCGGTTTTGCGCTCCCGTTCTTTGGGGTCTTGTTCCCGGTCGGGGTGTAAGGCCGAAGTCAATTTCCGGAACACTTCGCGTATCGATTGGCTGATGCTTTGCTCTTCCTGTTGTTGTTTGGCTTCCCGTTCGAGCTGTTTGGCGGTTTTTGGACGCTGACTGCGGCGTTCCTCAGCTTGGCGTTGCTGTTCCGCCGCCTTGTCTTTATGCCCTTGTAGCTTTTCTTGCAGCAGGTCCGCCATTTTTTCCGGCGAGGACAGGTCGAACTCCTCATCAATTTCAAAACCGTAGAAGTCCTCCATCATCGTTTTTAGGATTTCACCCGCTATGTCATCCGTTTCTTGTTGGACGGTGTCGAAATCGACCTCGCTGTGCTTGTCATGCAGGTCTTTGAGTTCGGCTTTTCCATGTACGCCAATCAATTCGTCCGTTATTTCACTGATTAAGTTTTGGATTTTTGCCTTATCGGTCTTTTTGAAGAGCTTATGTCCATAAGCGCGATCCAATAACTGGACCATCTGGATCCGCTCAGCGTTATAGGCCTCTACCAGCACCTCATAGTCTTCGGTCAGTTTGCGGTTATACTGGGGTATAACCTCTTGCCATTCCAGCAAGCGTTTTTTTTCGGCGTCAATTTTTTGAATCAGGGTATTGAACTGCTTTTGCGCTTTCGACAAGACTTTGTTGTCAGTGTTTGGGCTGATCCGGACAATTTTGCGGCTGGACGATGTCATGGGAGAAATAGTATTCGCTGGCTTCAATTAAGGTTTAGGGTCGCGACAAGGATTCGTTCGGCGTTGAGCAATAGAAAAATGGCTAGCGTTTGAGCTTAAATTGGTCCCGCGAGGCATTTACCCGAGCCTTCAATTCCTTCCCGGGTTTAAAGTGAGTGTTCACTTTAGCCGCTAACTTAAGGGGTTCGCCGGTTTTTGGATTGCGGCCAATGCGGGGTGGCCGATGCCGCAATTCAAAACTACCAAAGCCTCTGATCTCAATACGCTTGCCGTTGACTAAGGCATCGGTCAACTGTCCCAGAATACAATTCAGCGCCGATTCGACATCCTCTTGCTGAAGGTCAGGAAATTTTTCATTCAGCATGTGCACCAGTTCGGATTTAACCACTTTTTGCTCCTTGACCCTTACTAAGATAATGAATTCATTTTAGCAAAAACGCTTCGACCAAATCCTGGAATTTTTAAAAAATTTAGGGTGCTAATAAACAAAAGACTCTAAAGTTTCATACAATTTTTCTGAACACCTATTCGATAAGGCTTTCAGTTTGTTTTGGATCTCTCAAAACTAACCTTCTTAGGTCATTAAATTTTTCAGGCGCCTTATGTTACTCCCAATCAAAGGTAGCCAAGCCATGATTTCCTGGATCGTGTTTTTCCGTAAAGGTGTCGAACGCTGGTTACGGCCGTTGCCATGTAATTGCACACAAGCCGTATCGCCCAGAACTACATCGCATCCTTGACACATAGGTCGATGGTTTATGGCAGAACGCCACTCGACAACCAATGTTACTGGAAATAATTCTACACAGATTGATCAAATGGGTCTGATTCTCATCAAAACCCATGTTGCTCTTTGTTGCTGTTTTTTTCGACCGTTCTGCCTATACAAAACCGATCTTAAGCTGTCGTTTTGGTAATTCTCTTGGCTTAAAATCATCAACACTTATTGAATACGGACCGTCATCTGATGGTTTTGGCTGCCGAAGTACCGTCTTACCGCAGGCGCTTATCAATTCACGCTGAATAAGTCTTGGCGGCAGATCACTGTTGATGGCTTTGTCCATAACTGTCGGAGAGAGATCGGCATTAAACTGTGCCCCCCACGGGTGGTCCTTTCTGATTTTTTGATAGATAGAGCGTAAAACATTTTCCATTTGATGTGGCGTTGGGCGTTTTACTTCAATCACCGTAAATCTTGAAATTATAGGTTCTGAAATTAATTCAAGTTCGTTGGCTGTAGCTACCCAGACAATGTGTGAACAATCGGTTGGTATTTCCAATCCCTCATCAATAAAGCTAGCGGAGGTTTCCTTCTCTAATAATTGATATAAAGAACCTAATGGGTCATATCGTTTATCGCCACCCGATTTGTCAATTTCGTCAACTACGATCAATGGATTTGCGCAGCATCCACGTGCCAATGCTTCAACAATTCGTCCGGGTTTTCCCTCCGCCCAGCTAGATGACATGCCGCCTAATACAAATCCCGCTGTCATCCCTGATAAGCTGATTAACTCAAAGTGGGTCGCCATGATGTTAGCAAGGTCATGACAGAATGCCGTTTTCCCAATTCCCGGCTGCCCCGTCATGAGCAACGGATTGGCAGCGAAATGCGAGCGATCTGCAACCTGAGCCAAAGCTAGTTGTTCTCGATAAAACTCAATCACTTCAATAAAGTTTGGGAATTTCAACAATAATTCATCGAGTTTCTCGTTAATGTTGTTTGGAACAATTGCCAATGGCAAGAAGCCGGCAGTACCATCTAAAAACGCCAGAAATCGTTGGTAATTTCGATGTAAATTACTTTTTCTGTCGAAATTTTCTATTGCGACCTGCATTTTATCCACATTGAACACTTCAATTGTGTCAATTAATTGCTCAAGACTGCCCTCAGTATTTCCATAAGGATTGAGTGAGCAGTCCGCTTTACGTTTAAGGTATTGCCTAAGGCTGTTATTTTTTTCATGGGCATACATGGAGCTATCTCCGAATAAATTATTTAATTGAATTACCAGTTGCAGTTGCTAGCCAATGCGACTAGGCATTGGCTAGCTGACATTGATCGATCAGTTAATACGGTTAAAAGACTGGATGCTATACGGCGTTCTCAACTTGGCCCAAAAATAGTGTGTAGGCAGTCCCGAGAAAGCCATTTCTCTTGCTGAGAGTGCAGTACTGTACTGATCTGCCATTTTCACTAATAAGGTGCCTGGCAATTGAGGGAATTTCCCGGGGTGCGTCTGCCAGCTCAGCATTTGCCTAAGTGCATAAGCACCCTGTGACCATTGGAGCTGTAGCTCAACCAGGGCTGGCTCCAGCAATGTCAACGTTAAGACTTCATGAGCAACCATCTGACTAACCTCGGGATATATCATTGTTTCTACCTTACCGAAATCGTGTAGTAAAGCTGCAACGATCGCTAATGCGGCTTCTTTCGGATTAAGAGTTGCTATAGCGATGCGTTCAACCCATTCGGCACATTCAATACTGTGCAATAACAATCCTCCCGCGGAGCTATGGTGATGATTGTGGCTAGCAGGGACTTGAAAAAATGGTAACGAAAGCTGAAGATCGCTAAATACGTTGCCAAGCCACTCTCGAAGACAGGGCACCGAAATTCGTTCAATAATTCCCCACAATCGATCTAACGCTTCAAATGGTTCTGTCACTCGATAAATGTGTTCAAGTATGTCTACTGAGTAAGGTGCACGAATGCGTTGCCAGTGAGTAATGAACAAACACGGTTTATCAGACCTCTGGCTAGCAGCATTTGTCGAGAGTGTTTTTTCAGACTGGACGGTGAAGCCATTTTCACCTATGTCGACTAAAATGATGTCGCCAAGATTTGGGGGCAGCTCGTCCGGCAACTCCTGCCATTTACCAGAGAATAAACTTCCATCCGCTAATTCCATCAGTACAAAATGGACATTGGTATTAGCCGTATGCCGTGTCATCACCGATTTTACGCCCCCTATAAACCGATTAAGGAAACTGGTTTTCTGATCGACGTGAGCTTTCTTTGCTGGCAAGACTGACTGATTAGTTTGTTTTGCGAAGTTGGCAGTGGCATAGACTTTCATAATGACCTCCTAGCGACGAACTCAAGATTATCTAATTGCTTGATCAAAAAGTTGAATAAAGCACTGGCATCCAAGAACCGGATGTTGTAAGTTTCATTTTTCACCCAAATGCTTAATGCTTCACGATTGCTTAGCGAATCGACCATGCCTAATGACTCAGGTAAGTTGACAGTCTCATCAATATTCAATGCATAACATAAACAGTTCAAAAGTTGATTGAGTGTTGCCGTGTCGTTAATATCAGTGACAACAACTGAAATCCTTTGTGTTACACATGTTTTCATAGCGTTTTCTCCACAGCCAATGCCAGATTAGCGGCTAGTAATCGTTCAAATGCTGATCCATCCTTACGCGTTAAATTGGGTACGTATCGAGAATAGGTGCGAAATAGCATTTCTGTCGTGGTATGCCCCATTTGTCTGGCAATCCATTCCGGATTTTCACCTGAAACCAGCCATAACGTTGCCGCAGTATGCCTTGTTTGATAGGCTTTTCTGCTTTGCAGGTTCAAGAAACGCAATAACGGATGCCAAATACGGCGGGACACATTGTTGTATTCCAAAGGATGGCCGGCATTATTAACGAACACATACTCATGCTTGCCACCCGTAGCTTGCCATTGTTGATGTAAGGCATCGAATACAGGCTGCGACATTTCAATTTCTCGTTGTGAGCCGTCCGTTTTTGTATATTCAAGTCGACCTTTTACAATGGTTTCCCTTATCAAAATTTGTCGCCGTTCAAAGTCAACATACTTCCATTTCAGCCCATCGATTTCAGCTGTCCGCATCCCCGTAAAAAAACGGATGGTGTAATAGGCTTTAAAATCATCACGTACCGTTGCTAAAATCTGGTTTACCTCATTCAGTGTAAACGGCTCAATATGTAACTTTGGTTTCTTTAAGGGCTTGACTCCACGAAAGGGTGACGTAAAATTAAAAAGGTCAGCCGCTTCGCAAACCGGCGTGCGTAAAATTTTCATGTACTTATTGATATATTCCGCAGATAACGTTTTAACATCTTTGCGCTCGACTTTGGCGAGGCTAGCGCGAAATTTCAAAATATCTGCTTTTGTGATGTGGCTGACTTGCATTTCTTCATACCACTCTTGAGCAAAATCTTTGAACAAAGGGGTAGCGCTAACATCCCCCTCCTGTTTTTTAGATGCTATTTTGTCAAATTTATCGACTTGGGCACTATTAGGAAAATAATTGCTATAAACAAATTGCCCAAGTGTGATTTCAGCTTCGATTTTGTCCAGCCGTTTTTTCAGCTTCGCGTGGTTACCTTTGGTATCATCCAGCATGGTTTGCTCTCGGCAACGCACAGCTTGAAAATTGAAATCAAGAAACAGTTTGCCGGTTTCTTTTCGCACTCTAAAACTACCCATAGCACACCCCTCCTCTGCTTAGCGGAATGGCAAACTGTGATTGCGCTTGTGTCATATCGACTTCAATGTTTTCCCATATGAACAAAATTTTTCTCCCCCCAAATGGGCGAAAATAGTGCCGCCCTTCCAAGAGCACACTATCTTTAAGCGTGTTTCTAATGGTTCGTGCGTCATATTTAATTTTTCCTGCCAACTCTTCAGTTGTGAGATAAGTTAAAGACATAAGACAATTCCTCTGATATTCTAAGTGAAAATAATTAACTCAGGATGTGTATTTGTCATCCTGGACAACATTTTAAGACTTAAAATATCATTTTGCAAGTCTTTTTTTCATTTAGAATGAAATTATTACATTTAGGAGGTTTTTTGATTAAATGCTATCTATCCGAACTCATGGGAAAGAAAAAACTGAAAATTGCAGATTTGGCTCGCGAGACTGGTTTGCATAGAAACACAATTACATTGCTCTATAAAGAAGAAGCAGCAAGAATTGAATTAGATGCAATGGAAAAATTGTGTGATTATTTTAATTGCTCAGTAGGTGAGCTATTTGAATACGTCCCAGAAAACCCAAAAAAGACACATGAGGGCGAAAGTCAAAATTCGTAATCGGACGTTAAATGATTTTATATGCTTGACACTGTTTGGGCGCATACAGGGCACAGAGACAATATTAAACAAACGATGGCAAAAAACTCCCTGCTTATCGCCCTGGACCGGTCTCGCGTTCTGATTTTATCAATTTTTTCCAGATGGCCTGCGCTTTCTCCTGCTGTATCCTTTGCCGTTCGCTCTCGATATCGACTTGCAGTTCCGGATTGCTGATCTTAAACCCCTGTTCCGCTGCCAGTTTGACGCATAAGGCGATGTATTCGGCATTACCGATGACGTTAAAATGCCCCCATTTTTGCGCGGACAGCTGCAAGGCCGCCAGTACGCTGTCTCGGTTCCGCCAGTCGTCAATGTCAATCTCCCTGCCTTTATCGATAAAAGCGGCGGCGGCCCCCTGCCCTACAGCCGGGGTTTGGCTGTCTTTCCGGAAATAATGCACCTGTTGACCTTGTATTTTCGGCGTATAGGCACGAATATCGCGCGGTGTTGGCCGTTCGGTGGTTGCGCCCTGGATGCGCTGCGGAAAGCCGGTGCGCCACCTATCGACCCGTTCCGACTGTTGTGTTAGCCATTGCGGGTAATCTGGAAATGGCCGGTAGTGTTGGCGTAGTTGTATCCATTGTTGCTGATGCCCATCCTTGAGATGGGCTTTCTCAGCGGCCTGTTCTGCGGCAAGAACACTCCTCAGCGCATTGAGTAAATCACCCTTGCCTTTCCAGCGGCCTTTTAAAATCGTTTCACGTTTGGCTTTTTGTTGAGCGGCCAGCGACTTGCGTTCAGCGTCCTGCTGTGGGCGAAGCGCTAAGGTGGCCGTAGTCTTTTCGGCATAGTGGGCTTTGCGGTCAGTGATGAACGATTCCCTGCCTGGCTGACCGGTGTGGATGGGTTCCGGCTTGCGCTGAACAATGTTTAGCTTCTCATTGGGGGACTGATAATCACCCAGTCGTTTTTGTAACTGTGGCAAGCTGGCCGCGCGATCCACGCTGCTGGGTTTGATGGCCACCTCGCCCACATATAGCATCGCCCCACTGCCCTTTTTTTCGTAACGTATGCCTTTTTCTGCTAACTGCCGGTGCAGTATTTGCCAATCCGTTGCTGATTTGATGATGGCTGCGCCATCTTCAATGGCGATTCGCTGCGCTGATTTTTCGCCGCGCCGTAGCTCACGGTCGCGTATGACCTGATCAAGTTGTCGTGGCTTTTCAGTGTCAATAGGTTCTCGCCCCAGTTCACCGTTGTCCATGACCTGATAGCGTCCGTGCTGCTCACGTTGCCAGCCTTGTGCGTATTCAATACGTGCTATCGCTTTGTGGGCCGCTTCGATGTCAAAGCCTTTATTCGGCTTGACCACTTTGAGTGTGTTTGGATGCACCCGATTGATGACCAAGTGCAGATGTAGATTATCGGTGTCAGCGTGAAGGCCGTAGACGGTTTGATGATCGTTGAGTCCTAATTCATCCAGAAAAATGCTGACGGCTTCGTCTATCTGTTCATGGCTTGGCTGTTCGCCGGCTTGCCAGCTGAGGACGTAGTGATTGACGGTGTCTTGGCTTCTCACCGCTTCCTGAGACAAGGCCAGCATTTCGGCTTTTTGACTATTTGGGGTGCCTGTCAAAAAGCCGCACGAACCGGAATAAACACATTTTTCGTTGGCGTTCTGGTTTTGCGGATTCAGAATGTAGTCCAGCAGTCCACCGATACGGGCGGCTTTGCTAGCGGACTTTTTCGGGTTCTTAATTTTTTTGACGACCACTGCTTAAACTCTCTATGTAAGCTTTTAATGCCCCCAGTGCTTCGGCGGTTGCTTTGCTGTTAACCCCGTTGCTTTCGGTATGGACGAGTTTGACTAGGCCGCCAAGGCGGCGTAGTTCTTTAATCATGACGGCATCCGCATTGGCGATTATCGGTCTGCCAAAATAGCGGCGGCGCACCAGTTCAGACATGCTTAATCCTGCCAGGTCTGCGTCTTCGTGTAAGCGTTCTTTTTCCCTGGCGGTGAGCCGCAGTCTGAGCATGGCATCCAGGGGGTCGTTGCCTAGCGTTTTAAATACCAATGTGGTGTCTCCATGTTAAACACCGTTACGCTGATATAGCGTAACGGTGTGGTTTCTGTCTTGATCACTCATCGCTTTTTATCACCCTCTGTTTTCAGTGTTGACTAATCCGAGTTATCAGGGGGCGCTTGAATGCAAGAAGCGTTAGCGCAGCGTAGCCCGGGTTCAGGGGTGTCCCGTGACAGGATGAGCCGGACTGTGAGAAGCGTAGCGCCGAATCGTCCGGCGTCCTTTGGAAGCACATACGCCAGTATGTGTATTCCAAAGGCCATCCTGTAATTAATAATAAGCATAGCTAAAAATAATATTTGTGGGCTCTTTAAATCCGATTTTCCGTTGCTATACTTCGAGTCATCCTAATTTAGGGATAAACCTTATAAATCAAAGTAAGTCATGGAGCCAATCAATGGGATATACGAATGAAAAACTAGAAGCGATTGCGGCTAAGTTGAAGACAATGCCGAGCATCGATAAAAAGAATCAGGAACACAGTAAACAAGATGCGATAAAACTGTTGTCGAAAGAAATAGTGTCTTTGCAGAAGCGCGGTTATACACTCGATCAGATTGCAGAAACCTTACAAGGTGAAGGATTAGAGATTACCACCCCTACCCTGAAAAGTTATTTGCAACGAATTAGATCCAGCAACAAGAAAACCTCAAAACTGACACAGACCACCGAACAGCTAAAAACGGTAACGTCAGAGAGTCGGAAAGCACCTGAAACTGGACAATCATCGACAGAATCGAAAGCATCGTTTACGCCTAGACCGGATAGTGACGATATTTAATCAACCACCCAATTAAAGGAAACAGTATTTATGGCTAAAAAAATAGTTTTGATCGGAGGGAGCAAAGGTGGCGTTGGAAAAAGCCTAGTGTCGATGGCAGTCATCGATTACCTGCAAGACCAAGGTGAAAGCGTGTTGTTGATTGAATCAGATACCAGCAATCCGGATGTCTGGAAGAATTACCACGAGTGCGTGGAAACCGAATTACTCAATCTGGATGAATCGGATGGCTGGATACAGTTAATCAATGTGTGTGATAGCAAGCCGGATAGCATTGTGGTGATCAATACAGCTGCCCGCAGTAACCAGGGGGTTACCGCTTACGGGACTACTTTGAATAGCACGCTGGCGGAATTGCAACGCGATTTGGTGACGCTCTGGGTGATTAACCGTCAGCGAGATAGTATTGAACTACTCAAGAACTACATGGCCGCTATTCCGAACAGCTTCGTGCATGTAGTCAGGAATGGCTATCACGGCGGAGAAAAGCTGTTCGAGCTGTACAACTGTTCTAATATCCGTACCGTCGTCGAATCGCGCGGCGGTTTATCACTCAACTTTCCGGATTTAGCGGATCGGGTTAGCGACGATATTTTCTGCAATCGCTTGACTATCGCCAAAGCCTTAAAAGAATCGCCCATAGGCAACAGGGCGGAACTGAATCGATGGAAAATAGAAGTTAAGAAAACCCTTGAGGTGGTGATTTCATGACTGATCAACCTCAGAGTCTGGAAGACAGCTTTAGTAAGCTGCTGGGTAGACAACCCAGTGATGCTGAACGGCAACAACTCTATCGAGTCAAGGATGCACTTAAGTTAAAAACCAATGATGCCTTGTGGTTGGTGTTGATGGCTTTACAGTATTACCAAGACCAGTATGAGCAATTCCCGAAAGCCATCTCCTTAGCTGCTAGCGAAACCTTGGCCGATTTTAAGGAAACCGCCGATGCCTTAATTCTGGCATCGGCGGAGGCCGCTAAAGCGGATTTAGCCAAAGCCGTGGCTAGAACCGCCAAGGACGTAGCGTATCACACTGCCAGCAAACAGATGTGGCAATGGGCAGCCGGCTGCCTGGCGGTGGCTTTTATCAGTTTTGGTGGATTCGGCTGGTATGTGCACCATCAAGCCTATGCTGCCGGCTACGCTTGGGGTTACGGTGTCGGATATACGGAGGCTAAAGATGAAAAAGCTGCTGCTGCTTGGGCTAATACCCCGGAAGGCAAAGCCGCTTATCGACTAGCACAAACGGGTAGTCTCGCTTCGTTTATTCATTGTAATCAACCTGGCTGGAAAGCTGAAAACGGCAGGTGTTATCCGTATTCCTTAACCAAAATAGACGGTTCGGCGGAGGTTTACGGTTGGCGCTTACCTTAGATCACAAGACCCTATGACACAAATTGGTTGGCTAAATTGAATAAGTGTGATTACCCAGGGAAACTAACGGACTAGTTACCCAGGGATTTTTCGTTGCAGTTTACATACGGGTCAAATGATCTGCAATCAAGCCAAAAAATCATATGACAGTAAGTGTTTATTTTGCCCTTTGTAATCGTTAGGCGATGGCGTTCATTTTCTCTCTTATCCCGACATATCTGACGCCTGCCGGACTGATCTCGACTTGGTGTACTGTGATTAGTTAGGCTGACACCTGGGCCTGACCTAAGTGCGGATTTGCAGTGATAAGGTGATCACGAGGTTTTCAACTTCCTTGGCAGTCAGGTTCTTATGATGGATGTCGGTGCGAAAAGTCTGCCTCAACGCTTGGGGCCCATTTTCTTTTAATAGCCTGCTGTTTTTGTAAATAGTTTGTCGGAAACAACCACTGATGCGGGCGGATTCAGAAACAGCCCAGTTTTCAGAGAATTGGATCGCATCGATTTTCTTTTGAATTTCCAAATCGAACAACGAGGGCTTTGTTGGTACGATGACTTCTGAAACGGCTAACTGACGACCTGCAAAATAAGCACTAAAGTGGTTGCCAGTGTGCGTGCGGATTTCTATCTATTGTTTGGCAATAGAATATTTGAGCGGTGAATCAATCAAGTAATATTTATTGCCACAACTGAAGGTATGGTCATTACGGATTTTACGGTAGGCCTTCTCTATACAGATGTCGTTTAGATTAAGATGTCTGGGGACAGGTGTAAATTCTGAGGACGGATTCATGGCATCGACAGTCATCGACTTTCGCCAGAACTCAAGGATAAACATGTCCTATAGATAGGCGTTGGCACTGGCCATATCATGGATATTTTGCAAACGTAATTCAGGAATGAGGCAGTCTTTGAAGGTATCGAACGAGGGTTCAATACGGCCTTTTCCCTGAGGAGACTATGCAAAGAGGATTTCGTTACATAGATCTTCACAAACGCGTTGCATTTGCGTAAAGTTGCAACGTTCGGGTCCAGCAAATATGCCAGCTCTATCGACATATAATACCAATCCCAATACGTTTTCATATTAAAAGCATAGGTTTATACTTGAGACTTAAAGAGACCTTTGCAAAACCCCTTGTTCCAAAAATCAGCCCCAAACTACCCAATTTTTCCAAAAAATCGGTGAAATTTAGGCAATATAATTTAGAACATATGGATTCTTGCGGCCATTTGGCCGCATTCACCCTTTAAAAGGCAAAGCTTGCCTGTGTGGATTGCGTTTTAACGTACAACACAGGCAACCGTTTTAGGTTATACGCCATGGCTTGCAATAGATGCCAAGCATGGGCTTTGGCTAACCCTTGGTAGTGCAGGATCTTGGAGCCAAACTAGCGTGCCTGGCTACCGAAGGTTCGCTCAACGACATAGCGCGCCTGGGTAATTAAGCTATTCCGTTGTTTTTGACGCTTACTGAGAGGCTTGTTTTTTACAGCCTTATCTTGGATGCCGTTTTTGAGGCTTCGCTCTTTAAAAGCCTGATTGTGTTTCCGGCTACAGTAAGCCTTGTCTCCATGCAATCTGGAACCCGCAGCAATCTTTGCTTTATCGATTAAATCAATCAACGGTTGTCTATCATGCCGGTTAGCCGCTGTGGTCTCGACGGCAATCACCAAACCGTTATCATCCTCGAGCGTGTGTTGCTTGTATCCGAACACTGACTTGCCACCCTTTTTAACCCAGCGCGCATCGGTGTCAACACCGGGCTGTGTGCCTTCCATCACTTGCATGTGAGCTTGAGCGTCCGTTTCGTCATCTCGCTCTTCACGGTCATTGACCACTTCGTAAGTGGGCTGAGTTTTGGGTTTACGTGGGCTGTGGGTAATACTGCCATCCACATGGCAACCGGTGGTCAGGGTCACTTGATAGCTTTCAATCTGGCGGTTTATCTGAACCAGCAGTGCATCCCACGCTCCCGCTTTGGTCAGACGGGTTCTAAACCGGGACAGTACGGAGTGATCGGGCACATCATCTTCCAAAGACAAATCCAAAAAGCGCATGACATGCAGGTTGCTGTTAGCCATGTCCTCAACCGATTCATCACTTAACCCACCGTTCCAAATACCCACCAGGAGCATCTTGAAAAGAAGCAAACCTGGATACGCCGGACGTCCCGTTACATCCGAGGCGGGTGCAT
>Ga0208264_1000428_pt1 | contig 13487 bp, 11 predicted proteins | sample LakWasMet31_HOW6_2_FD_183873 | JGI IMG/M metagenome (GOLD analysis project Ga0208264, IMG submission 183873) | Freshwater sediment methanotrophic microbial communities from Lake Washington under simulated oxygen tension - Sediment Metagenome... | ecosystem: Environmental > Aquatic > Freshwater >...
AAAGATAAAAGGTTTCGGAAGGTTGGACCTCGTTCCGGGCTTGGATACAATCCGTCACAGTAGATTGAGGCCAACCCTCCGATTACATCGTGCGGCATTGACCGCGGAGAGAAGCCTGAAAACTTTTTGTCTTTAAACATGAACTGATCGAAATTTCCGAGGAACGAAAAACTGATAAAAATATAGGCACGGGGACTTGACAACAAGGGCCGCTTTAGAGAAGCCCGGATGTAGCGTAGCGGAATCCGGGGGGGGGGGGCGATAATCCCGGATTCCACTGCGTTTCATCCGGGCTACATGTACCTTTAGCTTTTCATAGGCGGCCGTTCGGCCTTACGTCTTGCTCCTTGCATAAGCAAGCCTTGACCCCATTCATATTTCCTTCCACGTGACTGTCTGCGGCAGCACGTTAAATCAGGAGTCAGATAACTCTGCGGCATGAGCAACGTTCTCTTTATCTGCGGCAAGAACCGGTGGCGTAGCCCTACGGCTGAACAGGTGTTTGCGGAGCATCCTGGTATTGAGTGCGCATCCGCGGGTCTGAGCCACGACGCTGAAACGCCTTTGTCTGTTGAACTCATTGAATGGGCGGATCTGATCTTCGTTATGGAGCAGGGGCACAAGAGGAAGCTATCCGCTGGTTTTAAGGCGAGCCTTGTGGGCAAGCGTGTTGTGTGTCTCAACATCCCAGACAACTACAAGTTCATGGAGCCCGCTCTGGTCAAACTGCTCAAAACGAAGGTCACCCCATTTTTGCCGCAGGGGCATGGACATTTCAGGCAAGGGGCAAGCGAGTGAGCATGTAGTCCTACCTTGAAAGGGATTTTCACTAAGCAAGTAGCCTCGATGTAGCCATGCGGGATCGAGGAAAATCGAAGCCACAAATCCCTCGATTCCGCTGCGCTTCATCGAGGCTACTCATTGGGCAATGCGAAGGGTAGGCGAAGCGCATGGTTTGCGATTGATGCGCCTTCTACGTCAGCACATCCTGCAGAACTGTCATGACATCGAAGAGCATACAGTTCGCTTACCTGTCTGTGACAAATAACGAGGTATAATGAGGCTTTTCACTATTCGAAGAGTTCCATGAATCCGCAATGGAAAAACTTTCTGCTTTCCGAGCAGGCCGTGATCGAGAACGATGGCCGCATCGTTTTTGCCGAGTCTAAAGCCGATCAGCCTCATCTCTACCCGATTTCCGATCTGGCCGTATTATCCGTCTCCGGCAAGGATGCGGCGAAACTGCTGCAAGGCCAGTCCACCTGCAATGTTTTCGAGGTGACTGAAACCCAGGCGCGGATCGGCGCATTCTGCAATCCGAAAGGCCGCGCGATTGCGACGTTTTTGCTCGCGAAAAAAGCGGACGAGTATTTGCTCGTGTTGCCGCAGGAGTTGCTGGAGCCGGTCAAAACCCGCCTGCAAAAATATGTGCTGCGCTCGGACGTAAGGTTTGCCGACCGTTCGAACGAACTGTGTCTGCTGGGTCTTGGCTGGAGCGAAACAGCCATCGAATCGCTATTTGCGGCTCATTGTGTCGATGGCATGGTATTGATATCGCTCGGTTCGACGCCGTATCGCACGCTCGTGATCGCGGAGCCGGAACAGGCGGAAAACCTGTGGACCGATCGCTTGGGTCAAGGCTATGCGCCCGGCAACTCGGAAGACTGGCGCTTGCTCGATCTACTCGGCGGCATTCCCTGGCTGGATCAGGCCACTTCGGAAGAACACGTTCCGCAAATGTTGAACCTGGACAAACTAGGCGGCATCAGCTTCACGAAAGGCTGCTATACCGGCCAAGAAGTCGTCGCGCGGACGCACTATCTAGGCAAGGCCAAGCGCGCGCTGTTTCTGGCCGAATGCGCGCTCGGCACCGCGCCCGCGGCCAATGCGGCCATCCGGGACCGGAACGGCGGCGAGCAAAGCCGCGGTCAGGTATTGACCGCGATCAGCCGTGACGGCATTTGTCATCTGCTGGCGGTGCTGCTGGTTTCCGACAGCGGCGAATATGACCTGGTGCTGAAGGATCATCCCGAAATTTCCCTCCGATTGTTACCGTTACCTCTCGCATGAACGACCAAGCCATTCTGAACTTCCGCCGCCTGGGCCTGTTAACCATTTTCGCGGTGTATCTGGTGATCCTGGCCGGCGGCATCGTCCGGGCTTCCGGCGCGGGCATGGGCTGCCCGGACTGGCCGACCTGCTTCGGCCGCTGGATTCCGCCGACCGACGAGTCGCAGCTGCCGGCCAACTACCACGAGATTTACGCGCAGCGCGGCTACAAGAATACCGAGTTCAACCCGGTCAAGACCTGGACCGAATACTCGAACCGGCTGGTCGGCGCGACCACCGGCCTGTTCGTACTGCTGACCGCCTGGGTATCGCGCATCTTCCTGAAACGCGACAAGGCGATTTTCTATTTGTCGCTGACGAATCTGTTCCTGATCGGCTTTCAGGGCTGGCTCGGCTCGACGGTGGTCGCGAGCAATCTGAAACCGTACATGATCACGCTGCACATGCTGATGGCTTTGCTGATCGTGGCGCTGGTGATCTACACGATCACCCGCTCGCAGCGCGAGACTTTCGCCAACATCGACAGCAGCCGGCTGACGCCGCGCGCCAAGACCGTGCTGCTGGTCGCGATCGGCATGACCTTGCTGCAGGTCGCGATGGGCACGCAGGTGCGGGAAGCGGTCGATTTCATCTCGCACGAACACAGCTATATCGACCGACAATTCTGGCGCGACGATTTCCCGATCATTTTTTATGTGCACCGGTCGTTCTCGTCGATCATCCTGCTCACGAACTTCTGGGTGTTCTGGAAGCTGCGGCAGGCCTGCGACCGGCAAAGTCTGTTCCTGCGTACCGGCTATGTGCTGATCGGCCTGATCGTAACCGCGATCCTCGCCGGCGTGACGCTGGACCGCCTCGGCATGCCGCCGGTCGCGCAGCCGATTCATCTATTGATGGCGAACCTGATCTTTGGGGTGCAGTTTTTCCTGTATATGGGGCTGCGTTATTCGGCAGTGAATCAGCGCTGAAATTGGATGAAGCACGACGAACTTAACAACATGCGATCCTGGCGGGGCGACTTCAGGCGCCCCGCCTGTTTTTGATCATAAGCCCAAGGGGGGCAAATGGCGAATACTTTTCTGAGTCCGTCCCGAGTGCAAATAGCAGTCGTCTTGCTGCTGGTTTTGTTGGGACAGGGCTGCACAGAACCCGCCGTTCGCGTCGAATCGCTGGAACCGGATGAAGCCGCTTGTCTCAATTGGTACCAAAAACTCGATACCCTGTTGGCCGAATACCAACTGATCGATCCTGCTACAACCAAGGTCACCGGTTTTCCATCGCTGCGAGCCGATCGCTTTCTCGCTTCCTTCCGCACACAGAGCTTGACCGATGCCGCCCATGCGCAGTGGCTGCAACGCATGCGGCAACTGGACGCCTCTTTGCGGCTTAAGGAATCTGCGAATCTGCCGACGGCCGCCGCAAAAACGGTGCTCGCCGCGGCGCCCTTGCCGGGCTCTCTGGAACAGGTGCTGCAGCAATGCGGCAATCGTCTGGTTGAGGAGGCTTTGCTGCGGCCAGAATCCAAACCTATCCTGCGGCAGCAAGTCCGTGCCCTCGACACCTATCGAACCTGGCAACGCATCGTCGGCGCGTATTGGCTCACGCAATATCCGGCCAAGCTCGGGCTGAAAAATCTGCATCAAAAGCTGGTAGCGAGCTTTAGGAGGCCGGTTGACGAATTGCCCGTGCAAGGTCGCGTGATCCGCTATGTGCCGGCGTCAAGCGGATTTTTGACTGCTGCCGAAATTGCCGCGATGCTGCGCGCGGCATATCAAAATCCCCTGGGTATTCCGGAGCTTTCTGACCCACAGCTAAAGAGCTTGTTCACGCACTTCGCGCCGATCTGGGAAATCGACACGCGTAACGATAATGACAAGATCGGCGCGGCGATGCTGAATGCAAAGGGCGAGCCGCACATCGATACCCGACAGCCAATCGTCTATCAAAAGTACGCCTATACTCGCCGGCAGGGCCGCATCCTATTGCAATTGGTCTATCAAATCTGGCTGCCGGAGCGCGAAAAAACCAGCGCGACTGACTGGTACGGCGGAGAATTGGACAGCGTGATCTGGCGGGTCACCCTGAGTCCCGAAGGCATTCCGATCGCCTATGACACTATCCATGCCTGTGGCTGTTATTACATGGTGTTTCCGGGGCAAGGCTATCTGAACATTCCGCCGACAGACGGTGCGGAATCGGTGCTGAGTCCGAAACGCATTGACCCCATCCAGCTCGGGCAGCGTCTGTTGCTGCGATTAGAAAGCCGAACGCATTACCTGCAGCAAACGGCGGCGATCGCGGCAAGCGACAAGGCGCCGGCAACCCTCTATCAAGTCCAGGCTTACGATGCCCTGCTTTCGCTTCCCTTGCCGGACGGTTCGAGGCGCAGTCTTTTCGGGCCGGACGGAATCATCCCCTCCAGTTCCTGCTTCGAGCGCTTCCTGCTCTGGCCTTTCGGCGTGCCGAGTCCCGGAGCGATGCGACAATGGGGCGTGCATGCGATTGCCCTCACCGGCAGGCGTTATTTCGACGATCCGTTTCTATTCGAACATTTGATCGCAAGAGAGTAGAGCTGCTCCGGCAATCCGCTTTGCATAAGGGATTGCGATTGAAATCCTAACCGATTCGGTTTACATTGGCGGGCAGCGGTCGAGGCGGCCGGCTAGAAACTTGCCTAATAAAGGAGGACACCATGTTTCCGATTCGCGATGAAAATCCCACCCTCCGCACGCCGGTCGCGACGATCGGGCTTATCGTGGTGAATCTTTTCGTCTGGATGTTCGTGCAGGGCGCGGGCAGCGACGTGCCGCTGGCCAGATCGTTGTGTCTGTACAGCCTGATTCCGGGCGAGCTGCTGAATAGCGTGCCGGTCGGCACTCGGATCGACCTGGCGGAAAACATGGCCTGCGTGCTCGACGGCAAGGACGGTCTCTCCACCCTGATCACGCATGCCTTCCTGCACGGCGGTTGGTTTCACATCATCAGCAACCTCTGGTTCTTATGGATTTTCGGCGACAACGTCGAAGATGCGATGGGGCCCTTCCGCTTTCTCGGCTTTTATGCTGTATGCATACTGGCGGCTGCGGCGGCGCAAATCTTCGCCGATCCTGCCGCGATCACGCCGATGGTCGGCGCGTCCGGCGCGATCGGCGGCGTGATGGGCGCCTATGCGCGGCTCTATCCGAGAGCCTATGTGCATACGCTGATTCCGTTGGGATTTTTCATCACCACCGCCGCGATTCCGGCCGTTTACATGCTCGGCTACTGGTTCTTTATCCAGCTGATCAGCGCGGTGCCCGCGGTCGGCGGCCCCGCGCAAATCGCCTTCTGGGCGCATGCCGGAGGCTTTGTCGCCGGATTGCTGCTGATCAAGCCGATCAGCCGGCAGGATTATATCGACGAACATAACCGGCTGATGCCGAATCAAAGCGCGAAATATCGGCTTTGATGGCCGGTCCCCGTTTCTACACAGTGCATCACTGCCATTGAGTTAAGCCGTTCGCTGAGCGGAGCCGAAGCGATGTGTCGGTTCCGCTCAGTCAGCGCTAAGTCTTGTAAGGTTTTCGCGCGGTGGGAGCGACGCCTACGTCGCGACTTGAGGCTTTAATCGCGACGTGGGCGTCGCTCCCACGGACTGTCAACGCCTTCCGGTTCATCATTCATCCTCTCGACTGCTTTTTACAAGGCGCCTGAATAACGCGCATTCGGGTTGACTATTTTATTTCGTCAACTACATTCAATAGACTTTCTTTGTACGTTAAGGCTTACGGGAAATGTCAGTGCTTGCGTCCAATCGGATCAACGAAGACGTTATCAGCAAAATCCGGAGCCGCAAGAACAGAACGTTCAATGGGATCGGGGCTCACTGCCATTAAGTTAAGCCGTTCGCTGAGCGAAGTCGAAGCGATTTGTTGGCTTCGGCTCCGCTCAGCCAACGATAAGTTATGCGAGGAAAACCTTAACTTAATGGCAGTGGGATCGGGGCTACATGCGATTTCTGCGGAAGAAAAAATTCATGCGCCTCAACGCGATTTGCCGTGTGTATGACTCACGATTTGGCAGGGCGGCATCAATATAAACAGGGCTGTGCATTGTCGATGCCGGCTTGTAATCTAGCAAGGATTTAACATGGAAATGCGGTCGTTTATTCCCCCCTGCCCAGGCGTTGAATTGATCAATGCGGCGGGTTCGATTGCCCAGCCGCGGGCGCGGCTGAATCAACGCGCGCACAGTCCGGCATTGCGCCAGGCAGCAACGCGCACGCACCGGAAACAATCCGGCTTCACGCTCATTGAAGCGCTGGTCGTCATTGCGATTATTGCGATTCTGGCTGCATTGGCCGCCCCGTCTTTTCAAGCCGCGATAGACAAGCAACGCATCACGGGCGCCGCAGAAGCGGTGCTGGCGGATTTGCGCTGGGCGCGCAGTGAAGCGGTCGTGCGCAACAAGCCGGTACGCGTGACGTTTACGACAGGCAGTAACTGGGCTTACACCATCACGTTGGGTGACGGTACCGTGCTCAAAACCGGCAATGGCAGCGATTATCGTTCGACTCTGTTGTCGTCGGCGGCGTTCAGTGACGGCGCTGACGGCAGTGTCGCCTATACCACCTTTCTTCCCATTCGGAGCAGCAACCCTAATAATGGCTTCGTCACCCTCCAATCCAATCATCATAGCTCCGAGGTCAGTGTCAGCCCTCTCGGAAGAGTCCGAATTTGCGGCACCATGGCAGGTTACCAGTCATGTCCATAATTCGAAAGCCGCAAGCCGGCGTCACCCTGATCGAATTGCTGATCGGCATGTTAGTCGGGATAATCGTTGTCGCCGGCGGTATGAGCGTCTATGTCACTTCGGTCCGGGGCCAATCCGAAAACATTAAACTCGTCCGTTTAAATCAGGATATGCGCGCGATGATGGATACGATGGAACGCGATATTCGTCGAGCAGGTTTTGTGACATCCGATCCTGCAACCCATTTTGCCTCTCTGCAAGGCAATCCTTTTTTTGATTCTGCTGATCCTAACTTTGCCGAATTGGCGGTTTATAACGGCGGCAGTTGTATCGTCTATGCCTATAATCGCGATGAGGACCCCGATAACGACGGTGTTCCGGACGAAACTCCGCCCGCCGTCGACAGCAATGAAAGGCTCGGTTTTCGTTTGAACGGCGACGCCGGCGAACTGGAAATGCGCAGCAGCGGCGACACCAACGAAGACTGCGACGATGGCGAATGGGAGTCGATCACCGAGCCGGAGGTGGAAATTACCGGGTTGACGTTCACGTTAACTTCAAAAGCCCTCAATGTCAGCAGCATGATAGTTGATGATGATGGCGATGGTTTTTTTAATGGGGATGACAATCATAATTTCACCTGTGACGCGGGCGAAGCCTGCAACACCTGTACGAGAGATGGTAGCCCGGATCCTGCGTGCCTGTATGTGCGCTATGTCACAATTAAGCTGGAGGGCCAATTGCGCGACGACAATGACGTTAAGCAAACCATTACCGAACAAGTCCGAATACGGAACGACAAATTCCTGGACGCCATTCCTTAAACCCCACCGCCATGTTGTTGAGTCGATGAAAATTTCAAGCCGCAAGTCCCAATCGCCCCAGAAAGGAGCCGTCACCTTGATTATGGTGGTGATTATGGCGATAGTCATGGCCGTTATCGCGCTGACCACGGCGCGCTCCGGGTTGATGGAGCAAAAAATTACCGGTAACGATCTGCGCGCCCGCGAGGCGCAAGAGGCGGCCGAGGCCGGGCTGGAATATGGGGTCGCTTGGGCAGGCAAACACAATGTGCCTTGGCCCACTGGCGCCAATACATTAGCCTGTCCTGCAACCGGGTGCCCGACACGTCCACAGGTTACCGGCACAAGCACGGGCGAAGCCTACAACATTAGCTCGTTGGTCTATTTCAGGCCCAGCGCCACGTCCGAGTTTATCCGTGTCAGATCAACCGCTATGGGTGCTTCCGACTCTTCCATTTCCGGCACGGCCGAGGCCTATGTAAAACCCGGCGGTCTTCTGACTACGGCAGGTAAACTGCCCCCCCCATTGGTCTTGGATGGCTGTATGACTTCAACCACAGGTACGCCGGATATTTATCCAAATTGGCATGACCTGGATGGCGATGGCAACAAGGATGCCAACGAGTGGATTGATTCGAATGGCAATGGCACAGTGGATGCCGGGGAATGGACGGATACGAATGGTAACGGAAAAGTCGATAATGAGCTGGAACGCTCGATCATGACTTCGAAGTCTGAATATGTCGCTGGGAACTTCTGCCTGAACTATTGTGGGCCTGGCGGCGGCTGCAATCCTTCCGCGGCTGGAACGGGGCGTTCCCACCTGGACCTGCATGATGGTGTATTGCAAAACAACACGACTTATCCACACAATTCTCTCTGGGATTATTATTTTCAGGTCAGCCAGGCTCAATTTAAAGCCGCAGCTTCCACGACGCTAAGCACTGACCCTGGGCTTTATTGGGTGAGCAGCACCGGCAATTGGCCCGGCGGTATTTATGGCTCTGCGGCAGACCCCGTGATGATTGTTTTTGAACATGGGTGTCCTAAACCGACAGGTAACACGACGATTTACGGGATTTTGTTTTTTCTCGAGGTAAATGGTTGTGTCACAGACCCTATGAACGGGTGGGGGGATGTGACCGTATATGGCTCGCTAGGAGTTAACGGCGGTGTCAATAAAATGAATGCCAACATCGAGGTACATGGTGTCGGCGACGGCGTGGGCATGCAGACCATCAATTCGCGCCCCATTAATGCTTCCCGCTTGCCGGGGACTTGGAAAGACTTTTAAAGAGAAATGATCATGAAAAAATTGCTGTATGCCTCTCAGCGCGGCTTTTCCCTTTTGGAGGCTTTGATCGCCGCTCTGGTCGTGGCGCTGGCGATGCTGGGGCTGGCCAGATTACAGGGCGTTACCCTGATCAACAGCGGCGATAGCCGCATGAAAACCCGCGCCCTGAATCTGGCGCAAGACAAGATCGAAGAACTGCGCAGCTTTGCCAATAAAGATACTTACACAGGCATGGCTTCGGGTAATGATACTCCCGCCTCTTATGAAGGCGACAACAGCAATTTTGCCCGCACCTGGTCGATTACAACGTGTCCTAATTCGGTCGATTGCAAACAAGTCCATGTCCTCGTGGAGTGGGACGGCATAAGAGATGATGACAGTGACGGCAATATCGATAAACAAAAGGTGGAATTGACTTCATACATCGCAAGCGGTGATACCGTCAATTCGGGCGTGGTGCTGCTGGCGGGGCTGCCTACTGTAGGTAGCCCAGGTGGTGGCGGTGGTAGCGGCGGTGGTAGCGGCGGTGGTAGCGGCGGTGGTAGCGGCGGTGGTAGCGGCGGCGGTGATGGCGGCGGTGATGGCGGCGGTGATGGAGGTGGCGGTGATGGAGGTAACTCGACAGGAGGAAATGCGTGTGAAGGTCTTGTTACGGCCGCTATTACTGCAGGCGATTTTGTAAGCGAAAAATCGCTTGCACTGGGTGCTAAGTTGGAGATTAGTACTAATCCTCTGGCTGTTTGCGCAGTAGTTACGGTTAATGGTTTACTTGGGCTTTCAGGCACAAAAGGTACGTATATTTGCAGAATAGAGAATTTAAACGAGGATATTGTCTCGCTGGGCATAGGAGGGAAAGAAGTAGGCTTAAGCGTTAATTTGGCGTTTGATGATCTGCCGCTTCAAGGCTTGATAGCTCCGGTAGAAACGCTAGTCAGGAGTCTTTTGCCGCTGCCGAAGGATCTGGTCTGCGTAAAAGGCAACCTATCGCTCCCTATAAATATTCCTGCGAGTGGGAAAGTCAATATCGCTCAGCTCTGCCTGGTTCCTAATATTACCGGAATGGCTGTTGTAGATGCGGAAAAACTTTTAAAAAGTGTGGGATTCAATGGCGTTAAAATAACCGGATCTAAAGTCGGCGCGTACATAAAAACTCAAGGCTTGGATGTGGACTCTAGAGCTAACTGCGATGCCGATATATCCGTTACGGTGGGGGGGTAGTGAGAAGTCTCATGCGGGACGGGATTTGCAATCCCGTCCCCTTCGCTTTGGACCTGCCGATGACCTAAAGCTTGAGGAAATCCTGCGGACGGGGCAACATGCCCCGTCCGGCGAAAAGGTCTGGTGCGGAACGGTTTTTTCAACCCGTCCCCCATGGTTCGCAGGTTTTTTCTCGTTCCCGTGCTGGAGTTTCTGGGATCGACGCCGGCGCCGACTAAACCGGCAGGCGGCCACTGATCGGCTCAGAAAGCTTTTCTTTAAATTAAGGCATTTGCCCTATTTTGTGCTGGAAGACTGTGTCAAATCACGCAGCGTCATCCGCCGCAGGTAAAAGGTAGACATCTATCGAGTTGAATTTATTAATATTTGATAACGTGGTCCGGTTATTGCTTGAAAAATTTGGATATATTGTTTTTTGTTCCAAAGACGCAAGCATTAGGCTCTTTTTTCTGGGCTTAGTCGCATTGCATTGCCGTCTAACCTTTTCAAGGCGAACCGATCATGAGCGAATTAACCCCTTACCGTATCAACGGCGACACTTATTTTTTCACGCTGGCGCTGCCGGAATGGAGCGCGGGCGAGACGATGCACCCGATTCGGGCGTTATGTCTCGAATTGGTCAAAATCAAGCAGATGCATCCGTTTAATCTCGATGCGCTGGTGATTTTGCCCAAATACGTGCAAGGCATTTTGACGCTGCCGGATCAGGGAGGGGATCTCGCCCTGCTTTGGCGGCAGATCAAAGCGGAATTCATCAAATTGGCCGGCGGGTATGATGATCTGCAGGGCGACGATGAGGACGACCTTGATCGCAAACGTTTCTTCGGCTATCCGCTGCGCGGCGATCGGGACTTTGCTCTCCATATGAATTTTCTGCATTACAATCCGGTCAATCAGGGCCTGGTCAAAGGGGTTTCCGACTGGCCTTATTCGACTTTTTTCCAATATGTGCAGCAAGGCGTCTATCCCTTGTCCTGGCGCATGGAAAGCGCCTAGAGCCTCTGGCCGTGCCCTCGTGTTATGCGTTGTCCACGAAAAACACGAAAGGCACGAAAAGTAACCTCGGCGATTAAATGGCGGCAATTCGCGCTTCAAGGTTACGGTTCGTTGGTACATCGGATAAAATAGTCCGATGAATATGAGCCAGCCATCCACTCCGCCGCCCACCCCAATGATGCAGCAGTATCTGCGCATCAAGTCCGACCACCCCGATACCCTGCTGTTTTACCGGATGGGGGATTTTTACGAACTGTTCTACGATGATGCGAAAAAGGCCGCGCGGCTGCTCGACATCACGCTGACCAGCCGCGGCCAGTCGCAGGGGCAGCCGATACCGATGGCGGGCATCCCCTATCATGCGGCGGAAGGCTATATCGCCCGCTTGATACGCATCGGCGAATCGGTCGCGATTTGCGAGCAGATTGGCGACCCGGCTACCTCGAAGGGGCCGGTCGAGCGCAAGGTCGCGCGCATCATCACGCCCGGCACGGTCACCGACGAGGCATTGCTCGAAGACCGCAAGGACAACCTGCTGGTCGCGCTTTGTCCTTTGCAGCAGCGTTACGGCATCGCGAGCCTCGATTTGACCAGCGGCCGTTTCGTGCTGCAGGAAGTCACATCCGAAGACCAGTTGCTCAGCGAAGTCGGCCGGCTGAATCCGGCCGAGCTGCTGTATAGCGAAAGCTGGCCGTTGCCGGAGAGTCTGAAACAGCGCAGCGGCCTATGCCGGCGTCCGCCCTGGCATTTCGAAGCCGAGAGCGCGCGCCTGTTGGTGTTGAAGCAGTTCAAGGCGCACGACTTGAAAGGCTTCGGCTGCGAAGAGCTGAACGCGGCGATCGCGGCGGCCGGCGGCCTCTTGCAATATGTGCGCGACACCCAGCAAAACGTGCTGCCGCACATCCAGGGCATCCGCACCGAGGCGAGCGACGACTGCATCCAGCTCGATGCCTCCAGCCGCCGCAATCTCGAAATCGATGCGCATCCGAGCGGGCAATTGCAATATACCCTGCTCGGCGTCCTGGACAAGACCCTGACCGCGATGGGCGGCCGCTGCCTCAGGCGCTGGCTGAACCGGCCGCTCAGGGATCATGATCTGTTGAACCGGCGCTATGCCTGCATCGAAACCTTGTTGCAGGCTGATCTCTATCGGACTCTGCAGGACACGCTGCGCCAGGTCGGCGACATCGAGCGGATCAGCACCCGGATCGCCTTGAAATCGGCGCGGCCCCGCGATTTGCTGGTGCTGCGTTCGACGCTGGCGGCCTTGCCGGTCATTCAGGCGCAACTCTCCCCGAGCGATGATCCGCATCTGACCGAGCTGTGCGCCGGTATCGGCGAGCATCCGGCGATGCTGGAATTGTTGACACGGGCGATCATCGACAATCCGCCGATGCTGATCCGCGACGGCGGGGTCATCGCGGCGGGCTATGACGAGGAGCTCGATGAGCTGCGCAACCTGAGCCAGAACGCGGACCAGTTTCTGATCGACATGGAACAGCGCGAGCGGCAGGCGACCGGCATCGCGAACCTGAAGGTCAATTACAACCGCGTGCACGGTTATTACATCGAAATTTCGAATGCGAACGCGGACAAGGTGCCGGTGCACTACACCCGCAAACAGACGCTGAAAGGCGCCGAGCGCTACATCACCGAGGAATTGAAAGCGTTCGAGGACAAGGTGCTGAGCGCGCGCGAAAAATCGCTGTTTTTCGAAAAGGCCTTGTACGACGAGTTGCTCGACGTGATCGCCAGTTCCCTGGGCGAATTGCAGCAATGCGCTTCGGCCCTGGCCGAACTCGATGTGCTGGTCAATTTTGCCGAGCGCGCCGAAACGCTGAATCTGTCGCGGCCGGTATTGCAGGCCGAGTCCGGCATCCTGATCGAAGGAGGTCGGCATCCGGTGGTCGAGCAGGTCTCCGAGTTGCCTTTCGTGCCGAACGATCTGAATCTGACCGGCGAGCGGCGGATGCTGGTGATCACCGGTCCGAACATGGGCGGTAAATCGACCTACATGCGCCAGGCCGCGCTGATCGTGCTGATCGCGCATGTCGGCTGTTTCGTGCCGGCGCAGTCGGCGACACTCGGCCCTGTCGACAAGATATTCACCCGGATCGGCGCCTCCGATGACCTCGCCTCGGGTCGTTCGACCTTCATGGTCGAGATGTCCGAGACCGCGAACATTCTGCACAATGCGACCGCGCAAAGCCTGATCCTGATGGACGAAATCGGCCGCGGCACCAGCACCTTCGACGGCCTGTCGCTGGCCTGGGCCTGCGCGGATCATCTGGCAAAGGTGACGCAGGCCTTCACGCTGTTCGCGACGCATTATTTCGAACTGACGACATTGGCCGAAGAGCGCAAATCGATCCGCA
>Ga0208264_1000430_pt1 | contig 13468 bp, 10 predicted proteins | sample LakWasMet31_HOW6_2_FD_183873 | JGI IMG/M metagenome (GOLD analysis project Ga0208264, IMG submission 183873) | Freshwater sediment methanotrophic microbial communities from Lake Washington under simulated oxygen tension - Sediment Metagenome... | ecosystem: Environmental > Aquatic > Freshwater >...
AGAAAAGACCATTCAGCGGAAAATCTCGCATTAATCAGGCGTGTGGCGTTGAATCTGTTCAATAACAACGGACCCAGCAAAGACAGTTTGCGCCGACGAAAGCTCCGCGCTTGTTTGAGTGACCGTTGTCGCTCAGAGCTCATCTTCGGAAAAAAGGGAACATAGCGCGATTGCCCTGCTTCAGTGACGCCGATTTGTCCGATGTTCTCAGCTTTAGCGTCAAACTTGCCAATGGTGAGCCTCTGCCGGCGTGGATGCAGATCGACTCCGCGACGGGACTCATTACGGGCATCCCCGCACGGGATGACCGGGGCCACTATGCCTTGGTCATCACGGCTACCGACACGGCCGGCGCCAGCGTTAGCACACCCCTGACCGTTGCTGCCACGTTGTTCGACGCCGGACGGCTGCCGGTCAGCACCCCAGGCAATGATGTTTTGATCGGCGATGCCGGTAACGATTCCGTAACCTACGAGGATGCCGCCCAGGCGGTCAATGTCTCCTTAGCCTCCGTCGCTCAGCAAAATACCGGTGGCCACGGCCTGGATACTTTAGGCGCCATCGACAACCTGATCGGCAGCCATTTCAACGATAAATTGAAGGGTAACAGCGGCAACAACACGCTGGACGGCGGCAACGGCGCCGATCAGCTCAGCGGGGATGACGGCAACGATACCTATATCATCGATAACAGCAAAGACATTGTCCGGGAAACCCGTGACGGAGGAGATGCCGATACCGTACAAAGTTGGGTGACGTTGACGAAGTCATTGTTTAACAACGTGGAAAACATAAAACTGATGGGCGCGGAGGATTTGAACGCCACCGGCAACACCTTGGACAACGACTTGATCGGTAATGCCGGCAACAACCGCTTGGATGGCAAAAAAGGTGCAGACTTGATGGCCGGCGGTGAGGGCGACGACGCCTACGTCGTCGACAATGCCGGCGATGTGATCAGCGAAAATGACGAAGATGCAGGCATCGATACGGTCGAGTCCTCCGTCGATTACACGCTGGCCGCCAACCTGGAAAACTTGTTGCTGACCGGTTCCGGCTCACGCTCCGCTACCGGCAACGATCTGGACAATATCTTGACCGGTAACGGCGGCAAAAATGTCCTGACCGGCCTGGCTGGAGACGATACGCTGTTCGGTAATGCCGGCAAGGACACGCTGATCGGCGGTCTAGGCGTCGATCAGCTTTCATGCGGTACAGGTGCCGATACCTTCGTCTTTGAAAGCCTCGCCGACAGCGGTGTCGGCGCCGGCCGTGATACCATCACGGATTTCGTTGCCCGCCAAAAAGACAAGATCGATGTCTCCGCCATCGACGCCAAAGCGGGGGCAGCCGGCAATGATGCGTTCAGCTGGATTGGCACCGCGGAATTTGGCAATGTCGAGGGGGGGGGAGCTCCGTTATTTTCAAGAGAATGGCAACACCATCGTTGAAGGCGATGTCAACGGGGACGGCAGTGCGGACTTCCAGATCGAGATCTCGGGTATCACCAGCTTGCAGGCTTCGGACTTCATCCTGTAAGTCGTTTTAAAGCTATCTGCCGTACCCAGTTTCTTCAGTCGAAAGGAACTTGGGTGCGGCAGATCCGCATTTTGTAGCCGGTGCAGTCAACGCGCTGCCGAAGATGGTCACCGCAATGGCTTATTCAGGCATCTCCCCTATTTCCAGCTTACGATTCGCCGGCGCGCTGTTCGTGGCCGCAGCCTCCAGCCAGTCGTTGATCTCGTGCAAGTGATTTTCTCCGAGAGAGCCGATCGCCAACAAAAAGCGGATATGATTTTTGATATAGCTGTACTTGGCCTGCGCCAGATCTCTTTTGGCAATAAATTCACCTTCTTGCGCCTTCAGAAGATCGCTGACCGTGACGACGCCATAGTACAGGCCTTTCTCCATTGATTCGCGCGATTTGGCCGCCGATTCGAACGCCTTTCGCCCCGCCTTGATTCGCCTGACATCCGCATTGGTGCTCAGAAAAGCGTCGCTGGTTTCCTTGATCAGCGCGCGTAAAGTGCTTTCATTATCGTATTGACTCAGCCGCAATCGGCTTTTCGCTTCAAATAACTGCTGCGTGGTGATGCCGCCGGTAAATAAAGGCACATTCACATTAATCGCCGCGACCTGGGTTTGCACAGTCGAGTGTAAATTCTGACTGTTATAGCCGGTGTTGGTGTCGTAATAATTCAGCTGCATATCAACGACAGGCAGGTATTTGGATTTTTGCACGGCCACATTGTTTTCCGCCGCCTCGATCGCAACCCGCTTGGCGGACAAGGCCGGATTTTGGCTTTGCGCCATGTCTATCCATTGCTGCAATTCGCCCTCGAGTGCTTTGTACTCGATGTTTTCTTGCAGCCTTTGCAAACTTGAAGGCGAAACCCCGGTCAATTCGCGCAAGCCTTGCTGGCTGGTCACCAACTGGCTTTCCGCCTTGATCTCGTCGGCGGCGACCTGATCCAGACGCGCCTCCACCGCGTACACATCGGTGATCTTCAGCACCTGCTTGGCGAACTGTTTTTGCACCTGTTCGAGCTGCCGCCGGGTCGTTTCTTTTTCAGCGCGCGCTAACTCCAATTGATCATCGGCTTCGAGCACGGTGAAATAGCGATCGACCACGTTATAAATCAATTCATTCTGGGACTCGATCTGCTCGGCTGCATATTGATCTTCCACTTTGGACGCGCGCCGCCATTCCCAGAACTTGGCAAAATCGATCAGGGTCTGGCTCAGCGAGACATAGTAGCGCGTGCCGTTATACGTGCTATGCGCCGCCTTCAAACCGGCGTCCGTTCTTTGCTCATTTTTCGACCAGTTGCCGGTAGCAGCGATTTGCGGCAACATCTGTCCTAGCGCCTGGCCTTTTTGCGCCGCGCCGACTTCCAGTTTTGCTTCCGCCGACTTGAGCGTCGGGTCGGCCTCCAGGGCTTGGTGATAAATGGTCAGCAGATCCTCGGCGCATGACGCCTGGGCGTGCAAGCCAAACGCCAACACCCACAGCATGTGATATTTATTCATGTACCGTCTAATCTTCGATCAGCGCGCGCGCGAACGCATTGGTCGCAGGCTGCGCTAAATATTCAAACAACGTTCTTTCGCCGGTATTGATCAATACCTCCGCCGGCATGCCGGGCAGCAATTGCAGGGTACCGAGAGCCTTTCGGCTTTCCGGGGTCAGTTCGATGCGGGCCTGGTAGTAAGGTGTGCCGGATTTCTCTTCGATAAAGCGGTCCGCCGACAGCTGAATGACCGTGCCGTTCATTTTGGGCGTCGTTGCCTGCTTGAATGCGCTGAAACGCACTTCGGCTTGCAGCCCCACCGCGACTCGGTCGATGTCGGTGGGCGACACCTGCGTTTCGATGATCAATTCGGCGTCTTTCGGAACGATGTCGAGTATCGCACTTCCGGGAGCAATGACGCCATTCTGGGTATGCACCGACAAGCCCATCACCCTGCCTCCGGCCGGCGCTTTGATCACGATACGGTTGAGTTTGTCCTGATAGGCGGACAGGCGCTCGCTGACGTCGTTAAGCTGTGCCTGCGCTTCGCTGAACTTGCCGGCGACTTCCTCTTGAAATTTCTTTTCGATCTGCAGGATTTGCAAACGCGTTTCGCTGATCAGCATCTGGTTGGTCGCGATTTCCGCAGTGAGCCCGGCGATTTCGCCGTTCTGCATGGCATGACTGCGCTCCATGTCGCGCAAGCGCTGCTTGTCGGCGAAGCCTTCCGCCAATAATTCTTTTAAATCATGAACCTCTTCCCCGTAGGAAGCGACCAGTATTTTTTTGCTCTCGACCTGGCTTTGCAGGCCTTTTATCTTGCTGGCTATTTGGCTGATTCTTTCCTTGAGCACCGCCACTTCCCCGTCATGGGTCGTTTTCCTGGAGTAAAACACATTGTTTTCGGCCTGTTTGGCCTCGGTGATTCTTTGATCGCCGGCATCGTTCAACGCTTCCGGAAAGACCACCTGTTTGAGCTGGTCTTTTTCGGCGCGCAAGCGCGCGACCTGCGCCGACAAGACGATGAACTGGCTGCGCGAGATTTCCATCTGCGCCTTGATTTGCGTATCGTCCAGAATCAACAAGGGATCGCCCTCGTTGACCGGGTCACCGTCCTTGGCCAGAATTTTGGCGACGATGCCGCCATCGAGATGCTGCACGGTTTTTCGGTGCGCTTTGACGACGACAACGCCTGGCGCCAATGCCGAACTGTCTAGCGGCGCCAGACATGCCCAGCTACCAAAAATCCCGAAGGTGAACGCCACGACCACCGCGCCGATCAGACGGATGGAGCGATCATTGGTCTGCAAATCTGAAGACGCTGTTTTTGTCGACGTGTATTCTGTCATAGTGGTTATAGGGCGGCTTGAGCGACAGGAGCGGCCTGCTGCTGTTTTTGCTGTTGCTGCAAATAGTCGATAACCTGAACTCTCGGCCCATAAACCGCCAATACACCGTCATTCAGGATCATCAGTTTATCCACGCGCGACAGCACACTACTGCGGTGCGTGACGATGATCACGGTCGCCTGTTTTTGTTTGAGCCGCAGCAGGGCTTTTTCGAGCGCGGCTTCGCCCTGCTCGTCGAGATTGGAGTTCGGCTCGTCGAGCACGACCAGAACCGGATTGCCGTATAAGGCCCGCGCCAAGCCGATGCGTTGCCGCTGCCCTCCCGACAGGTTGCCGCCGGTCGCCCCAATGACGGTGTCATAGCCGTCAGGAAAGCGTAAAATCAACTCGTGTACATCGGCCATTTTGGCAGCCTCGACCACCTTTTCCGGATCGATTTCGCCGAATCGGGCGATGTTTTCGCTGATGGTGCCCTCGAACAGCTCAATGTCCTGAGGCAAGTAGCCGATGAAACGGCCGAGATGCTCGCGGTCCCAGTTGAAGACTTCCGCACCGTCCAGGCGAATGGCGCCGTTCGCTGTGGGCCAAATGCCCAATAGGGCACGCGCCAGCGTCGATTTACCGGCACCGCTGGGACCGAGCACCCCGACAATGTCGCCTTTTTCGATCACCAGATTGAGGCCTTTGATAACGGGCGTCTTGCTGCCCGGCGGCGTGACAATCGCATTTTCGAGCTGAATGCGGCCCTGGGGATCGGGCAATTGCATGTGCTCCTTTTCGGCGGGGATTTGCTGCAGGATTTCGTTTAGGCGCTTGTACTGGTCACGCGCGCTGATAAAGCCCTTCCAGGTGCCGATCATTAAATCAATAGGGGCCAATGCCCTGCCCATCAGGATGGAGCCGGCAATCATCAGGCCCCCTGAAATTTCGCGCTCGATCGTCAAATAAGCGCCTAAGCCCAAGATGAGTGACTGCGATGAAATGCGAATGACTTTGGACAGCGCGGTTAATAGCCCGGCACGGGAGCTGGCGAGGGCTTGCAAGTCCAGGACTTTTATCGCACCTTCCATCCAGCGTCGGCGTAAACTGCCTAACATGCCCATCGACTCGATCACTTCGGCATTGCGCAAGTTCTTGCCTAACAAGGATCGCGTAGCGATAGAAATTTTGTTGGCTTCGCTCAGCGTTTTGGCCGTGGCTTTTTCGTTCGCCACCGCGACCAGAGTCAATAGCATGGCGGTAAAGACTGAAAACCAGCCATACCAGGGGTGGAATATAAACAGCAGTCCCAAATAAACCGGCATCCAGGGCGCGTCAAAGAAAGCAAACAAGCCGTTGCCGGTGAGAAATTGACGCAGGCCGGTCAGATCGTCGAGCGCCTGTGTCGTCGCTTGCCTCCCGCCGCTGTATAAGGCCTGCTTAAACGCGACCCGGAACAAGCGTTCATTCAACAAGAGTTCCAAACGGGTGCTGACCCTGACCAAAATTTGTGACCGCACCCACTCCAGTGAAGCCATCGTGATGAATAACACGAGCACGATCAATGTCAACATCAGCAGCGTGGTTTTATTGCCTGTCGACACCACCCGATCATAGACTTGCAGCATATAGATCGATGGAACAATCATCAGGAAATTAATCAACAAGCTAAAACCCGCTGCCGACAAAAATGTTCCTTTACAGAGATGCAGAGCCTGTTCCAGATCGGTCTTGATGGTTTTCATGTGCGGACAGTGCCGGGTGCAAAAAATAGGTATTGTCTCATAAACGGAGAAAGATAGGCGCCGCTATGCGGGCATAGAAATCGCCAAGCTGGGGCGTGGCGGTATTAATTATATCGCACGGCTATTCGCCATGGAGGTTTTGGTTGGCGTTTACGAGACGGAAAAATGCGCTCAGTTTTTATGCTCCGATTGCAGGCGGCCGCGAAACACATAATACTGATAAGCGTTATAGCCTAGGATGAAAGGCAACAGCCCGCCGACCGCATAAAGCATGAACTCCAGCGTTCTGGTCGACGATGCGGCGCCATGCAGTGTCATCGACCCCGGGACCAGGAATGGATAATGGCTGACCACCAAGCCTATGACCGACACTATCAATCCAGTCAAAGTCCAGAAAAACGGACTACCGTTATGGCGTTGATGAAGGCTTCGCAGTAACATCAACAACGGTATGGCGAGACAACCGGCCAGTATTGCGAATGCCAAAGGTTCAACGTTCCAACGCTCTGCCACGGAAGGCATGACCCGCGCGCTGCACCCAATAAACACCGGCAACAGTAAAGACAACGAGAGCGCGGCTCGCCAAGCCCAACGATGAGCCGACTCAAGCAGCGCCCCATCAGCCTTGCGCAGCAAATAACTGGCGCCGAGCAGCACATACAGATTAACCACCAGAACGGCCGCCAACAGCGAAAATGGACTGCACCAAGCGAAGAGGTCCACTGGAGTGCCGGCCCTGTCGATGATCCTGCCGCCAAGCAAAGCACCCAACGCGAAGCCCTGCGCCAGCGCCGCCAGCAAGCTGCCGATGCCGAAAGCGAGCAGCCATCCTGCCGGCCGGCGCGCATACAGACGAAATTCAAAGGCGACGCCGCGAAAAATCAGCGCAAACAACATCAGCAACACCGGCACATACAACGCTTCCAGGACCGCCGCATAAGCGAGCGGGAAAGCGCCGAACAGTGTGCCGCCGAGCAATACCAGCCAGGTTTCATTGGCATCCCATACACCGCTCAGCCCCTCCATCATCACAGTCTTTCGGGACGAGTCCCGTTCAGTCAATGACAAAATCCCAATGCCGAGGTCAAAACCGTCCAGCGCCACATAGGCGGTCAACATCAAGGTGAATATCGCCGCCCAGGCGTTGATCAAAAATTCGGAGACTTGATGTTCCATAGTTAACCCTTTTCCTGTTCAGTATTCACTGAAGGCATGAATACCGGCAACGGCTGATCGATATTCGGCCCGGCCATGATGATACGCCGGGCGAACACTAAAAATGACGCCAACAACAACGTATAAACCCCCGCGAACAAAACCAGGCTGGTCGCGACCGCGCTTGGCGAAAGGGCCGATACGCCCTGAGCGGTGCGCAACAAACCGTAAACCGCCCAGGGCTGACGCCCGACTTCGCGCACTATCCAGCCGCATTCGGTCGCGATATAGCCCAAAGGAATGGCGGCCACCCAAGCTTTCAATAGCCATGGCGGCAACGCCAGAGTGATCGGCTGCCGACGTTGCCGCCACCCATACCACGCGCTGACGCCCATCAACACCGCGATCGCCAGTCCTGCGGCCAGCATCACGCGAAAACTGTAGAAAATCAGTCCAATCGCCGGCGGCTGGTCGGCGGGAGCGAACTCCTTCAAGCCTTTGACCTGCCCGTCCAGCGAATGCGTGGCGATCAGGCTCAAGGCATTGGGTATCGAGAGCACCCAGTCGTTGGCCTGCTTTTGTTTGTTGGGCCAGGCCAAGACATGCCACTCGGCGCCCTGCCCCGGCGGATTGGTGTCCCAATGCGCCTCTATCGCGGCGGTCTTCGCCGGCTGTAGATCGAACAGGTATAAGCCGGCCACATCGCCGACCAGAATCTGCAACGGCGCCGCCGCCAATAAACCGGCCAATGCCAGCTTCAAGGATTTGCGGAACAGGTTTTGATGGCGCTGCTTCAGGATGTACCAGGCGGACACACCGCCGACCACGAGCAGACTGGTCTCGATGCAGGCTAGCCACATATGCGCATAACCCCAATAATGATAGGGATTCAGCAAGGCTTCGGCATAACTGTCGACGACATAGCGTCCGGCCTCGATATGGCCGCCGGTGGGCGCCTGCATCCAGCCGTTGGCGATCATGATCCAGAATGCGGACAGCGACGATCCCAGCGCCACCATGGCGGTCGCGAACAAATGCATGCCAGCCGGCACCCGGTTCCAGCCGAACATCATGATACCGAGAAAGCCCGCTTCCAGCATCAGTGCCATCGCGCCATCGTAGCCGAGGATGTTGCCGAAAAACTCGCCAGTCAGGCGGGAGAACGGCGCCCAGTTGGTGCCGAATTCGAATTCCATCGGTATGCCGCTGACCACACCGACGGCAAAGTTCAGCAGAAACAACTTGCCCCAGAAGCGTGCGTGATGAAAATAATCCGGGTCCTTCGTCTTCAGCCAGAGAATTTCAACCGCGACCAGAAAGATCGACAATCCGACCGTCAAGAGCGGCCAAAGGATGTGAAAAATTGCGGTCAGCGCGAATTGCAGGCGCGATAACAATAGCGTATCTTGCAAAGAATCCATCAGCTTTCCTCGAACAATAGAAGTCTGTCGGAAAGACCAAGCTCGGTCTTAGGCGTCCGAATGCACCTTGAATTCGCGCTCCAGCAACCAATAACAGCCGCCCAAGGCCAGCACCAGCAGTGCGGTGCCGATCACATGTAAAGCCGACACCTCGTGAAAGTCGAAGACGATAATCTTTCGCGCGACCGCCATTAGCGCGGTCGCAACCACCATCTTGACCGGTATTACATCTTTTCGTATGTACAAGGTGATGTTGATAAATATTTCGACCGCGATCAGCACGATCATGAAGGAACCGAACACATGCAGAATTTCGGATTTCCCCAACGTGGCAATCGGATGGCTCAATATTTCCTGGTATATCACAATCATCACGTCAAAAACGCACCAGAGCACGGTTAGCATCATCAGCAAAGCCAGCACCTTGACGCCGAAGCGAATCATCGTATGCAAAAAACGAATAAACGCGTCGTCCTCTTCCAGAGACAATTCATCGTGTTCATTCTTCTTTTTGCTTTCGGTCAGGAAATGGTGCGTCAGTTTGTTGATCAAGTCCGACTTGTCCGCGCTCAGACTGCCGCTCAGGTCGGTCTCGAAAAACTTATTCAATCCTGGCACATTGCGAAGTTCCTCTTTGTCCACTCTTTTGAAGCCCATCGTCCATTCGGCATATTCGCGGGTGTTGATTTTTTTTCTTTCGATGATGCGGAAGTCTTTATGCCGGGGGTCCTTCTTGATATCGGCCACCAAATCGTCGACGACTTTCTCCTCACCTTCCAGCACCTGGATGAACGCCTCGCCGGTGTACAACAGCATACCGGAAACGCCGAGGCAGGCATTATTCAGGCGGGAGGGAGTCAGGATACCCATAAGATCGTCGTTGCTCATGGGCCGGGTCGGGGTGCTAATATAGGTTAGCTGAATCACGATGAATGCCTCTGTCGTTATAATTATGCGAGCGCTATTCCGATACGTGGCAGACACATTGAGATTTCATTACGACTGCCTTAAAAGCAATAATGTAACATGCGTCTGCCAATAGTCAACAAACCCAAACGGGGAGCCCCTTCCTCGTTCAGGTCATCACTATTCGATCAGCATACGCGACAACGGACTGTTGCTTTCAATCACGACTTGCTCTCTCGTTTCCAACGCGGCGCATTGGCCGATCAGATCGGTAAGCTGCCGTTGCTGTTCGTCGCGTAAACTTTTCACTTGATCGATCGCGGCCAGGACTTCAGTGTCGATCAGCGCAAACGCCTGCGTCAGGCCTTTTTGCAAGCCGCGCTGCGCGCTCGCTTTCAGCGACGGTTTCAATTTTTTCGCGATGAACCAGGGCGTCAGCCAGCTGATCGCGACCATCAGGCTGCTGTGAATCAGGAAATCGACGCCCAGATAAGCCGAATGGGTTGCGTTGCTGTGCTGGAAACCGGTAAATACCTGAAAGCCGACCCACCCGAGCGCGGCCAAAGGCAGCAGGATTTCGGCACTGCGCGCGATGCTCAACAAGGTGCGCTGGATGGCGTTGCCGGGATTCGCGAGTGCCTGCCTGACCGCCAGTTCGCTCTGGGTTTCGATGATTTTCGCCGCCTTGTCGCGCAGCGGCGCCAGCTGCTGCTTCAGCGGCAGCGCGGGCATGCCCTGCTGCTCGGCCTGCAGCACGAATTCATCGAGCGCATCGTCGAAGCGGGTTTTGGCCCAGGCGTCCCATAAGATCGCATCGGCCTGGGCTGACGGGTATTTGCCGGCCGCAGGATGGGTCAACAGGCCGACCGCGTGTTCCGCATAATAATTGGCCAATTGCTGCACCGGCCAGGCAAAGCCTTCCTGCAACAACGCGGCCGTGTGCTGCCATTGCCTTTGCCACAGCGGTGACGCGTCCTTGAACACCGTCTCCTTGGCCAGGGCCTGCCGGTAATGGCCGAGCGTCTGCCGCAGTTCATAAAGACGCGCCTGTAAACCGCGCTGTTCGAGTTGTTGCACGGTATGGTCGTTCGCCAAGGCGGTCAGCGTCTCGGCCAGCTCGGCGAATTCGTCCGCCAACCGGTCTTCGCCGCAGATCGTTTTGAAGATGATCGGCTCAATGAAACCGGCCTTGCCGAGTTGGCGCTTGAAGTCCTCGAATTGTTCAAACTGGCCTCGATCCCACTGATTCAGCACGAACAGCCAGGCATGGCGCGCGCCTTCGGCGAGCAACAGCCGCCAGGCCTTCTCGTCGCGGTAGCGCTCGGGGCTGACCACATAGATCAGCACATCGATATGCGGCAGCCATTCCAGCACCAGATGGCGATTGTTTTGATCGATGCTGTCGAAATCGGGCATGTCGATCCAGACGATGTGTTTTTTCGCCGCGTCGTCGTGCTGCGCTATCTTGACGCTGGCGACCGGCAGATTTTCGGGCAGGTGCCGAAGCTCGACCGAGCGGTGATGGAACAAGGTCACTTCGCGCGAGGTCGGCCTTTCGATGCCGGTTTTGGCGACCGGCTTGCCAGCCAGCCGATTCAACAGCGAACTTTTGCCGACGCCGGTGCCGCCCATGAAGGCGACCAACAGCGGCCGGCCCTGCCCTTCCGCAAACAGCGCATTCGGGGTGCCGGACGGTAAAGGGGGTTCCTGTTCCAGTATCTCCTGATCTATCCATCCCGCGGCTGCGGCCTGTTGAGCCCAGAGCCGGGTGTTTTCGACCAGATCAGAGTAATCGTAAGCCATGGCGTTTTTCCTTCAGATGGTTTTCCGCTTCCTGTAATTGTTCCGGCGTAATATTGAAATGCGAGAGCCCCGACAATTGTGTCGGCAACAGCAACAATTTGTCGCGCAACGCCTCGATGAACAGCGCCTGTTTGACCAGGCTCAACTGGTTCCTTTTCAGATCGGCCTCGACGCTGTGCAGGTAACTGCCGATCGCGCTCTCGGCCAACAGCGAGGTGACCGTCAACAGCGACGGCGCGATCACCAGATCGTGCACGCCGATGCCGCCGGTATTCAGGGCCAGCGCGATCATCGCCGCATCGGTCGTCACGCGGGTCGCGCGCAGGCTGTTCAATAACAGAGGCTGCTCCTGCAATTTGCGGTACAGCCGGTGCGCGGCGCTTTCGACATCCTGTTGAAAAGTCAGGTGATAATGCCTGACCGCGCCGTCGAAATCAATCAGCAGCTCCTGGCGCCGGCCGCGTAGCAGCGCGCTCATATCCCGCCACCACAGGCGTTGTTGATTCCCCTCGGCTTTGTCGCGCAGTTTATCGGTCATTTGCAGCAAGGCATGTTCGGCGATCTGATTCAGCAGCGCGACTTCATGACTGGTTTCGGTCAACGCGGATTTCTTGCGGCCGAGCTTCATCAACTGCCTGACCGGCCAGGTCAAAGCCCGGCGCGTGCCGGCCATTATCCCGGCCAATCCCGGAATTTCGAGCAGAGTCAACAGCTCGGCCATCGCGACCTGAAAGGTTTCGTAATGATGCGGGTGATTCAAGAAATCGCGCTGGTAATTGTCCAGCGCCTGTTTGATCATGTGCTCGAGCAACTGCTGCCAGTCCTTCAGCGCCTGATGCTCCTGAGCGATCGGCTCCAGCCATTGCGGCCAGTAATATTGCAGCAGTTCCTGCTCGTAACGCGCATGCTTCTTATAGGAGACCTGACCGGCCAGGCGCTGCAGCAAGCCCTGCTGCGCCTGCGGCCACACCGGCAGGCCGGAGGCTTTCTGATAATACAGCGGCACGACCTCCGGAAACGGGTCTTTGCGGGCCAGTTGCCATTTTCCCTGCAGCGAATGCGCGATCAGAGCCTCGGAGCCTTCGCTGAGTTTGTTCAGGCAGATCACGGTCGGCTGGCGCAAGACCTCCAAGGCCGCCATCATCTCCCAGACCGACTGATCGGCGTATTTTTCCTTGCTGACCACCAGCACGACGACGTCGGCCAGCGCGATGGTCCGGATCACGCCTTCGCGATAGGTCGCCGAATCGATCGAATCGAAATCGGGCGTGTCCCACAGCACGCAGTCGGGCAACCAGGAAGACTGCGAATCCGCGTCCGCCAACGAAAAACAATCGTGCCGGTCCTTGCTCAACTGCATCGGCAGCAACTGTTGAAAACGTCCGAAATAGCGTTGCAGGCCGCCGCAATCCTCGCGCCTGACCCGATGGCAAAAACCTTGCGGATGCACCGTATAACCCGCCAGAGGGCTGACGCCGGCCGCGCCGGACTGAAGCAACACATTCACCAGCGTACTCTTGCCGGCCTGCGTCGGGCCTACCACCGCGATCTGCAAGGGCGGCAACGGGGCCGATTCGACCAGCGCACCCTTGCGCAAAAACGCTTCCGCCATCAGCAACTGGTCGATGCGTTGCTGATACACTCCTTTGATCGATTCGAGATGAGCCTGCTGTAAAATCGTCTGATAACGCTGCTTCAGTAATTGGATAAATTCCAGCATAGGACTTTGCTTGGGTTATAATGACCGATTATTTTACCGAGTTTTTCGAAGATCAGGCGTTATATTCACTACAAAAGTAAACAAAAACTACTTAACACCGATCCGTAACACACAGAGGCTGCCTAATGAAAAAAATTTCCGTATTCCTTATTTTTGTGCTGAGTTGTGCCCTTTTATCTGCCTGCGGCAGAAGCGAAAAAGTCAATGGCCACAACATCCGCACCGCCTATAAATCGGTCAAAGTCTTGAAGGAAAGGTTGCCGGCCGAAAAGCGCATCGAATTCGAAGTGTCATTCTGGACCATCCGCGACTCACAAAAGGCCGACGCCGGATTTTTGGAAGCGATTGACGGCAAAACCCCGCTCGAAATCATCGATAT
>Ga0208264_1000432_pt1 | contig 13420 bp, 9 predicted proteins | sample LakWasMet31_HOW6_2_FD_183873 | JGI IMG/M metagenome (GOLD analysis project Ga0208264, IMG submission 183873) | Freshwater sediment methanotrophic microbial communities from Lake Washington under simulated oxygen tension - Sediment Metagenome... | ecosystem: Environmental > Aquatic > Freshwater >...
TAAGGCAGCAGCGTAACGGGCTTGGTCAGGGTTATTGATTTTATAGCCGGTCATCTGGGCGGATAGATGTTCTAAACCTAGTTTTAACCCCGATAATCCACCGTAAACGTCAATAACGCTGTCAGAATCAATTTTTAACACACTCCCGATGCTGGCTTCTAAGCCACTGGCGTCAGCACTGCCTGTGGTTGCCAGTTGCTGGACTAAGGCCGCCGCTTGGGCAACGCCCGCTAAGGCAATGGTTTGGTTGGTTATAGAATTTAATTGCATAAGAATTTACAGATGTCGGTGGAATATCTGGGCTATTTTATGCTATTCATCACATCCTTTGCCCAATTAATGCTTCTTAAGTACGCTTCGCCAATTAATGCACTGTCTACTTGCCTGAAAGACAGGTCTGAAACATTCCATTGTTCGTAATTGATCGTGCAGGTTAGTGCCTCGCCAGCCAAGCCGGTGCGGTTTAGAATGGAGTCAGGAATGTCGGCAGATAGCGGTAGTTGGCTAAGTGCTTCTTCTAATGGGGTGTCTAATAAACTATCCAGACAAGACAATATCCCGATCAAGAAAAAGTTATCCGCCTTGGCACCCGACAATAACGCTAGTTCTTCACACATCTTGCCGCGAATTAATGAGTTTTGTAGCACAGCTGCAGGTTTGTCGCTGGATAAGGCCGCCATATTAAGGATGTTGGTCCAGCGTTTGAGTTCATTTAAACCCAAATAAGTAATGGCTTGCTGGATGGAGTGTACTTTGCTGGGCACGGCAAAGAATGCGGAGTTAATGTAATGCAATAATTTGTAACTTAAACTGACATCCTGAGAAATTAATTTAACCAACTCATCAAACTCAACCTCGGGGTTGTTTATAGTGGCCATTAACCGGATGGCGGCGGTCTGGTTGACCCCCATTCGTTTACCGGAAACCGTGTTTGGTTTGTTAAAAAAGAAGCCTTGAAAATAATCACAGCCCAGATCAAGCAAATATTGATATTCCTCATGCGTCTCAACTTTTTCTGCCAATAGTTTAACGCCGTAAGGTTTAAGCTGCGCAATCAGTTGTCTGGTTTTTACTTCCCCCATTTCCATAATGTCTAGTTTAATAATATCTGCAAATTTAACTAAGGGCGTCCATTCTTCAGAAAATACAAAATCATCCAGCGCAATCGTGTAGCCAAGGTCAGATAATTCTTTTAAGTTGCTAACAATTTGGCTGTTAATTTCCACACTTTCCAGAACCTCAATAACAATGCGTTCTTTGGGCAAATGTAACGGTGTTTTTTCTAACAGATTTTGGGTTGTAAAATTAATAAACGCTTTATGAGAACCCACAATCGCATTTAAGCCTAGCTCTAAGATTGTGTCGGTAATAATTTGATTAGTTGCTTTTGCAGCCTCAGACGCATGGTTTAAATCAAAATCATTGCCGCGAAATAATAGCTCATAAGCATATATATTAAGCTTTTGATCAAAAATCTGCTGTCGCCCGATTATAAAATCTGCCATAAGGTGATTGCTTAAAATACCAAAAAAGATAAAGGTTAAGTGTAGCACTCAAAAATATTTTTTGAGGGTTATCCGTGGAAACTTTTATTAGCCAAGCTAAGACTAACAATTAAATACACCGGTTATTGCTTGGTGATTAACGTTACTTTTATTCTCTGAATTTACTGATTAGTTATGGTATAAATTCCTATTTTCTTAATGTTTACGGAGATTAAAATGAGCCAAACAGTTGATTTAAACGTGACCGGAATGAAATGCGGCGGTTGTGAGTCCAATGTTAGTCAGAAACTACAAGCAGTGGATGGCGTAATCTCAGTTACTGCCTCCAGCAAAGAAAATAGCGTGACAGTGGAATTTGATCCCGCTAAAACCGACGTGGATAGTATTAGTACCGTCATTACAGACGCTGGTTTTTCGGTTGAATAACTAACATACCAGCCCATCGCCCAATGCCCAGGATAGTTTATGAACGCGCAAATAAAATCTGAACCCGATGCCAATGAACTGCGTTTATCCATTTTGGGTATGCGTTGTGCGGGCTGTGTTAGTTCTGTAGAAGGGGCATTGGCTGCGGTTGACGGGGTAACATCTGTGGTGGTCAATTTTGCAGACCATTCCGCTATCGTTAAAGGCATTGCAGATCCTGAAGCTTTAAAGCAGGCAGCAAAAGAGGTTGGCTTTGATGCGGCCGTGATGGAAGGCTTGGAAGATCCATCCGATGAGGAAGCGTTGGAGCAGCAGCGTTACCAATCCTTAATGAAAAAAGCCGCCGTTGCCGGTTTGGTTGGTGTACCGTTGATGCTGGCCGAGCATTTTGGCTGGCTGCCGGAGATTGGTGCGCCGGGTGGACAAGCATTTTGGAGCGAGATTGCTTTGATTACCTTGGGTATCATGGCTTATTCCGGTTGGCATTTTTATGCGGGTGCCGTTAAATCCCTGCGCCTTGGCCAAACCAATATGGACACCTTAATTGCCTTGGGCACTGGGGCCGCCTGGTTATATTCCTGCGTAGTCATAGATTATTCCAGCACCTTACCGTCACTGGCCAAGCACGCTTATTTTGAAGCGGCCATCATCATTCTGGCTTTTATAAATCTGGGCAATGGTTTAGAAACCCGGGCCAGGGGCAAAACCTCCAGCGCCATTCGACAGTTAATTGGCTTACAGCCAAGAACAGCTCGTGTGATCCGTAATGGTGAAGAACAGGATATTCCAATTGAACAAGTCGGTTTGGCAGAAACCTTGCGAGTTCGGCCTGGGGAAAAAATTCCAGTAGATGGCGTGTTGTTGGAAGGCCATTCTTCAGTTGATGAATCCATGTTAACTGGTGAATCATTACCGGTAGAAAAATCTGTGGGCGCACAAGTAGTCGCCGGTACCATGAACCAAACCGGCAGTTTTTTATTTACAGCCACCCGTATCGGCCGCGATACCGCACTGGCACAAATTATAAAAAGCGTCCGGCAGGCGCAAAGCAGCAAACCGGAAATTGCGCGCTTAGCGGATAAAATTTCCAGCGTTTTTGTACCGGCCGTGGTGGCTCTGTCTGTGCTGACTTTCTTTATCTGGTATGTGTTTGGGCCTGAACCTTCATTAGGCTATGCTTTTGTCACCTCCATGACTGTACTGGTGATTGCATGCCCTTGCGCATTAGGATTGGCGACCCCGATTTCTGTGATGGTTGCCGTTGGTAAAGCCGCTCAGGCGGGCATTTTGATCCGGCAGGGCGACGCCTTGCAAACGGCGGGTAAATTAACTTGTTTAATTCTGGATAAAACAGGCACGGTCACAGAAGGTAAGCCAACCGTATCTTCAGTTGATGCGTTTGGCGATTATTCTGGAACTGAGGTATTGGGTTTTGCGGCCAGTATTGAGTCTGGATCAGAACACCCATTAGCCGCCAGTGTATTGGCCGCCGCTCAACAAAAGCAGCTTAAGCTGGACAAAGCCACGCAATTTAAAGCCATTGCCGGTCATGGTGTGCAAGCCGTGATCAATGAAAAAACCGTGTTATTTGGCAATCAAGCCTTGCTGGATGAAAATAACATTGGTATTGCCGAGCACCTGGCTCGACTCCAGCAATTGGCGCAAGCAGGTCAAACGCCCATGCTGCTTGTGATAGACGGGCAAATTGCCGGTATTGTGGCAGTTTCCGACCCAATTAAAAAAGATTCTGCGGTAGCCATACAAGCGTTGCTTGATCAAGGTCTACGCGTGCTTATGGTTACGGGTGATAATGAAATAACCGCTCAAGCCATTGCCAAACAAGCCGGTATCAAAGAGGTGCGGGCGCAAGTATTACCGCAAGACAAAGCGGCAGTCGTTAAACAATTGCAGTTACTGGGTGAAAAAGTCGGCATGGTGGGTGACGGTATCAATGATGCGCCAGCATTGGTGCAAGCCGATGTTGGCTTTGCCATTGGCACGGGTACCGATGTTGCCATTGAAAGCGCTGATATTGTTATCCTGCAAGGCTCGTTGCTAAAAATAATCGACGCTATTGAATTATCTAAAGCCACGGTCATTAATATCAGGCAAAACCTGATTGGCGCGTTCTTTTATAACACCATCAGCATTCCGGTTGCCGCAGGTTTGTTATATCCACTGTTTGGCGTGTTGCTCAATCCCATGATTGCCGGTGCTGCGATGGCAATGTCATCGGTAACGGTGGTCACAAACGCAAACCGGTTGCGCTGGTTGAAAATTGGTAAACGATAAGTTGCTGAAAATTTATTGGTTAAGATCAAATTGCAAGCGATTTGAAATTTCCGATCTGTATACCCAACTTGTCAATCAATCTATTTAAAACCGGATATTTTCATCATTTGAGTTGTTTAACTGCGTAGTTCAAGTAAGGTGTCGATATTTTTTTAATCAGGTATTTTTTATATCTTACCCGGTAAATTTACACTATGATTAATGGGTAAGTTAACTTTTTGGCAGTTAGCAATTTTTGGTAATTTGATCATTAATAACGCGGTATCAGTGATGGTTCAGTTACCTGATGTTATCATTCAGATAAACCCTATTCTCACCAGCAGAATAGATTCGCTTCATTCTTGTGTCATTTAGACTTAATTAACCGTAGTGAATCAAAAATTTGCTTTTTTTAGTCTCAAGTGGAAGTTAGCCACGGCATTTGGCACAGTCTTTCTGTTATTGCACAGTATTTTTTCCTATATTTCCTATCTGGAAGCCGTCAAAAAGTTTGATTTTGACCATAAACTACTCAAAACGAGTCATATTAATGTCGCAAACGCGTTACTTGATGATTCATTTCAAGGGTTGGAGCAATTTGCCGAAACTTTAAGCTTAAATGAAGAATTAATTTCAGATAAAAAATCGCAGTTAAATGAACAATGGCCTAGATGGCAAAGTAGCTGGGATATCGAAAATATTACTTTTTTTGATAAAAATGCCCAGCCAGTTAAATCTTGGGGTAATCAATTCTCTGATAGTGTGGATAATGCTGTTTTAAAGGTTCTCAATTTATCAAAATCCGAACAACAGGTCTTTTGTTTGGAGCGTTGTTTTCAGCAAGTGATTGTGCCGGTCAATGATCGTTTAGGCAGCAAGGGCGCTTTACGAATCATTCGTTCACTGGATAAAGTTATCCTTAACTACAAACACGCTACTCATTCTGATTTGGGCTTATTGGTTGCCAAACCATCGGTTGAGGCCGCAAAAAATAAGTTATGGCCTTATCAACTCGTGGAAATATCTGCGCCCGAAAAAAATCGGAAAGTGTTTGATTACTTGGTTAAAAAATATAGCGTAGAGCAATTATCGGCTGAAAATTTAACCATTAAGCTGACTGATGGCGTGTTTGAAGTCGGAGTGAGTAACATAAAATCATCGCCGGAAAATCAGGCTTTATTTTTATTTGTTGAAGATTTGGGAGTCGATTACGACAATTTAAACAAGGAACTGAAAAAAGTCTGGATTTATGGCGTTGTCAGTTTCTTGGCCTCGTTGTTGTTATTAGTTGCCATTTTGCACTTGGCTTTAAGGCGTGTGAGTAACTTATCCCAAGCGATGCCGATGCTGTCAGATCATCAATTTGATTCGTTTCGACAACGGATAAATGTGCCCGAAAATGGCAACTTGGGTACTGATGAGTTGGATCAGTTAACCTTGAGTGCCTTAACCTTAGCTAATCAGCTGGAAAATTTAGAACTAAACATGCGTCGAAATACGTTTATGTTGTTCGAAAAGAGCCAGGATCTAGCCAAAGAACGCGATTTTGTTCAGCAATTGGTTGATTTTGCTCCCATTATTATCATAACCCAAAAAGTTGACGGCATTATTTTAAGCATTAATAAAGCGGGTGTTGCGGCCTTTGCCTTGGATAATGCTGATATTGTCGGTCAGGTTTTTGATGTGTTCTTGCCAGATTATGACCATGAACATCTCGTTAAATTAGATCAGTTAAGGCGAGGGAATGTTGTTCAAAATGTGCATGCAAGCAGCTTTTTGGTTACCGATTCCAAACTCATTCCATTTATATCCTGGCAGCATACTTTACTAACACCGCAGACCGAAGGTGGTGAGCTGATTATACTAAGTTTGGGGATGGACATTAGTGATCGTAAAGTGGCTGACGAATACACATTAAAGGTCGCCAGTTACGATTATTTGACAGGTTTGACCAGTCGTAGAAAATTTCATGATGAATTGCTGGTTGAATTATCCGCAGCCAATCGCTATGGATATCAGGTGGCGTTATTTTATTTGGACTTGGATCAATTTAAATCGATTAGTAATCTGAGTGGAACTGACGCAGGAGACCTGTTGTTGTTGAGAGCGGCAATCTGTTTAAAAAAGTCGCTGCGTGAGTCGGATATGCTCAGTCGTATTGGTGGAACTGAGTTTGTGATCATAATGTCACATTTTGAGTTGGCAACCATCGATGACATCGCCAAAAAAATCTTACACACCCTGTCTCTACTGGAGTTTAGTTTTGATGGTCAGCAATACAATATTACCGCCAGCATCGGCATTTCCATCTATCCGTTACATGGACAGACTATCAACGAATTGTTGGCGAATTCAAATATGGCATTGGTAGAGGCCAGGGCTTGTGGGCATGGGCAATATCGCGTGTTTTCAGTGGATTGTGATTATCAGCTCAAGTTAAGCCGGATGAACTATTGGCGGGATGTGCTTGAACAAGCTATAGAACAAAATCGATTTGTTCTATTCTATCAACCGATTATGCACATAACGCGGAATTCAGTTGATTGCTATCAATGTTCGCTATGTTTACAAATGCCGGGCGATCAATACATAGCAGCAGCTGAATTTTCGGGTTTTGCTGAAGAGTTGGGGCTTATGGGAAAAATCGACCGCTTGTTTTTGCACACAGTTATGCTGAAGTTGTTGGATTTTGATAATGAAGGTAAGCCCCACAAGATATTCGTTAATCTGTCGAGTTATTCTTTAAATGATAATACCTTCATGACTGATTTTATTTCACTGCTTGATACGGTTAGAATCAGCCCGGGCAAGTTAGTATTTGAGATTACCGAGGCCACTGCCGTGGCCAATTTGCCTGTGGCAGAATTAGTCATTCAGCAATTGCAAGCGTTAGGTTGCTCGGTGGCTTTGGATAAATTTGGGATTGGATTTTCCTCATTTTATTACCTGAAAAAACTCTCAGTAGATTATGTGAAGATTGATGGCTCATTTATAAAAGATATTGTGAATAACGACGATGACAGGCTTTTTGTGCAGTCCATCGTGGGTGTGGCAAAAGCATTTAATAAGGTAACAGTTGCCGAGTCTGTAGAAACAGCGGCTATTTTGGACAAGCTCAAAGCATTGGGCATTGATTACGCACAAGGCGATCATCTAGCTAAACCCACAATGCTGGATTAAGCTGTTTTTTGCCAGTGCTTTAGCAATATCTGTTAATATTCCAATCCTAACACAAGCAACATGCCCTGAATTATCTATTGGGGTTTAATCTAAAGAGATTTCATGAATAAATTAAAATGCGCTGTGATCGGCACTGGTTACTTAGGTAAGTTTCATGCGGAAAAATACGCCGCCCTGGACGATTGCGAATTGGTTGCCGTGGTCGATGTTGACGAACAAGCTGCCAAAAATGTTGCTGAAAAACACGGCGCGTTAGCTTTAACCGACTACCAATCATTATTAGGTAAAGTGGATGCGGTCAGTATTGTCGTACCAACCACCTTACATCACGCCATATCCAAAGATTTTTTGGCAGCTGGCGCTCATGTGCTAGTTGAGAAGCCAATCACAGTGACCGTTGCTGAAGCAGATGAGTTAATCGCCCTGGCGAAAGCCAATAAGGTGATTTTACAAGTCGGTCATTTGGAGCGCTTTAATCCGGCGGTGTTAGGTTTGGATAAAGATGAGAAACCGTTATTCATTGAATCACATCGACTCTCGCCATTTAACCCGCGCGCTAATGATGTCAGTGTGGTATTGGATTTAATGATTCATGATATCGATATTATATTGGCGCTGGTGGATTCTGAAGTTGATCGCATTGATGCCAGCGGCACGCCAGTGTTAACACAAGGTACCGATATTGCCAACGCCCGCATCTTATTTAAAAATGGCTGCGTGGCAAATGTGACCGCTAGTCGGATTAGTTTAAAAATGGAGCGCAAAATGCGCTTGTTCCGGCCAAGTTCTTATATTGCCGTGGACTTTCAAAATAAAGTCTTAACCAAACATCGCACTGGCACTAAAGAAATGTTTCCAGGCATTCCGGAAATAGTCTCTGAAGAGTCTGTGTTTGAAAGCGGTGATGCGTTGTTAGAAGAAATCAAACACTTCGTCGGCTGTATTCGTAGTGGAAATAATCCGTTGGTTTCCGGCGAAGCAGGTAGAAGGGCGCTGGCAACCGCGATTCAGATTACTGAATTGCTTGGTGAATAATCTGACGTTTAGCCGAAGTTAATTTTCTTCTCTCAGCCCTCCTTCTCAGGATAGGGCTTGTTTGAAATACGCAGAACAGTTACAAAAATTCAATCAAAAATTAGGTACTTATAGATGATACCCATGGTAAACCTGAAAGCTCAATACGCTGAAATTAAACAGGAAGTTGAGCAGGGTCTGGCAGAAACCATAGAAAACTGCTCGTTTATTTTAGGTCCAAATGTTCAGGCATTTGAAAAGGAAACCGCTCATTATTTAGGCGTAAAACATGCCATAGGCGTGGCTTCTGGTACGGATGCACTGCATTTGGCCTTATTGGCAGAAGGCATTGGCGCAGGTGATGAAGTTATTACCACGGCATTTACTTTTATCGCCACAGCAGAAGCGATTAAATACGTGGGTGCAAAGCCGGTGTTTGTGGATATAGATCCCAAAACTTTTAATATTTGCCCAAAAGCCATCGAGCAAGCAATCACATCAAAAACCAAAGCGGTAATGCCGGTGCATTTGTTTGGGCAACCGGCTGACATGGCTGCGATTGCGGAAATATGCCAGCAACATAATCTTAAGTTGATTGAAGATTGCTGCCAATCGTTTGGTGCAAGCATCAATGGTAAACAAACCGGAGCGATTGGTGATGCTGGCGCTTTTAGCTTTTTTCCCAGTAAAAATCTGGGTGCATTTGGCGATGGTGGTTTAGTTGTTACTAACTGTGACAAAGCCGCAGCCAAAATCAAGCAACTGCGTAATCATGGCTCAGACGTGCGCTATTATCATGATGTAATCGGCTATAACAGCCGTCTGGATGAAATGCAGGCGGTTATTTTGCGCGCCAAACTAAAACGCATCGATCAATACAATCAAGCCAGACGCCATGTGGCGCATTTGTATTCCGAATTAATGGCTGATTTGCCTTTGATCACGCCGTATGAAGATGGATTGGGTGAGCATGTTTATCATCAATATACGTTATTGTGTGATCGTCGAGATGATGTCATGAAGGCGTTGCAAGACCATAAAATTGGTTGTGCAGTTTATTATCCGGTTCCTTTGCATCAGCAAAATGTATTTAAGCAGGAATGTGCAGGTTTAAGCTTACCGGTAACCGAATTTGTCGCCGCTAACTGTTTTTCCTTACCGATTTGTCCATTCCTGGCCGATGAAACCGTGCGTGAGATTGTTGGTGTTATTCATAGCGCGTTGGTGGCGTAACGCTACGCATGTCTAAAACCAAGCCAAGCCTATTTTTTAGCGCCGGAGAATCTTCCGGCGACCAACACGCCGCTAATATGTTTTTGGAGCTGAAAAAGTCCAGACCTGAGATCAATGGTATTGGTATGGGCGGGGCGAAGATGGCGGAAGCTGGTATCGACATTCGTTATAATTCCAGTGCGATCGCAGTTATTGGCGTTGTTGAAGTGCTTAAGCATTATGGCGAAATTCGTCGGGCCCTCAACCAAATGCAGCAATTGTTATTAAGCGTACGGCCAGATTTGCTGGTATGCGTTGATTACAAGGAGTTTAACTTTAAATTGGCCAAGTTTGCCAAGCATAACGGCATAAAAGTGTTATTTTACGTTAGCCCGCAAGTTTGGGCTTGGCGACCTGGACGAGTGAAAAAGTACGGTGAAGTCATTGATATGATGGCGGTGATTTTTCCGTTTGAAACGGCTTACTACGAGGCCGAAAACGTACCGGTGCGCTATGTTGGGCATCCTTCAGTTGATAAAGTACATCCGCACCTTAGTAAAGCTGAAGATATGGTAGCTTTTGGATTAAGCGACACCCAACCTGTGTTGGGGCTATTGCCAGGTAGTCGCACCAATGAAATCAAACGTTTACTGCCTGTCATGCTAGCTGCTGCAGAGCAGGTTCAAATCCGGTTTCCTAACACGCAATTTATATTGCCACAGGCCGATTCTATTTCTGATGACTTACTCAACAGCTATTTAAGTCAGTCACCATTAAAAATACTCGTGGTTAAAAAACAACCTTACGATGTGATACAGTGCTGTGATGCCGTTATGACGACGTCTGGAACGGCCACATTGGAAATTGCTTTATTGGAAATCCCCATGCTGATTGCTTATAAGCTTTCACCCATTACTTATTGGCTTGGGCGCTGGTTGGTTAATACGCCATTTATTGGGTTGCCTAATATTATTTTAGGCAAACGCATTATTAAAGAATTTATCCAGCATGATGCGAATGCGGAAAACCTGGCTGCGGAAGTTATATTGATTTTACAGGACCCGACATATAATCAAAACATGCGTACGCATCTTGCCCTAGTTAAACAACAGCTAGGGCAGGGCGGTGGGTCAAAAAATATGGCTGAGTTGGCGCTGGAAATGTTGGCTTGATTGCCAACAAGGATTTACAAGTTTTAGCTTAATAACAGTAAAATATCTTCCAGTTCGCTAATCATTTGTTGAATTAGCTGTTTACTGAGGTCTTCAGTTTGTTTGTCACTGGTCAGATGTATTTTAGCACCGCCAATGGTGTAGCCTTGCTCATAAAGCAAGCTGCGAATTTGCCTTATCATTAGCACGTCGTGCCTTTGATAATAACGACGGTTACCCCTGCGCTTTACGGGACTTAATTCAGTGAATTCCTGTTCCCAATAGCGCAACACATGGGGTTTAACCGCACATAAATCGCTTACTTCACCAATGGTGAAGTAACGCTTTTCTGGAATGACGGGTAATTCATTATTATTACTTGGCTCCAGCATATGCTTCTACTCGTGCTTTTAGTTTTTGACCAGCTCTGAAGGTCACTACACGTCTTGCTGTAATAGGAATTTCTTCGCCAGTTTTTGGGTTTCTACCAGGGCGACTATTTTTGTCGCGCAGTTCAAATTTGCCAAATCCCGAAATCTTTACTTGCTCACCATTTTCTAAAGCGCCTTTAATTTCTTCAAAAAATAGCTCTACCATATCTTTAGCTTCGCGCTTGTTTAAACCAAGCTCATCGAACAACTGTTCAGCAAAATCTGCCTTAGTTAATGCCATTTAATTAATCCCTCAGTTTTGCACTAATTTTATTGGTTAATGTATTCAGAATTCTGTTAAATATAGCATCTATTTCAGAATCTGTTAGGGTTTGTGAATCATTTTGTAAAGTTAGACTTAACGCCACACTTTTGCAATTGTTTTCAATACCTTTGCCGCGATAAATGTCAAAGATGGTAACATCTTTGAGCATGGTTTCATCACAGCTTTTAATGGTATTAATGATGTCGTCAGCACTAATGGCTTCCTTGACTATCAACGCCAAATCTCTTCTTACAGAAGGATACTTTGATAAGGGGGTAAACTTTGCAATGCTTTTTTGTAACAACAGTTCTTGGTCTAATTCAAACAAAAAAACTTGCGTATCAAAGCCTAGTTGCGCTTCGATGCTTGGGTGAAGCATGCCCAACCAACCGATAGTTTGACTATCGCTGGTTTTGATTTGTGCACTTTGACCTGGATGCAGCGCTGGGTGTTGAGCTGCAACATAGCTGACGCTTTGGCCAGACAGTGCAAACATGGCCATCACATCGGCTTTAACATCAAAGAAATCAAGGTTACGAGCTTTCTCCCCCCATTGTTCTAAGTTGTTGCTGCCTAGCGCCAGTCCAGCCAACTTTTTTTGCTGCTCAACTGTGCCATTGATGTTTACAAACCGTAAGCCAGTTTCAAAAAACCGAACTCTGGTTTGCTGGCGATTGGTATTGTAAATAGCCGCTTTCAAAAGTCCACACCACAAGGTGGAACGCATCACAGACATATCCGATGAAATTGGATTTTGAATACGAACTACTTCATCTTCAGGTGCAATGATTTGCTGAATGTCTTCATCCACAAAGCTGTAGGTAATTGCTTCCTGATAGCCTCGTGTTACAAGTAAATCTTTGATTCGATCAATGTCAACCAAGCTTTCAGTGGCAAGTCCCAACTCTGTGCGCATTAACAAACTGCTGCTGGGCAGGTTGTTATAACCAACTATACGGGCGATTTCTTCGATTAAATCTGCCTCAATGGCTATATCAAACCGAAACCCTGGTGGCGTGACTTTCCAGCCTTCATCAGATGGGCTAACAAGCATACCTAAACGCGTAAATATGTCAGCCACTTCTTGGTCTGGTAAAGCAGTGCCCAAGGTTTTTTCAATGCGGTGCTTTCGTAACAAAATTGGGTTGCGAGCCGGTAAGGTGGCTTGTGATGTTTGCTCACTGATTGGACCAGCTTGTCCACCGGCAATTTCTATTATTAATTGGCTGGCGCGTTCAATCGCTCTGGTTTGCAAGGTTGCATCTACGCCTCTTTCAAAGCGATGAGATGAGTCAGTATGCAATCCAAAATTTCTGGCTTTACCGGCAATGTGCTCTGGAGCAAAAAAAGCACATTCCAGAAAGATGTTTTTGGTATCGTCACTAACCGCTGAAGAGCTACCACCCATAATGCCAGCAAGCGCCAAGGCCTGTCGATCATCGGCAATTACCAAGGCTTGTTCATTCAGTTGGATGGTTTGTCCATTGAGTAAAGCCAGCGGTTCGTTTGGTTTGGCCCATCTAACGTTGATGTTGCCCGCCAATTTATCCGCATCAAATGCGTGTAAGGGTTGACCTAATTCCAATAAAACGTAGTTTGTTACATCAACTAATGGGCCAAGGCTCCTGATGCCTGAGCGACGTAGACGTTCCTGCATCCATAATGGCGTTTCAGCTAACGGATTGACATTTTTTATCAATCTGCCTAAGTAGCGAGGGCAGGCTTCAGGGGCTTGAATATTTATAGCTAACGTTTCAGAATGAGAAACTTCAGTTGGTTTAACATCCAAGGGCAAACAAGTAAGCTTATTTAGCACCGCTACTTCTCTTGATAAGCCTTCAACACTCAGACAATCGGCTCGGTTAGGCGTTAAATCGACTTCTATAATGTGATCATTTAAATTTAAATATTCACGAATATCGACACCAACAGGTGCGTCGTCTGCAAGTTCCATCAAACCACTGG
>Ga0208264_1000436_pt1 | contig 13334 bp, 4 predicted proteins | sample LakWasMet31_HOW6_2_FD_183873 | JGI IMG/M metagenome (GOLD analysis project Ga0208264, IMG submission 183873) | Freshwater sediment methanotrophic microbial communities from Lake Washington under simulated oxygen tension - Sediment Metagenome... | ecosystem: Environmental > Aquatic > Freshwater >...
TGTGTCGTCAAGGATGATTAAGGTATCGCCTGCTTTAACCAAATCGCCATCTTTAGCAAGCAACTGCTTAACAATGCCGCCATCCAGGTGCTGAACCGTTTTCCGATGGGAACGTACGGTAACAAAACCTGGGGCCACTGCGGCACTGTCGATTGGGGCTAGATAGCTCCATCCACCAATAATACCAAAAGTGCAAAGCAGCATTAGTACACCGATATTGCGAATTGGGCGATCGTCTGTGACTAAATGGATAGGCGCTGGTGTGTTCAATTTAACTGGGATGTCGGTCATAATCTTATGCTATGGGTTGGTAGCCAGCTGAGTTTGTGATTTTTGCGCGGCTTGGTGCAAGTGCGCAAGCACTTGATCTTTAGGACCGTAAACAGACAATTGCCCATCGTTAAGAATAAGTAATTTGTCGACATTGGCCAATACATTATTGCGGTGCGTAATCACCATCACGGTAACTTGCTTTTGTTTTAAGCGTTGGATGGCATTGGCTAAGGCCGCTTCGCCTTGCTCATCCAGATTTGAGTTTGGCTCATCCAATACCACTACCACTGGATCACCATATAAAGCTCTGGCCAATCCTATGCGTTGACGTTGTCCGCCCGACAGATTGCCGCCAGTAGCGCCAATCACGGTATCGTAGCCTTCTGGCAAACGCAAAATCAGTTCATGTACGTCTGCCATTTTGGCGGCGTTGACTACTTTTTCCGGGTCTATATCGCCAAATCGAGCAATGTTGTCGCTGATGGTGCCTTCAAATAATTCTATATCTTGCGGTAGATAGCCAATGTACGGGCCTAATTCAATTCGATTCCAGGCATAAACATCTGCGCCATCCAGACGAATCTTACCGCTCACAGTTGGCCATATGCCCAATAGCGCTCTTGCTAAAGTCGATTTGCCGGAACCACTGGCACCAATTACACCGACGACATCACCCTTGCTAATAGAGCAGGATACGCCTTTGATAACAGGTATTTTAGCACCCGGGGGAGTAACGACGGCCGCTTCCAAGACAAAATTGCCTTCAGGAGCTGGTAAGGACATGCGTTCGGCATCGGCCGGAATTTGGCGCAAAATTTCATTTAATCGGCTGTATTGACCGCGTGCACTGATAAAACCTTTCCAAGATCCAATCACAATATCGATTGGCGCTAAGGCGCGGCCCAATAAAATGGAACCTGCAATCATTAAGCCCGAAGAGATTTCATTGTGTATCACCAAATAGGCGCCCAACGCCAAAATTAACGATTGCGAAGAAAGCCGAATTAATTTGGATACGGCGTTGATAATGCCAGCTCGCGAACTGGCTTGGGCTTGTAGAACCAAAACTTGCTCAGTACCTTGCAACCAGCGGCGTTGAAAATTGTGCAACATGCCCATGGATTCAATTACTTCGGCATTGCGCAGGTTTTTGTTAACCAGATTTCGGCCAGTCATGGATAACACATTCGCTTCGCCCAGAATTTTATGGGTGGCTTTTTCTTGCACGATGGCCACGATAATCAGCAAAACGGATGTAATGACGGCGGCCCATCCATAATAAGAATGAAACATAAACATTACTGCCACATAAATGGGTAGCCAAGGCGCGTCAAAAAAGGCAAATAAACCGTTGCCGGTCATAAACTGCCTAAGTGCAGTTAAATCATCCAATGGCTGGGAAGTGGCTCTTTGTCCGCCAGTGAACAGCGATTGTTTGTAAGCCACTTTATATAAACGACCATTAAGCATGGTTTCCAGGCGCGTGCTCACGCGCACCAAAATCTGCGATCTTACCCATTCCAAAATACCCTGGGTAATAAAGAGCACCATCAAAATCAGCGTTAACATGGTTAAAGTAGCCATGTTGCCAGTTGGCACAACTCGGTCATACAGCTGCAACATATAAATAGTGGGAACCAACTGCAACAAGTTGATCACCATACTAAAGCCAGCTGCAGAGATAAAAGCGCCTTTAACGGCCTGTAATGCTTGTTCCAAATCAGTTTTATTGAGTTTTTTCATGAGTACAGAGTGACTTATCCATAAAAGTTAGCCTGATTAATAATAAATATTACCAATGATCTCATCGTACCGGCAGACTTTATTGCTGTTCTGGGTCAGGATGGTGGTTTAAAAAATGTTAGAAACTCAAAGTTTTAGTTATTGAAAACCTGATGGTTTGCACCAAAAACCTGCTTTTATCACAAACAACTTGTGTGACCGATTACACAGTTTTGGCAACTAAATTATCAATGTTGCCTAGATCCGCAACTATTGACACCTACAGTATAGCTGTTGAAAGAATTTTTCGTGCTCAACGGCTAAAAAATCTCAAATACCTGCCGATATAGAGGTTGTACTAAAAGCTGTTTACCGTGCGTGGCTCTCAAAAACCCACTCTCCTTTTTGTCTAGCCGGTAAACGTGAACTAAATTCATTTTTACATTAGGCATAAAGGTTTTAATAACCCTGCCGATAACTAACGTAAGGTTTCTGCATCTTGAGCGATGCTTGGCTTAACTATTTTTTTTTAATCAATCATTTCTAAAGATAAGGCGGATAAGATGGCAACTACAATCACCTCCCAAGTACAAGTACTTGATGCAGATACAGCCGCAGCTCTCACCGTTGATGACGCGGCGATCATAACAGCTGGACAAGTTACTGCATTAACTTCTGCTCTTTTGGCTGTTGTTCCAGCTCCTGTTATAGCGGCATTGCCTCTGCCAATTGTTCAGGCGATTGCTTCTACAGCTATACCTGGATTGATTGCTGGTCAATTAACCGTATTAACAACTGACCAGTTACCTGTTTTATCGGGTGATCAAATATCCAAGTTAACATCGACACAAATTTCGGCATTTACAACAACAACAAATCTTCAGATACAGGCTTTGACGCCCGCTCAAATAGCAAAATTAGATCCTGCTGCGGGATTTCTTGGATTAACAACGGCTCAAATTGCCGCTTTATCTACAGATCAGGTGTCTGCATTTGTTGCAACAAGTCAAATTCCAGCGTTAACATCAGCACAAGTAAAAGCTTTCACCGTCACACAGATACCGGCCTTAACGCCCGCTCAAGTTGCAAAATTAGATCCTGCGGCGGGATTTCTAGGATTAACAGCCACGCAAATTGCGGTTTTAACTACAGACCAGGTGTCCTCGTTAGTTGCTGCAACGCAGATTCCAGCGTTAACATCAACACAACTACAAGCCTTAACTACCTCTGGTGGTAACGCCCAGATACCTGCGCTAACTACTGCCCAAATACAAAAATTAACCACCACTCAGATTTCAAAACTGTTACCCGCTCAAGTTGTGGCTTTAACAGAAGATCAGATGGCTAAGTTAACCACAGGTACTGCCGCAGGTGATGCCAGTGATCAGATCGGTGCATTCACGACTGCACAAATTCCTAGTATTGACGCAAGTGATTTGGCCGCTATGACCTTGGCCCAAATACATCGATTTACCACTGCTCAGATAGGAAAATTTACTCAAGGGCAAGTTCAAGCCTTAACCATTGATCAGGTCCCTACGTTAGATATTACTGGGTTGACCACTACACAAGTTCCATTTTTAACACCGGAACAAGTGCAAGCACTTAGTGTTACTCAAATACCATTGTTGTCTGCAAATCAAATAGCGGCGCTAAAAACAACTGGGGCATCATTACAAATACAAGCAATTGAAACTGCTGATTTAATCAAGTTTACATCTGTACAAATACCCAAATTCTCACCAACCCAGATTGCGGCGTTAACAGAAGACCAAATTGTTGCCTTAACTTATGCGGCCTCATCTGATCAATTACCTAACCTGACTTCTGCGCAAATTGTTGCGATAGAAACCAATGATTTGGCGGTGATGACCACTGCTCAAATCGCGGCACTGACCACTGCACAAATAGCCAAATTAACCACTGTGGCCAATGGGCAGATTAAGGCATTAACTTTGGATCAAGTCGCCAATTTGACGACTGATCAAATTCAAAAGTTATCCACTACACAGCTAGCTGCACTAAGTACTGATCAGCTTGCTGCATTGACAACATTACAAGCTTCAAAAATCTTACCATCCCAAATTCCTGGATTTACAGTTGACAAAATTTCAGCAATTGAAACGGATGATTTGGTTAAATTAACTACGGATGCCATTAAAAAGCTAACTGCCGTGCAAGTTGATGCGATGACAGTGGATCAACAGGCCTCTTTAACGGCTGGTCAAGTGGCCGCTATGTCAACCGCGCAAACAGCTAACTTTAAATTGGATGTTACCAAGCTGACTACGGCGCAAATTCCGTTAATCACTGTTGGTAATATTGCAGCAAAATTAACCGTTGACCAAGTTGCGGCTTTAACTTCTGAGCAGTTATCTAAATTTACAAAAGCTCAGTTGGCTGTATTTACTACAAAACAATTGAATGCGATTGAAACAGTGGATATTCAAGGATTAACCACATCGCAATTAAATTATCTGAAAACATCGCAAATAGCTTCTTTAAGTACTGACCAGATTGCGGCATTAACTTCTGGGACTACCACCCAACAGCTACCTAATTTATCCACCACGCAAATACAGGCGCTAACAACTGCTCAAATTGCGGCTATAAATTCAGGTGATATTGATGATTTAACTACGGCGCAAATTCAAAAGCTGACGGTTGCGCAAATTGGCGCATTAACAACAGATCAAATTACCACTATCGCCACGACCCAACTAGTCAAATTTACCACAGCGCAAATGGCCGCCTTAACATCGGCACAAATTGAAGTGTTAACTACTGGGGCGAATAAGCAGATTAAAGCATTATCCGCCGCACAATTGGCTGCGATTGAGGCAAAAGACATCGTGGCTTTAACGTCTGGTCAAATTGCAGATCTAACGACAGCCCAAATTTCCAAATTAACAACAGCACAGATTGCTGCGCTAACTACTGATCAAATCGTTGCCTTAACCGTAGATCAAGTGCCTAAGTTAACAACTGATCAAGTTGCTGCGCTAAAGCCCGCACAAATTTTAGCAATGGAAGCGGCTGATTTTGCTGTATTAACCACCTTACAATTATCAAAGATGAAGGCTGCGCAAGTCGCTTCATTTACGACAGATCAAGTTAAGGCGTTAACAAGTGATCAAGTTAAAGCATTAACAACAGCCCAGGTTGGAGCGCTGACTTCAGAACAATTTTCAGCCTTGGATTCTGTCGATGTGGGTGCCATGACCACTGCGCAAATTTCTGCCATAAAAGTGGCTCAAATTCCAGGTTTAACGACCGCTCAGATTCATGAGTTAACTACTGGCCAAATGATAAAAGTAGCGCCAGCAACACTAGCGGCATTCACAGTTGATCAATTTGCTGCGATCCAAGCTGCAGAAAAACTGGTATTTACTACAGCCCAGATAGCTGCGCTCAAAAACGAACAAGTGGCTGCCTTGACTGCATTAGAAGTTGCGGCGCTAACTGCCAAGCAATTGGCGGCACTTAAGGCTACTCAAATTGCAGCTTTTACCAATGAACAGGTGACTGCCTTATCAGCAACACAAGTACCTAAACTGACGCTGGCACAAGTGGGTGCGTTTACCACAGAACAGCTCGGTGCTTTGGATGTTGCGGACGTTGCCTTATTAACCGGTAGCCAAGTAGCGGCACTTAAAGCAACACAAATGCCAGGCTTTAACGCCACTGCAATCGCACAATTATCAGACCAAATTGCTAAATTGTCGCCTGCAGCTATTGCGGTTCTGGCAACTGACCAGATTGCCGCTTTAGTTGCGCCTACCAATGTTGCCAAACTTACTACAGGCCAAATCGCGGCTTTAACCTCGTCAGAAATTGGTGCGTTACTTTCCGCTGAGGTTGTGGCTTTAACAGTAAATCAAATTGCTGCTTTAAAGGCCAACCAAGTCCAAGGATTTACATTTGGTGCTACTACCGACCATATGGCCAGCTTAACCACAGCACAAATGCCAAAGTTTACACCAGCAGCGATAGCGGCTTTAAGTACCGATCAAATTAAAGGGATTGCCTCAACTGCTATAGCCAAAATGACGCCAGCGCAAATTGCTGCCATGACACCTAGTCAGTTGGCGGCACTAACAGGAACGTCAGCCTCTGCGACTGATCAGATTGATGCGCTAACAACAACACAAATTGCGGCAATCAAGCCTAGCCAGGTTGCCGATTTAACAACTGCACAAATTGCTGACTTAACCTCAACACAAATAGTTAAGTTTTCACCAGCTACTTTAGCCGCATTTTCTGCGGAACAAGCTGCGGCATTGGATCCGACTGTGTTATCGCCAGCGCAATTTGCCTCATTAACATCTGAACAAATCGCAAAATTAACATTTGCACAGGTTGCGGCATTAAGCACTTCTGTGATTGCTTCACTAAAGCCAGCACAAATGGCTGGTTTTAGTGATTTAACGGCTACTCCTGTGTCGAGTGTTTCAGGGCACATTGATGCATTAACGTCAACACAAGTCCCAAGACTAAGTCCTGCTGCAATTGCTGCGCTAACCACAAGTCAAATCGTAGCGATAGGATCGGCTGATATTAAAACCTTAACCACCGCACAAATGGCTGCTTTAACATCAGACCAAATTGGCGCGTTAACGATTGCAACTTCAACTGATAAAGCGCAATTAGAAAATTTGTCAACCACTCAGATTGCTGCGCTTAAACCAACTCAGATTATTGGTTTGACCACTGATCAAGAAGCAAGACTGTCGGCAGCGCAGGTTTCTAAAATTGCGCCAGCAACGATGGCGGCATTAACAACAGCGCAAATAGCGGGGCTAGCCACTGGCTTTCAAAGTTTAACAACCGCGCAAGTGGCGGCCTTGAAAGCAGATCAGATTGGTGCATTAACAGGTGGCGCGGCTGGTCAAGTTGATAATTTGACTACAGCACAGATAGCCGTGCTTAAGGCAACGCAAGTTAAAAGTCTAGTTGCGACTGGTATCAGTGAATTGGGTAGTGCTCAGTTGGTTAAATTTGCTCCTGCAACCTTGGCCGCATTAACAACCGATCAAGTGGTAGCCATTGATAAAGCTGCTATTCCAAAGTTAACCACTGCACAAATTGCCGCAATGTCTTCTGCACAGTTGGGTGCTTTAACAGATCATGCGACAACTGGGCAATTTGTTGCCTTAACAACAACTCAACTGGCTGCACTTAAACCCGCTCAAACCGTTGGGTTGACAACTGCACAGTTAAATACCTTGGATTCAACTGAGTTATCAAAACTGTCACCTGCTGCGGTTGCTGCGCTCACTTCAGATCAAATTATGGGTCTGGATGCTGCTGCAATTCCTGGCTTAACGAAGGCAGTAATGGCCGCGTTAACTACTATTCAGTTAGCATCACTCACAGATGCTGAAGTAAAAGCGTTAACAACAGCACAAATTTCAGCGCTAAAACCATCACAAATTGTCGGTTTTACTGATGCTCAAATTAAAGCCCTTGGTGATACTAATACAGCGCAAATTACTGCAATAACAACAGCGACACTGGCCGCATTAACGACCAGTCAAATTGTGGCATTGGATTCTACCGATGTTGCAAAACTGACCAGTGTACAATTGAGTGCACTTAAAGCAGTCCAAGTTGCTGCGCTAACGCCAGCTGAAGTTACCGCATTGACGACAGCACAACTAGCTGGATTTAAAGCAACTCAAATGTCAGGATTGACCTCGGAACAATTGGTTGGTTTAACAACTGGACAAGTAACTAAGTTAACGACTGCTCAGTTAGGCGGTTTATCACCAACGCAAATTAGTTATCTGGCAACTGATGATTTACAGGCATTAACAACAGCGCAGATCAGCTCACTAAAAGCGAGTCAGATTGCCGCATTTACTACTGATCAAATGGCGGCGCTAACAACCGCGCAAATAGCATCACTAACCAACACTCAGATTAAAGCATTAACGCCAACTGAGTTGTCTGCCTTAGTGGTCGGTCAGTTGAGCGCCTTAACTGCGGGTCAATTAAAAGTGTTATCACCTGATCAAAAAACAGCTGTGATGTCTGCCAGTGGTGACGTAGTATCGCCATTAGCTTTAGACTTAAACGGTGATGGGGTACAAACTAGTCATATCGGTCAAGGTACCACGTTTGATTTATTGGCAACAGGCACTGAATCCAGTGTAGGTTGGCTAACTGGTCAAGATGGTTTCCTGGTTAACGATCTGAATAACGATGGCTTGATTAATGATGGTAGTGAGTTGTTTGGTGAGGCGACCGTGTTAACTGATGGCAGCACAGCTCAAGATGGTTTTGTTGCACTAAAAGCCTTAGACAGCAACAACGATGGCGCTATCAACAATCTGGATCAGCACTTTAACGACCTGAAAGTTTGGGTGGATGCGAATCAGGATGGCAATAGCCAACCAGGAGAACTGCAAACATTGACTGCACTAGGAATCGCACAGCTAAACCTAAATCCAAATGCGGTCGATGTAACTAATAATGGCAACTGGATAGGATTATTGTCCAGTTATGTGACTACCGATGGTAACAGTCATGAATTAGCTGACGTTTGGTTACAAACTGGCGCAGGTCAAAACAGGGTGATTGATTTGTCTGCGCTAAAAGCTGACGCTGCTAGCCTGAGCAAAATCAACATATCAGGCAACGGTGGTAACGGTGACTTGTTATTTATTAATGCCGAAGCTGTGTCTAACTTAGGTGGCATAGATTTGATTACTGACAATGGCATCATCGGCGCAGGTCATCAACAATTAGTGATACAGGCTGATGCTAACGATTACCTGACATTTACCGATACAGATGGGCAATGGCATGATGAAGGTACAACTGTCGTCAATAATGTTGATGTCCATGTCTATGAAAACGGTGATTTGCAGGTGTTGATAGTAGGTACTGCGGCACCAGTAGTTAGTATCTAAACTTTACGGTAAATCCTTCAATGGGCACCGAACCTGAATAGGGTTCGGTGCTTTTTTTTGTTTTACAGAAAGTGATTTTCGTCCGAAATAACACGGTCAAGACCGCCGTGTTTCGCTATCTCGATATAGTCTGTCATCTGCATCTTCGTTTAACCAACCGACCCACCCTCAAATGCAAGCCCATTCTGGTCTGGAATCCTTTGGGGTTGCTTGTAATTTGTCGCTTTGCATCTAGACTTGGATAAAGGGTGACAAATTTTAGTGTCAAAATTACAGATAAACCAAAGAGTTATCAATGATTTTTTGCCATTTGATATCTAGTGTAAAAAGTATGTGTTTGTTTGATCAAAATAGGTTATTTGGTCAATTTAATACCGAGCAAAATGATCAGTTGATCGTAATTTCTTAATACCCAATCGACAGGATAATAATGAAAGAAATACTGGCTATGGAATTGTCTGATTTGTTTAGGGAAGCGGAGCTGTTAGTTAATCAAGGGAATAAAACGGCTGCAATTAATTTGTATCGGTATTGGATAGCGCATGTCAATTCGCCAGTGGCTTATGCTGCGCTTTTTAATTTGGCGTCCTTGTTATCGGAAAATGATCAACTGGATGAAGCGAAAGAATTATTAAATAAAGCCTTGGAACAAAAGGATGATTTTTACCAAGCCCGTTTTAATTTAGGAACGGTCTTTGAAAAACAAGGCTTGATTGATGACGCTTTATTGGCTTGGCAACAATTGCTGGCGCTACCGGACGACTGTACTGGTCAAGCCCATGATATGTTGATTATGGGCTTAAACCATACCGGACGGGTGTTAGAAAATCAGCGCCGTTATTTTGATGCAGAACAAGTCTTGCGGCGCAGTTTGTTAATAGATCCCGTCCAATCCAGTGTAATCCATCATTGGGTGCATTTGCGCCAAAAAATGTGTGCTTGGCCTGTCTATGATGAACTGCCTAATTTAAGCCGAGAAGATTTGTTATTAGGGACTTCAGCCTTAGCTATGCTGGATATTACTGATGATCCAGCTATTCAGTTGGCAGCAGCTAAGCGATATGTTGATGAAAAAGTAAACCTGGATGTGGAACCATTGGTTGATCCTAATGGTTATGGACATGAGCGTCTGCGGATTGGTTATTTGTCCTCTGATTTTTGCTTGCACGCGGTGTCTTTATTGACGGTTGAGTTATATGAATTACATGACCGAAACAAATTTGAAGTATACGGTTTTTGTTGGAGTAAAGATGACGGGACGTATTTAAGACAACGTGTGGTAGCGGCTTTAGACCATTATGTGCCAATCAGCCAAATGACTGACGAGCAAGCGGCTCAGTGCATTAGAGAGCATGAAATCGATATTTTGGTCGATTTACAAGGACTTACTTCTGGTGCGCGCCCTAATATTCTAGCCTTGCGCCCAGCAACGGTACAGCTGACTTACTTAGGCTTTCCTGGTAGCACAGGCTTGCCCTGCATCGATTACGTGATCAGTGATCGCTATGTAATTCCTGAGCACATGGCGGCTCAATACATTGAGAAGCCGTTGTACTTACCCAATGTTTATCAGATGAGTGATCGGCATCGGCCGATAGGTGAGATGCCGACACGCAGTCAACTCGGTTTGCCTGAAGACAAAATCGTATTTTGCGCCTTCAATAATAACCACAAATTTATTCCCGAGCTGTTTGAAGTTTGGACCAACATTCTGGGTCGAGTAGAGAATAGCGTGTTATGGCTATTGCAAGACAATGTTTGGGTAAAACAAAATCTGTTGGCGTTTTGTCAGCAACACGGCATTAGTGAAGAGCGTTTAATCTTTGCAGAACGGGCGGCACCAGCAGATTATTTGGCGCGTTACCAAGTAGCTGATTTATTTTTGGATTGCTTTCCATTTAACGGCGGAACTACAGCCAATGATGCGTTATGGATGGATTTGCCCATTATAACTCGCTCTGGACGTTGCTTTGCTTCAAGAATGGCAGGCAGTTTACTCAAACAATTTGGCTTGGATGAGCTGATTGTAGATTCATTCGCTGACTATGAAGAGCTGGCCGTGTCGCTGGCTAACCATCCCACTAAGTTAGCAGAGCTGCGTCAGCAAATTGCTGCACAGAAAACCACTAGTCCATTATTTGATATACCCACCATCGTTTCCGACATAGAAACTGGCATGCTCGAGGTTTACAACAGCAAACTTGCCTCAACAAAAAATAATCAGCAAAGGATAAAAAAATCAATGAATACCCGAAAATTTTTACACGTAGGCTGCGGTCCACAAACAAAAGAACGCACAGTTGCGCTGTTTGCAACCGATGAATGGCAAGAAGTGCGTTTTGATATTGATGAAGCCTGTATGCCGGACATTATCGGCACGATGACGGATATGAGCCGAGTTAAGACTAACGAAATGGATGCGCTATATTCTGCGCATAATATTGAGCATCTATATCCACATGAGGTCAGTGTGGCGTTAAGTGAGTTCCATCGCGTTTTAAATGACAAAGGTTTTGCGGTAATTACTTGCCCAGATATGAAATCCGTTTGCGCCAAAGTGCTTGAGCAAGGCCTGACTGAGCCGCTTTATATTTCCCCCGCTGGCCCAATTGCCGCTATGGACGTTATGTATGGATTAAGATCGGCAATTGCTGACGGCAAAACTTATATGGCGCACCGTTGCGGTTTCACTAAAGATTTACTATCACAGGTTTTACAGCAAGCCGGATTTATTAAGGTGTTTGCACTGGAGCGGCCAGAAAATTTTGATCTTTGGGCTATCGCTTTTAAATATGATGTCCCAGAAGACCGAGTGAGTGATGTAATGAATGAAATCTTTTTTGGTGTATCTAGTGGGTTGTTATAAGTTGGGTTGGTGTTAATGATTTGCGGTAACAGAGATAACTGGGCTCAAGAAGCGGTTAGCGTGTGATTATAAAAACCTTAATCATTGTCCCAGCCCGTAGCGGATCTAAAGGTATTCCAGATAAAAATATCAAGTTTTTAGCCGGAAAGCCTTTGTTGTCATGGACAGCCCATGCTGTGGCTTACGCGGGTTGCCAAGATGCACTAGCTATTGTATCGACAGATTCGGCCGAATATGCCGAAATCGCTAAACAATACGGATTGCGAGTGCCATTTTTAAGGCCTGAGGAATTTGCTGAAGACCAAAGTTCCTCAATGGCGGTAGTTGAGCATGCTTTAGACTGGTTTGCGAATGAATATGGGTATTTACCCGAGCAAACCATGCTGCTGCAGCCGACCTCGCCGTTTCGTAGCTCGTTAATTATTAAACAAGCACTAAAGATGTTACAGGAGCCGGAGGTAAATGCAGTGGTTGGATGTAAAGAAATTCATAGGGATTTAACAACCTTATTCCAGTGTGATAGCGGTTATTTAAAGCCCTTAAGCACTAAAAAGACCCAAGTAAATCGCCAGCAAATAAAGCCATTACTCACGCCCAACGGAGCCATGTACTTGTGTAAAACGCTGGCATTGCTGGCTTGCAAGTCCTTTTATCCTGATCATACCGTGCCGTTGTTAATGAATGCCGTGATGAGTTTGGATATTGATACCCCAGAAGATTGGGCAATGGCGGAAGCCTTGGCGCGCATGGAGAGCCTACAATGAGCAAAAAAGCGTTAGTGACTGGAGCAGATGGTTTTATAGGTTCACATTTAGTGGAAATGCTGGTGGCGCAAGGTTATCAGGTGCGGGCGCTAGCACAATACAACTCGTTTAACAGCTGGGGCTGGCTGGAGTCGGTGCCGTGTAAAAAACAAATTGAAGTTGTCACTGGCGATGTGCGCGATGCGCATTTTTGCCAGCAACTGTGTTTGGGTATTGATGTAGTGTTCCATTTGGCGGCCCTGATTGCTATTCCTTACTCCTATGTTGCGCCAGGTAGTTATGTTGATACCAACATAAGCGGCACTTTAAATATCTGCCAAGCCGCCAAGGCAGCGGGTGTGCAGCGCGTTATTCATACCTCCACCAGTGAAGTTTATGGCACGGCCCAATATGTGCCGATTGATGAACTGCATCCCTTGCAACCGCAATCACCCTACAGCGCTTCAAAAATTGCCGCCGATGCAATGGCGATGAGTTTTTTCAATGCTTTTGATTTACCGCTAACCATTGCCAGACCCTTTAACACCTATGGCCCAAGACAATCGGCACGGGCGGTTATCCCAACCATTATTAGTCAGATTGCGGCCGGTAAAAAGCAAATCCAATTAGGCGATGTCAGCCCAACTCGCGATTTTAACTACGTGGCAGATACTTGCCGTGGCTTTATCGCACTGGCTGAATGCAACGAAGCTATCGGTCAAACCGTCAATATTGGTTCCAATTTTGAAATATCGGTGGGTGATACCTTAAACCTGATCAAACAACTCATGCGCAGCGATGTGCAGTTTATTGTTG
>Ga0208264_1000439_pt1 | contig 13251 bp, 13 predicted proteins | sample LakWasMet31_HOW6_2_FD_183873 | JGI IMG/M metagenome (GOLD analysis project Ga0208264, IMG submission 183873) | Freshwater sediment methanotrophic microbial communities from Lake Washington under simulated oxygen tension - Sediment Metagenome... | ecosystem: Environmental > Aquatic > Freshwater >...
GAAGAGATAAACGCTGAAAGCATCTAAGCGTGAAACTCGCCTCAAGATGAGACTTGCCGGGGGTTTAACCCCCCTAAAGGGTCGTTCGAGACCAGGACGTTGATAGGTCAGGTGTGGAAGCGCAGTAATGCGTTAAGCTAACTGATACTAATTGCCCGTGAGGCTTGATCCTATAACCTTAAGACTTGACCAAAAAGTTAAGATTAACGGTTTGTTTTAAAGCACGATATGTAATCACCCCATTTAAATTCTTTACTTCTTCCAATTTGTTAAAGACGCCTCATGAAAATGAGACGGCAACACAGCATTTCTGCTGATGAAAACTCGTAAGAGTCAAAACATCAGTGATACCAGTTATGCTTGGCGGCCATAGCGGTTTGGAACCACCCCTTCCCATCTCGAACAGGGCCGTGAAACGAACCAGCGCCAATGATAGTATGCTCTTCGCATGCGAAAGTAGGTCACCGCCAAGCTATTTATACCAAAAAGCCTCAGATAATCTCTGAGGCTTTTTTATTGCAAAAACATTCTTCGAACATGAAGACTGTATAAAAACAAAAAGAGCACATTGATATGTGCTCTTTTGTTTACATCCAAAGCCTCACAATAGAGCGATTAAGGCCCTACACTTTTGGCCGCTGGTAAGCTTGTTGGATTGGTTGTATTTGCACATGTCGGTTGCTCCCAACCATCGGTTTTGCCATTACTATCACCATTTAGATCATCAATCACCATATTGTCTGGTCTAGCAGCATCACCTGAAACGCCTGCAGGTACATAGTCCAAGTTAAGCGTGTTGCGTACACGCCAAGCGATATTATGATCAGCACAGGATGTATCACCTGATAAGCCAACTGCACCCACAAGTACACCACTGTTATTGTATAGCGCGAGTCCACCACCAAACACATTCACTCCACCAATACGATTGCCAACCATAGGGTCAGCATGGGTACCTACAAGTGCTGGGTTGCCACCATAAGCGACTGCAGGATCTACAGGATTACTAAACTGTAGACCATAAAGACTACCGCCTAATGGATTTGCTCCAGAAGTGCCTTGTACGGCAGAGTATAAATTAGCGGTGGATAAGGCCAGACCAGGTAAACTGAATGCATTGGCTGTATTGGCTTTTTGCGCAGAAATCACGCGGCTGCCGGGCCATTGTGCACCCCGGTCAGCGCCAGAAAAAGCGACAGCACATACGACGCCATCCCGATTCACTACTGTAGCCCACATTTGTAAATTGAAGCCTGAGGATTCTGAACCTACGGCGCTCAGCAATGCGGTTTTTAATTGTGCGTAATTGGGTAAATTGCTACACACGCCGCCTCTAGATTTATCATCTTGAGGGATGCCGCGGTTTGGTTTAGTGTCAGCAATGGCGTGGCTACTTAACGCGGCGCTAACAAGCAGTGCAGAGGCGAGCAGTTGGATACGATGAGGCTGGTTGTTCATATTAAACACTCCAAAATAAGTATTGTTATTGGGGTTAAAGGGAGAGGTGTCAGTGTGTATTCAAATGCGACGAATAATGTGCGATGAATAACTTTTGAAGCATAACAAACGCAGTGCGTTTAAAATATCCCGCAAATTGGGGGCGTTAAGATGACAGTGTATGCAGTAAAATTAGTCCATTGGAATCATCTACTTTATTGCGGGATTGCGCTATGCTATGTGTAATACGCTAGGATGAGATTAGAATGCAGCAGTTATTTGAAATGCGCCTATGGGCTTTGTTATTAGCGTTGATGACAGCGCCGACTAGCTATGCAGCGAGTGTCTATATGGATGCATCGGACGCGGAAGAAATTACCTTGTCTTCTAACGCATTGTCCGGCGAGGCGGTGATGGAAATTGAGACCGAGGACAATTCTGCTGAGCAGGAAATACAGTCTTCAGTATCTGACAAATCTACTTTGCAGCACATGCCGTTTCATCAAGAAGTACTTGAGGCTGCAAATAAAACGACGCTAGACCCAGCGCTGATTCATGCGGTCATTACAGTGGAATCTAGGCATAACCCTAAAGCGGTTTCTAAAAAAGGTGCATTTGGCTTGATGCAGTTAATGCCTGCCACTGCGCAGCATTACGGTTTGACCCGTGTGCGATCCCAAGATAATCGGCAAAATATTCTCGCGGGCGCACAGTATTTGAAAACCTTATTGCGGTTATTTGATGGTAATTTAGAGCTGGCATTGGCTGCGTATAATGCGGGGCCAGCTTCTGTTAAAAAGTATCATGATCGTATTCCTCCGTTTGAGGAAACCAAACTTTACGTGCCAAAAGTACTGAAATACTATCGAAAATACGCGAGTTAACGACATGTTTACTAACTGTTGATGCCGATGAACTTCCATTCATCATAGGTACTGGCCTCTGAAAAACTCTCATAAGCAGTAGGGAACCCCGATTTTTTGATAGCAGCTTGATGGGACTGGCTATACACCCCAATGATCAAGCCTTGTTGTGTTACTAGCCCCCATGCTTGTTTTGAGATTGGATCTGCATATAGTTTGCGGAGATGGCGTTTGACTACAGGAAAACGCTTGTCTAGAACCAAGTCTTCTAATGCTTTTGGGTATTGTTTTGCGCCGCCCGGTGTGGATTCATAGTAACTTAAGATGGCGGCTCGGTACTGGTCACCAATAAACAACAGTTCTTTTTCATGCTCTCGCTGTAGTGATTGATGCCACACAATACCTACAACACTTAAAGCAATGCCAGAAAGCGCCACGATGATGAGGATGCCAATAAAGGTGAATCCCTGAGTCAGCTGGCCAGTACGCATATTACCAATCAGAGAACTTTGTGCCATCTTTTGCGATGCCTGTTGCACCGCTGTGGATGTTATATAGCCCACCTTCAAGTGGTGGAGCTGGCGGATCAATAACCCAAGTGTTCTCGCTTTCGGTGATAGGGTCTATCGGCAATCTGTTCATGTATTGCTTTTCCACAAGCTCGTCTAGGCTGGCTGGGTACTGGCTATGGTCGGCATAGTATTTATCAATACCTTCGCGCACAGTGTTCAAGCTTTGCTTAAGCGCAGCTTCTCTAGCGCGCTCCACACTACTAAAATATTTTGGATAAGCCAAAGTGAGCAGTAATGCGAGGATCGACAATACGACTAATAACTCGACTAAAGTGAACCCGAGTATACGGCGGCAATTTGGCTTACCATTTGGCATAAGGCACTCCATTGGTACCCGTTAGCGGGCTTAACGAGTACACATCATATACATCTTTCCCAGCGACTGGTTGGTTGGCGCTGCTTTCGTAGCTGCGCAAGCCCCAGCCTTGCGTTTGCTCAATACTGAGTGCATCAGTCTCTCGTTGTGCAACCATCGGGTCTAGAGGGATTCTACGTAGAAATTTGAGCTTATGTTTGTTGGGGTCTTTCAGGTCTTCAGCCCCTTCTACCAATATTTCTAAATTAGGTGGGTACCCGGTCTCGTCTATGTTTTTTTTGATACGGCCTTCATCACTTGCTTTCTTATAGGCATCAATGGCTTCGCGAATTTGCCGTAAATGGTGACGTAACTCGCTTTCTTTAGAACGTTGAACTGTCACCGAGACTAAGGGCATGGCCACACTCGCCAAAATTGCCACAATCGCCAACGTGACAATCAGCTCAATCAAAGAAAATCCGCGCAGACGCATATGGAATTAGAAACGCGAAGGCGGATTAGTGGTATCAATAATGGGTGCTGGTTGTGCCTGCGGATCAATAATGACAGAAGGCACGGATGTCGGTGCGTTAGGGTCGATTACCTGACCGGGGATATCCTGCCCTGAGCTCTCAGTGGCTGGATTAACAGGGACTGCGGCCGGTGCTGGACTAATGGCATTTTCTGAACCATCGGCAGGTGTATTCAACTGCTGTTGTCGTTCACGCCGTTGGTCACGCAGTCTTTCCAGTGGCGTCAATGGGGCGGCAGAGCCACCAGAAAATGCGGGCAGTGCTTTTTGCGGTTTGTCCGTGATGATACTTTCGGTACCAGACCAATATTCGGAGACGTCCGCTTTAGGTAATTCTAAGTTGGTAATAACTCTTGGTGTAATGGCCAATACAATTTCCGTTTTACTTTTTTTGTCTTCTTGGTTCGAGAATAAACGCCCAATCAGCGGGATATCGCCCAAGCCTGGTAAACGGCTGGCATTTTTTCTTTCGTCATCCAAAATTAACCCGGCTAAGATTTGCGTCTCTCCATCTTTGAGGCGCAGTGAGGTGTTGGCATTACGCGTGCCAATGGTATAGATGGTGGCGCCATTTCTGGTCACGGTTTTTTCACCTAAAGAGCTCACTTCAAGACCGACCTTGATGTTCACAAAATCATCCAAAGTGACATGTGGTTCAACATCAAGCTTTAGCCCGACATCAATATAAGTCACATTTTCAGAGATGCCGACGTTAGCAGTCGAGGTGGTGGTGATAATGGGCACTTTATCGCCTACCAAGATTTTGGCTTTTTCATTGTTTTTGACGCGGATTCTTGGGTTGGAGAGCAAGTTAACATCGCCAATGGTTTTTTTAAAGTTAATGGCCGGGTTGGGGGATACGCCTATCCCGCTGGAGTTAAGGGTTTTTAGCGCTTGTAAGGTGAGCCCCGTGTCTGCACCAATGACGGCCAGTTGATTCGGGTAAATAATCCCTAACTCTTGTAAACGGCTTCGGCTCACCTCTAACACTTCAATGTCCAGCATTACTTCAGAGTCTGCAATATCAGTGGCGGCCACTAATTTTTCGGCAATGCGCACGACCTCTGGTGTATCGCGCATGACCAGCATATTGATGCGTTCATCAATAAAAATATCTTTGGTTTTAAGCATGGACTTCAACATACCAGCCACTTGCTTGGCATTGGTGTTGTTTAAGTAAAAACTACGGATTTTTAAGTCTTGATAATCCTTTAATTTTTGTGGATTGCTTGGGAACACCAGCGCTGTATTTTCAGACAATGCTTTTTTCTGTAGACCATTGCTGGCGAGCACCATATCTATCGCTTCTTCAATGGGTAGCTTTTTGATGAAGATAGTGGCTTTGGTGTCTGGCTTGATGTCTTTATCCAAAATAAAATTAATACCCGTTGCACGTGATAAAGCCTCAAATACGGCTTTGATATTTGCATCGCGTAACTCTAAAGAAATAGGCTTATCTACGCTGGATTTAAGCTGTGGCGGTTGCATATTGCTGTTGCCAATTTTTTGATTGATTTGCGTTTCCAGTTTAAGCGCTGCTTTGTTTTGCGGGTTCTCTAACAGCACTTCATGTACTTCGCGCTTTGCTTGTTCAAGTTGGCTGTTGTTGGCCAACTCGTCCGCTTTTTGTAACTGCTGATGTTGCTTAATTTCTCTAAACACTTCATTTCTGCTGGTCATCGCGCTTTGGTTATCTGGTGCAAAGCTGAGTACACGCTCATATAGGCGTTGTGCTTCTGCAAGATCGCCTTTTAGACGCGCTTGATCCGCTTGTACCAATAGTTCATTCACAGCAGATTCAGTATTTAAATAAAAGTCCTTACGTGCTTTGGCAGATTCCGGATTTTGCTTAAGGTCTTGTTGTGATTCATAAGCGCGTGTTTCTGGCGGTTCATTTTTATGCTTATTGGACTCCCATGGCGCAAATGCGCAGCTTGTCATGAGCGGTAGCCCAGACAATAACAGCATAGCTGTGAGCGCTCGTGTGTGTTGCATCTTTAGATGATTAAACAATGGCATTGCTGATCCTTTTACTGGTTTACTGCCCCGGCTGCGCCATCTGTCCATTGAAGGACGATTCCGGTGAAATTAATTTTTGTGTTTTTGATAAAGTTTGTGGCAGATTCAGCGGTAAAAATGTGAACAGCAATTGGTTGGCATCTTCACCATCCAAGCGCCAAAACGCATCTACTTGTTCACCTTTTGCCACGGTATACACTTTGTTGTTAGCCATCAAAAAAATTTGCGTGCCTTTGGGGCCATCGTCTAGTTTCCCCATATAAGTAAAAGGCGAGGGTGGCGCTACCGGCGGGGGCGGGGGCGCAGGTTTGATTTTGGGGGTAGGCGCGACGACGACCCATGAATGTACCGGGAATAAATCGGCAGGCTTTTCTGCGCTTGTGTCTCGATGCATGATGCGCCAGTTGGATGGTGCCGCTGGTGTCGTTTCGACTTTGTCTACAGGTGTTACTTGAGCAATTGCCAATGATGGCAGTTTAGCGGTACGTGCACTGTCTGCAGGCTCAGCAAGTAATGATTCATCTGACTGGCCAGACGTGAACGCTGTCCACGCAGTCAGCGCAACAGTCACAATCAGTACGGCCCATAGCCATCCATTTTTACCTGCGTTAGCCGTTGCTCGTGCTGTTAAATTCATGAGGGGTCAGCCTTCACAAATAACACTAACACCAATTTTGCATCAACCACGGGGGTGAGGGTGCTATCTCTATGCATTTGAATATCCGCGATGGTCACCGAAGGCACTGCACTCAGCATGGCAGACATAAATTGACGCACTTGAGTGTAATGGCCTGTGACTGGAAGCACCATTTCATATTGGGTGAGCGCTGCCTGTTGTGGCACATTACGCGGTGTAATTTTGGTGAGTTTATAATCGCCGCTATTCAATACAATGCGTTGTTGCGCTGCTAATTGGTTGAGTTGCGCAAGTGTGTCTGGGATGGAATCTGCACGAGGAAAAATGCGGTAAAAATCCTGCAAGGTTTGCTGTGTTTGCTCGGCTGGTTTTTCTATGATGGCTACGTGCGTGTCAGGCTCTGCATGTTGGTTTAAATCAGTAGAAAAGCTATGGATTTCTTCTTTTATCTCTGCTGATTTAGAGGTGTAGTACACACCGCCGGCGCAAATTGCCAGCAAGGCTAATAGACCCCAGACGCCAAGTTTCCTAGCCGCATGCGACAGTAACCACATCAGATATTGGGTATTCACCATATTCAGCTTTTCCCTTGCGCCACTTTTGATTGTGCTAATTTCCATTGCGCCACAATGGTAAACCCGACTGGCTTGTAGGGGTCGCTTTGATCGATTTGATGTTTTAGTAAATAGACCTGCGCTAAGGTGTTTAATTGTGCCAAAGCTTGCACGTACTGCAAGGTTGCGGCCATGTTTTTGGCCTGGCCGGTCAACACGACTTGTTGTTTTTTGCGATTAGGCGCTATGCTCAATAGTGCGATATCTTGTGTGCTGACTTGCTCCAGCGAAGTCAGTAGCGGATTCCATGGAATGCTTAACTGCGTGACAATATCACGGGCGTATAAGACTTCATCTTCCGATGCGGTTTCAATCGGTAGCTCAACTGGCTTATTGCGTAATGCAGGTGACATTCCAGAGGCAGAAACCAACGTGGATAATGTCTGCTGTTGTAGTTGATATTGCTGTACCCAATATAGTGTGCAGCCAATCGCTGTCAGTAGCATTGCCAACCCGAGTAAGCTGATCTTTTTGAAAGAAAATGCACTGGTTTCCACAAAGTCAATGTGTAATCGCTGGCTCATGCCATTACCTCCAACAGTGGATACGCCGTTTGTGGTAGTGCTTGTTTGTTGGAGAGACCTAAGCGTTTGATTTGCCAGTGCGTAATGGGCGCCAATGCACTGGCCTTGTGTGCAGGTGCATAAATGGAGATCACGCGCGCTACATCGTCTTCTAACACCATGGTGCGCGCTAGAATCTCTGGCAGTTGCTGCTGCCAGTCTAATGCAATGGCTTGCGAGCGGATTTGGGTACAGATGCCATGATGAAAAGTTGCAAACACCAAACGGCTATGCTCCACCATTGCCACTACGCCCTCTACCTTGTGCAAAGCGTTGGCTAGACCATTGATGGCTCTTACAAAGTAGGGCTGCACGCTTTTTAAAACAATGGATTGCTTTTCGGCTAAGGTGTGTAATTCAATCAGTAATGTTAGATCAATGGCCGCGCACATGGTGGGCTTAGCAGGTGCAACATCATCACATTGTATGGCCCAGTTCAGCACTTCGGCCCCAAACACTTCGCGGAAAGCCGCTTGCGCATACGCGGTTTTTTCTGTGATGGAGATATGTTTTAAGGTAGGCGGCAACACTAAATAGCGCACCAAATCACTTTCAAGCGTCAACTGCATTGCAGTGTGGCGGGGTGCAGCAAGCTCTACCAATATACGTGCTAAGGTTTGCAATGATGCTTGCCAAATATGTTCTGGATTCGGGGTTACGGCATGTTCGTGCTGGGCTAGTACTTTCTTTGTCAGCCCGGTACGATGCAGCACCGCCACATGAGTGGCGCTGAGTGTGACCAACAGTTGATTAGGCCACAAAGGTAACACGGTTAATCTCCTGTAAGGTTGTCATGCCTTCGCCCACCGCTTCAATCGCGGCCTCACGTATGGTGCGCATGCCGCTACGTTTTGCGGCTTCTTTCAGTTTGCGAATAGGCTCGCGCGCGACAATCATTTCTCTTAACTCGTCGTTGAGGACTAACAGTTCGGCGACTGCTTTACGACCTTTATAGCCGGTACCCCGGCAATGACCACAACCTTTGGCATGTTTGAATTGCATGCGGCTGGCCATTTCAACGGTAATGGCCGATTCTTCTAACAGTGCGGCCGAAGGCTGCTCTGGCTCCATACAGTGTGGGCAAATCACACGAATCAGGCGCTGCGCCATGATGCCATTGACGGCTGAAACAAAGTTGTAGGGGTCTACACCCATGTGCATAAACCGTGCAATCACATCCAGCACATTGTTGGCGTGCACGGTAGTAAATACCAAGTGGCCAGTCAGTGCTGCCTGTACCGCAATCTGTGCAGTTTCTGAATCGCGAATCTCACCCACCATGATTTTGTCAGGGTCGTGTCGCAAAATAGAGCGTAGGCCGCGTGCAAAAGTCAGGCCTTTTTTCTCATTGACTGGGATTTGCAATACGCCGGGTAGCTGATATTCCACTGGGTCTTCGATAGTGATGATTTTGTCATGACCAGTGTTAACCTCAGAGATGGCTGCATATAACGAGGTGGTTTTGCCACTACCGGTGGGGCCTGTCACCAATACCATGCCATAAGGCTCTGCGGCTAAACGACGAAATTGTGTGATGATATTGGGGTTGAACCCAAGCGCTTGTAAGCTTAAACCTTGCGCTTCTTCAGACAGCGATTTACGATCGAGCACGCGTAATACGGCATCTTCACCAAACACACTGGGCATAATGGATACACGGAAATCCACTTCGCGGCCTTGTGTGATGACCTTAAACCGGCCATCTTGAGGAATACGGCGCTCTGCAATATCCAACTGCGCCATGACTTTGATTCTAGAGATGGCTTGGTCGGCATTGTCTTGCCCTTGAATGCCCCCCACGCTTGCCATGACACCGTCGATACGGTACTTCACTACTAGACCTGAATGTGCGCATTCCAAATGAATATCGCTGGCGCCTGTTTTTAAAGCATCGTACAGCGTGGAGTTCATCAGTTTGACAATCGGGTTGCTCTCTTCACTAATTGACTTTAATGAAAGATGTACCACCGACTCATCATTATCCGCCAGTAGGTTTTGCTCGCCCGTCGGTAAGCCATCCATGGCGCGCATGGTTTCTTCATGTCTAGCTAAAAATGCAGCAATATCAGTGCGATGCGCGAGCCGCCATGTGTATGACCGTTTAATGTATTCATTGGCCCATGTTTGCAAGTTGTCATTAAACGGATCGGCAAACACTAAAATAAGCTGTTCGTCTTCGGTATAAAAGGCCAGACATTCTTTTTGTTGGGCTTTGGAAAATGGAATCGTGTCAAAGCCTGCAATTAGCGTGTGCATTTCTTTCATGGTGATGGGCGCATAATGAAAGCATGCACCAAGCGCAGAAATGAAAGTGTCTTGCGTGCCGCCAATCAGCTCTTCCAGCACTTCAATCATGCGTCTTTGCTGAAGTTGCGCTTGTGCCTTCACTTGCTTGATGGTGGCCGGGGTCATCATCACAGTGCCGCCGTCTAATGCAAAAGTAGGGGTCGCGATCATTGTATATTGCCTGCAAGCTCAAAGATGGGCATGTAAAGTAACAAGACTACCACACCTATTACCAAGCCAATCATCAACATTAATATGGGTTCAAACAAGCGCGTAAACCAGTCTATCCAGCGTGCGAGTTCTTCATCATAAAAGCCTGCAATGCGCTCCATCATATCGCCGATATTACCGCCGCGTTCACCCACTGCCAGCATGCGCAAGGCCACTGGTGTGGTTAGTCCGGTTTTGTCGAGCGCATCGGAAATCGGGTGGCCTTCGTTAATGGCTGCTGAAGCAAGCTTCATACTGTTTTGTAAGGCAGAATCTAACAAGCCGGACACCGATTGCAGTGCAAGTAGAATAGGCGTGCCGCCTTTGAGCAACATGCCAAGCGTTCTGTAAAAACGTGCTAATTGGTAGATGCGCAGACGGTCACCCAATGCCGGGATTTTCCATAGTTGTTGCGCTAGCCATTTTCTGAATGCAGGCTGAGATAAGGCAACAATTAAAGCGGCAATGAGCCCGATGCTGCCTAGCATCATGGCAAAGCCATGGCGTTCAAGAAACACGCCCCATGCCAGTAATACTTGCGATAGAAAGGGGAGGTCGCCGCCAGTGCCTTCATAAATGCGACTGAATTTTGGAACGACAAAGCCTAGTAAAAATAGAATCACCAAACCGCCAACGCTCATCAACAGTATCGGATAGATGGATGCACTGACGATTTTCTTTTTGAGCAGGCCAATTTGTAATTCATAGGCGATATAGCGACTCAACGCTTGGGGCAGATCGCCGGTTTTTTCACTGGCCCTGACCGTTGCAACAAACAACATAGGAAACGCTTGCGGCTGCTGCTCCAGTGCGGCGGAAAAGGTTTGTCCTTGGTAGAGCGCTTGTAACAGCGTATCTAAGGTAGATTTACCTTCGTTACGGTCGTCTTTGACTGCAAGCGTTTCAATCGCCTCTACCAAATTGAGGCCTGCTTCTAGCAAGGCCAGTAATTCTTGGCTAAATAAAATGAGCGGGAATTTTTTTCTGGAATGCTTGAGTGCATTGAGCGCTGTGGCCGAGATAGGCGTATAGCCTCTTGCCTGCGCCTGAGAGAGTGCATCATCCATATGCATGGCAGAAATGTTCAGGAGAACCATTTCTCTGTCACGGACCGCTTTTACTTGATAGTTCATCGCGTTTGAACAGCGTTACCAGTTCGTGACGTCTTCGGCTTCTTTGGTGCCGCCTTGCTGCCCATCTTTACCTAGCGAGTATAAGTCGTAGTCGCCATGCTCTCCTGGTGATTTGTAGAGATAGGGTTTATCCCACGGGTCATTCGGCACGTTTTTTTTAAGATATGGGCCAGCCCATTTGGTATCGTTAGCCGGATTTTTATTGAGTGCCTCTAACCCTTGCTCGCTGCTTGGGTAGCGTCCGGTATCAATCCGGTATTGGTCTAAGGCCTTACCCAGTGCATCGATTTGTGCTTTGGCGGTTTTTGTTTCGGACTTACCAATTTGCTCAAAATATTTTGGGCCTACATAGCCGGCAAGTAGGCCAATAATGACCATAACGACTAGCAATTCTAGGAGTGTAAATCCTTGAATTTTAATATTTAATTTTAATTTTTGTGTTCTAGTGATCATGTAATCAATTCTATCAAAGCAACTATATATGTCAATTGTAGTGAATGTCGGTGACGGGTAAATTTCATTTTTGTGACAACTTAGTCATAATTCTCAGTATGTTTTTTCTATTGTTATGTGAGTCTACATAATAGAGGCCACCATTTGGTGGCCCCGTCGGCATACCGCAAACAGATATTGCTATCTGATTAAGCCGGTTAAGGGCTGATATACAACTGCAGCTTAGGTACCGCACTATACGTACTTGCACCCGGTGCTTTCCATAATAGCTGCATTACTGCACCCCCGGTAAACTCTAGAAACTCCACCCTAATTGGCAAGCGTTGACCAGCTGTCATACTGATTACCGCGCTGGTGTCCAAGGTTGGTCCATGTGAAGCCCAGTTATTGATGATGAGCTGGTTATTGAGATAGACCCGTACGCCGTCATCAGAATTGGTCTGGAACTGATAGTTGCCAGCAGCTAATGCTTCGACATACCCTGTCCAACGTGCAGTAAAGTTGTTTGCTGGAACGCCAGCACCCGGCGAAGCAGTGCCCCAGTTAAAGTTCACATCCTCCACACGTTGTAAAACCGCATTGCCGGATAAATCAATGGAGTTGTAGTAACTACCATTCAAACCAGTGCCGGTCGAGGTCGTACCATTGGAGGTCACAGTAATGGAGGCGACACTACTGATGCTGACCGCACCGCTATTGTCAGTGGCTCTTGCCGTCACAGAGTGAGTGCCGACCGCCGCATTGGTCCAACTGATGCTGTATGGCGAAGTCGTATCTGTAGCGATGAGCGTAGCCCCATCATAGAACGCGACTTGGGTGATCGTACCATCACTATCCGCAGCATTGGCGGATACCGTGATGGCCGTGCCTTGTATGATGTTAGCTCCTGAAGCGGGTGCTGTGAGCGCAACAGTAGGCGCATTATTGTTGACCGTACTACTGTTATACAACTGCACTTTAGGCACCACGTCATAAGTAGTGGCTCCTGGTACTTTCCAGAATAACTCCATCAATGCTCCGCCGGTGAACTCTTGGAATTCCACCGTAATCGGAATGCGTTGACCAGCCGTCATGCTGATCGCCGCGCTCGTGTCCAAAGTAGGGCCATGTGGTGTCCAGTTATTAATCACTAACTGGTTATTGATGTAGACTCTAAGGCCATCATCTGAATAACTCTGGAATTGATAAGACCCCGTCACCGTGGCTTCAATAAACCCAGTCCAGCGTACTGAGAAGTTATCTGCTGGTAAGCCTGCTCCCGGTGACGCATTACCCCAATCAAAGTTAATATCCTCTACACGCTGTAGCACAATGCTGCCGGTTAAATCATTCGTTGCGTAGTAATCGGCATTCAATCCGGTACCTGTTCCCGGTGTGGTTGGCGTGCTGGAAGTCACCGTAATCGCCACCGCAGCACTGGTAGTGACCGTACCCCCATTATCAGTCGCTCTAGCCGTGATGGAATGAGACCCAACCGCTGCATTGGTCCAACTGATGCTGTATGGTGAAGTCGTATCTGTAGCGATGAGCGTAGCACCATCATAGAACGCCACTTGGGTGATCGTACCATCGCTATCCGCAGCATTAGCGGAGACCGTAATGGCCGTACCTTGCACTACACTCGCCCCTGCAGATGG
>Ga0208264_1000441_pt1 | contig 13228 bp, 8 predicted proteins | sample LakWasMet31_HOW6_2_FD_183873 | JGI IMG/M metagenome (GOLD analysis project Ga0208264, IMG submission 183873) | Freshwater sediment methanotrophic microbial communities from Lake Washington under simulated oxygen tension - Sediment Metagenome... | ecosystem: Environmental > Aquatic > Freshwater >...
GTGTATTTAACATGCGGCACTTTGATGTGCAGTTAATCGGCGGCATGATTCTTCATGATGGCAAAATTGCCGAAATGAAAACCGGTGAAGGTAAAACCCTGATGGCTACCTTGGCGGCCTATCTAAACGCCTTGCCTGGGCGCGGCGTGCACGTTGTTACCGTCAATGATTACCTGGCTAAGCGTGACTCCGAATGGATGGGGAAACTGTATGGCTTTTTAGGTTTAACCACTGGCGTTATTATCAGCCAAATGGATCATGATGCCAGACGCGATTCTTACGCAGCAGACATTACCTACGGCACTAATAACGAATTTGGTTTTGATTACCTGCGCGACAACATGGCGTTCAGTTTGGAGCAAAAAGTCCAACGCGATTTAAGTTTTGCGATTGTTGACGAAGTTGACTCCATCTTGATTGACGAAGCCAGAACGCCATTAATTATTTCTGGGCCAACGGAAGAAGGCACCGAAATTTATATTAAAGCCAATGCCATCATTCCACATCTAACCAAGCAAGAATCGGATGATCAGCCGGGCGACTACACGGTTGACGAAAAAGTTCGTCAGTTATACTTAACTGAGCAAGGCCATGAGAATGTTGAAGACCTTATGGTTCAACACGGTTTGATGATGGAAGGCTCCAGTCTTTATGACGCCTCCAACATTCGCTTAATGCACTACCTGAATGCTTCATTACGCGCCCATGTGTTGTTTAAACGTGATGTTGATTACATTATCGATAACAATGAAGTAGTCATTATTGATGAGTTCACTGGTCGAAAAATGCAGGGTCGTCGTTGGTCAGAAGGCTTGCATCAAGCCATTGAAGCCAAAGAAGGCGTGCCTATCAACAGTGAAAACCAAACACTGGCATCCATTACTTTCCAAAACTATTTTCGTTTATACGACAAATTGTCCGGCATGACCGGTACAGCCGACACGGAAGCGTTTGAGTTAAACAAAATCTACGGTTTGGAAGTGGTTGTTATTCCAACGCATCGTCCAATGGTTCGTAAAGATCTGGGCGACGTGGTTTTTTTAACAACTGACGAAAAATACAACGCTGTTGCAAACGACATCAAAACTTGTGTTGAACGTGGACAGCCAGTATTAGTGGGTACTACATCCATTGAAAACTCTGAGCGGGTCTCTAATTTACTGACCAAATTGGGCATTAAACATGAAGTGCTCAATGCAAAACAACACGAGCGCGAAGCCCATATCATTCAACAAGCTGGTATGCCGGGTGCGGTGACTATCGCCACCAACATGGCGGGTCGTGGTACTGACATTGTCTTGGGTGGCAATTTAGAACATGAATTGTCGCTGCTAGGAGAAAATGCTTCGGAAGCAGACATTGCGAATGTTCGAAAAGCCTGGCAAATACGTCATGATCAAGTATTGGCCAGTGGCGGTTTGCATGTGATTGGTTCCGAGCGGCATGAATCTCGCCGTATTGATAATCAGCTTCGTGGCCGTTCCGGTCGTCAGGGCGATCCTGGTTCCACTCGTTTTTACCTGTCACTGCAAGATGATTTGATGCGGATTTTCGCTTCAGAGCGAGTTGCCGGTTTAATGAAAAAGTTGGGTATGGGTGATGGCGAAGCCATTGAGCATCCTTGGGTTACCCGTTCCATTGAAAACGCGCAGCGTAAAGTGGAATCACGCAACTTTGACATTCGTAAAGAAATTCTGGCCTATGACGACGTGGCCAATGATCAACGTAAAGTCATTTATGCACAGCGTAATGAGTTGATGGCGGCTTCTGAAGTGTCCGAAATCATTACTGCCATCCGTAAAGATGTGGTTAATAACATTATTAACCAATATATCTTGCCGAAAACAATGGCTGAGCAATGGGACTTGGAAGGTTTGCAAGAACATTTGCAAGAAGAGTTCAATGTCCAGATTCCGGTTAAGCAGATGTTTGAACAAGACATCAAAATGCAGGAAGCTGATCTGCGTGACCGCATAGTGGATATTTTAGAGCAAAGCCATCAAAGCAAATCTGAGCAAATTACCACTGAAATTCTGCAACATGTTGAAAAATCAGTCATGATGCAAGTATTGGATAGTAGTTGGAAAGAGCATTTGGCCGCTATGGACTATTTGCGTCAGGGCATTCACTTTAGAGGCTATGCGCAGAAAGATCCCAAGCAGGAATACAAGCGCGAAGCATTTGAAATGTTTAGCAGTTTGTTAGAGCACATCAAGTTTGAAATCATCAGTATTTTATCTAAGGTACAAGTTAGACAAGAAGCCGATGTACAAGCTTTGGATGAACAAATGCAAGCCCCAAGGGAAATGCACTTTGAACATGCTGAGGCCACATCAGCATTGGGTACTTTTGAAGAAGTGCCTGATCAAGATGCAGAGCAGCCCAGAACGGAACAACCCATCGTGCGGGTTGGTGACAAGGTAGGTCGTAACGATCCATGTCCGTGTGGGTCAGGTAAAAAATACAAACAGTGTCATGGTCAGTTAAGCTAAAAGCAGATTCTTGTTGCTATAAAAAAGCCGGTTAGATTATCTAACCGGCTTTTTTTTTGAGGATTGCAGTTGTTTTGTCACAACTCCCTGCGTAAATCCTCTAAAGCATTTCTACCCACCGGCAGTTTTTGGTCACAGCCTTTTAATGTAACTGAACAGCCATCCACCCTGAACGGGTCAGGAACGATTCCCGTTATATAAGTAAAATTAACCAGATGCCTTCTATGAATAGGCTTAATTGTGGGCAGGCAGAAGTCTGTTTTCCATTTGTGCAATGGAATATGCACTCTTTGCAACACTTCGCCGTTAGTTAGTTGTACTTTTACCGTTTCGTCGCAGGTTTGAATGTACAAAATCTCATCTGGACTGACGAATTTTATACACCTGACCCAATCGCCATTCACTAACATCATATGCGGAATCCGAATGCGGCTAGGCGTTGGCTTAGGTGTTCTGTCCAAAATCTGAGCTAATTTGGCATCGTCATACGGCTTAACCAAATAACCATAAGGTCGGACCTGTATGGCGTCTATGCCGTAGTCCATGCCGGAAGTAAAAACTAACCACGGCTTGGGGGTTTGCAAACGGTCAATGCGGATAGCTAAGTCCAGGCCAGCTGTATTGCCTTCCGTTTCAATATCGATATCCAAAAAAGCGCCATCAATGCCGCCAGCCAAAATCACCGGCCAAGCACTGGCGGTATCCTCAAATTCACCGACGACTTCCACATCAGGGTGTTTTGATAATAAATATTTCAGTTCTGTGCGGGCTAAAGGTCGGTCTTCGACAATAATGACGCGTTTTTTTAACATGGACTATTCCCTGATAGGTTGTTTTAATAAAACAGTAGTGCCTTTGCCACGCTCACTGGCAAAACATAATTCGGCAGATTTTCCAAAAATCAATTGCAAACTTTGTGACAGCTGGTGCAGTGCCACGCCGCTACCGTTATTTGCCGATTCTACTTCTTGTTGGCCAAGTTTGGGTAGTCGCTCTGATGTAATGCCATGACCGTTATCTTTAACTCTGAGTACCAAGAATGTCTGATCACGAGCTGCTGTTACAGTAAGCAGATACGGTGCCGGCTTGCCTTTAAAGCCATGTTTTAAGGCGTTTTCCACCAGCGTTAGCAGACAGCCAGGCAATACTTGTATTGCCAATAGTTCATCAGGGATTTTTAACACATCCTGAAGTTTTAAATCCAGGCCTAAGCGCTGCAGATTAAGATATCGCTGCAGTTGTTCCTGCTCTTCTGCCAGACTGATTGTGTTCTGTTCGACAAACTTTCGGGTATATTTAAAAAAGTCCGCCAGTTGTTGGATGGCGTCCCGGGCGCTGTCGGGCTTTTCCCGAATTAAGGCTTTAATATCATTTAAAGTATTGTTTAAAAAATGCGCATCGACTTGCGCTCTTAACGCTCTGACTTCCGATTGCAGCACTAATAAACGTGATTCATGTGCCTCATTTTCTAATCGATCACGATCCAGGTCGCGTAAAATCCAAAAAAATAAAACGCACCCAAAAGTGTTAACCACCGCCACGGGAACTAACACTTCCCAGGATAACGCCAAGGCATCGGCATAGGGTTTTACAAAAAATAAAATCATCAGGCGATGAATAAGCGTGCCGGTTATGGCTACCCAAAACACGCCTTTAACCGAGCTGACCCATTGTGGTCTAAGGTAGCGAATCCCTCCGGCATAAATGCCTAATAACAAGGTGCCAAAGCTACTGGCAAAAGCGGCTAAGCCACCAAGATGATAACGATCAACACCTGCTATAAGGCCAACCCCAAATCCAACCCAAGGCCCACCGATCATCCCTGCTGCTAATGTCATCGTGTCCCGAAACCCGACCACTGCTTGGGAATCATCCAGTTTTTGTGGCACTTCCGCAGAAAAATCAACCGTCCACCAGCCTTTATGGATGTCAATGGGGATGCCTGTGTGGGTGCCTATGACCGCTAAAAAGCCAAAGGTCAAGGTGGCTAAAATTCTATAGCGCCATTTAAGTTCTGCGCCACGTATCGCTTGTCGCCACCAGTCAAAACGTATGGTAATGAAAGCGGCAATGACCACCACAAAAAGCCGTTGCAATAATTGCAAAGATTCATCAAACCAGTGGAACACAAGAAACAGATTGAAAAAATCCATACGTTTTGCCAGAATCAACCAAATACTTAAGCTTATGTTAACAAAGTTTTAAAATTACCATCGCACCGTTCAACCAGAAACCCCTACTGTTCACCGGATAATAGCAACCAGTTAATGGTTAAGCTAAGCATTTCGATGTTATCGACATGACTTGTCGCATTACGTTTAAATTCGCCTTACTTGCTGCAACCTTGCTGACCGTAGAATTAACCGAATTATTAATCCGCACAAAACCCATATGTCCAATAAACCCTGTTTAAACAATTTAGCCGCTTTAATAACCATCACTCTGGCTTGCCTCAACGTTGCTTGCAGCACAGCTAAGGTAACGCCAGTCAGTCGCCTTGATGATATCGAGCATATTATTGTTATTTATGCCGAAAACCGCAGTTTTGATAATCTTTATGGCTTGTTTCCTGGCGCAAACGGCATAAAAAACGCAACGCCAGAGCAGTACACACAAATTGACCATGACGGTAAGCCCTTTAAAACCTTACCGCCAATTCTGGGAGACAATACCAATCCTGCCATCAAGATTTCGCTGCCAAACCGGCCATTTCAATTGGATAGTCCTGAATTAAACTTGCCTTTATCAGCAACCACCCGCGATTTGGTTCATCGTTTTTACCAAAATTATGAACAAATCAACGGTGGTTTAAATAACAAATTTGCCGCTATTTCCGATGCCGGCGGACTGGTGATGGGCTATTATGATGGTTCTAAATTGCCATTATGGCAGTGGGCTAAAGAATATACCCTGGCCGATAATTTCTTTATGGCAGTCTATGGTGGATCGTATTTAAACCACAACTGGTTGATTTGTGCCTGTACGCCTGCTGATCCGCTGGCATCTGATAAGCTCAAAGCTAAGCTGGATGCTAACGGCTATTTAAAACGTAAACCCAGCTCCCCAGCATCTGCCATGCAAGGTGCGCCCGAGTTTTACGATGGGCCAAATAGTCCGGACGGCTATACGGTTAACAGCGCTAATTCACCTTATCAGCCCTCACGCATAGCACCAGCAGTTAATGGCGATAGTCGCTACGCTGATCCACAACAGCATTCGCTACCGCCTCAAACAAACAAAACTATAGGCGATACACTGTCAGCGAAAGGCATTTCCTGGGCCTGGTATGCCGGAGGTTGGGACAGTGCGCTAGCTGACAGCAAGCTCGCTGAAGGACAACGAAAAGTCATTTATTCCAACAAACCCGGCACCTTAAGTTTTCAACCGCATCATCAACCGTTTAATTATTATCAACGCTTTGCACCAGGTACTGCTGATCGGGCGCTGCATTTAAAAGATGGCGATGAATTCTTAAAGGCAGTAAAAAACGGTACTTTACCGCAAGTTGCCTTTTACAAACCGGTAGGAATGTTAAATGAACATCCCGGTTACACCGAAGTATTGGCCGGTGATCAATATATCAGCGATTTGTTAGAGCATATCCGCAGCAGCCCAATTTGGGATAAAACGGTGGTTATTGTTACTTATGATGAAAACGGCGGGTTTTGGGATCATGTAGCACCACCTGAAGGTGATCGCTGGGGGCCGGGAACGCGTATTCCAACGCTCGTGGTATCGCCGATGGCTAAGCGAGGATTTATCGATCATACCGCTTACGATACCACATCAATTATTAAATTTATCAGCCTGCGTTTTCAATTGGAACCCTTGCCTGGGGTTAGGCCGAAGGCAGGAGATTTAACCAATTCTCTCAATTTAAACCAAAAATAATCAAGGTCAGATAAGTTTCCAACCGTAAAAGTTGGTTTTTACCTTAAAATAGCAGTCATTCGCCCATAACCGCTGGCAATTGCTGGTGGTTAATGGATAATCGAGCGCATGTCTGGATAGGGTCTCTATCTGAGCTGTGTTGTGTGAATTTCTACCATGAAAGCAACGTCTGCTAACAGGTTAAAAAAATAAGTAGGAATATGTATGTCTCAAATGAGTAAAGTGATTGCTTCAACCATGATTGGTAATGGCCTGGAGTGGTATGACTACGCTTTGTACGGCACGTTTACGGCCTTAATCAGCAAGCATTTTTTTCCAGCAGGGGATGAAGCCGTTGCCTTAATTGCCACGTTCGGCATATTTGCCATTGGCTTCTTAATGCGACCATTGGGCGCCATGTTTTTTGGCTATATCGGTGATAAATTTGGCCGAAAAAATGCACTGGCACTATCGATATTGTTAATGGCATTTCCCACGGCCTGTATCGGCTTGTTACCCACCTATCAAAGCATCGGCATTTGGGCGCCCATCTTACTAACCGTGATTCGATTAGTCCAGGGTGTTGCCGTTGGCGGTGAATTTGGTGGATCAATTGTGTATTTGGTTGAACATGCCACGGAAAAAAATCGCAACTTTATCGGCAGCTTAACCATGCTCAGCATGTTGATAGGTTTGCTGTGCGGAGCCATGATTGCAACAGCGCTAGCGGAATTTTTATCCGCAGAAGATTTTGATAACTTTGGCTGGCGGATACCGTTTATTCTAGGATTTTTTATTGGTATTGTGGGTTTGTATATCCGTTCCAAGCTGGATGAAAGTCCCGCGTTTATTGAAGCCAAAGATGCCGGACATACCACTGACAAACCCATTAGCGATGCTATAAAACAAAATTATCGGGAAATTTTGCTAGGCATCGGTATTTATTTGGCCGTGACCATTCCGTTTTATATCCAAACCGTATTTATGCCCAGTTTTATGGTTAAGTTTTTAGGCTTTACCACCGCCGATGCCTTGCTGATATTTTCTTTCAGTCTGGTTACCATGATGATCGTAGCGCCCATTTCTGCAATCTGGGCAGATAAGCGGGACAGAGAAAGATTGCTGCAAGCTATTTTGATATTGTATTTATTATTTGCAATCCCGTATGTGGCTTTGCTGGACATAAAAGACTTCACCTTTGCCTTTGTTTCGCAAATCGCATTCTCGATTTTGCTTGGCGCATACATAGCCCCAATTCCAACCCTGGTCGTGGAGTTATTTCCAACCAAAACCCGATACACAGGTATGTCACTGGCCTGTAATTTGGCCGCAGCTATCTTTGGCGGCACTTCGCCCATCGTTGTCACAAAAATGATCACCGCTACAGGCTCTCACTTTCCTGTTGCCTATTACATTATCGCTGCTGCTGTCGTTTCCTTTATCTGCTTAATTTTTGCCAGATCACGCCGGTTAAAGGGGCAGATGTATTTGGTTTAATTAATACAGCTTCTCACTACCATCCAGATTACCTGTTTGCCCATACAGCAGTGGTTGCCCGTCGCGAAATATCGACGCGGCTACCACTTCGCAAACAGCAATTTTATGATCACCCGCATCGGTAAAGTGGCTCACTTTGCAATCAAAATAAGCCAAGCCTTCTGTTAAAACCGGCGCGCCAGTTTGCACAGTTTGCCAGGCATGGCCGGACATTTTATCTTTACTTGCGCTACCAAAATGCGCGGCCAAATCATATTGGCGATCACTTAAAACATTCACCGTGCAAATTTTGCCTGCTTGCATTAAGGCATATGAATAATTCAACGGATTAATGCTAATGGCCAATAAAAATGGCTTAAAGGAAACCTGCATCACCCAGGATGCTGTAAAAGCATTTTGTCGATCACCATCTCGCACACCCACGACATAAACGCCGTGGCATAGCATTTTGGCCAGTTGCTCCGGGTTAGTAATCATAAGTCCACCAATTTGACGCGCATGGATAAATCAATCGCATTAACATGTTTGGTTAATGCGCCTATGGAAATAAAATCTACGCCGGTTTCGGCAATGCTGCGGATATTATCCAACGTGATATTGCCGGATGCTTCCAATTCAATCCCGCCAGGTTTTTGCTGCACGGCACTGCGCATATCGTCCAGGCTAAAGTTATCCAACATAATCCGATCAGGTTTGGCTGTAAAAGCCTGCTGTAATTCCTGCATATTTTCCACCTCCACTTCCACTGGCACGGACGATTGTAATCTTGCGGTTTGTACGGCATTAGCAATGGAGCCTGCCGCCATAATATGATTTTCCTTAATCAATACCGCATCGAATAAGCCAATGCGATGGTTATAACAGCCGCCCACAGACACCGCATATTTTTGCGCCTGTCGTAAGCCAGGAATGGTTTTGCGCGTATCCAACACCTTGCAACCGGTTCCGGCAACAGCATCCGCATACCGTTTAGCAACCGTGGCCGTGGCTGATAGCGTTTGCAAACAATTTAACGCCGTACGCTCGCCAGTTAAAATGGCTCTGGCTGGGCCGCTTACCTTACACAATAAGGTATTTTTTGTGGCTAACTGGCCTTCATTAATCAACCATTCTATTATGACCGCAGTATCCAGCTGCTTAAATACCGCATCAAACCAAGCCCGACCACACAACACCATGTCTTCACGGGTGATCACTTCTGCTTGCGCCGAAACGGTTTCTGGAATAATTGCCGCCGTAATATCGCCACTGCCAATGTCTTCTTGAAGAAAGCGGGTTATATCGATTGCTAAGGGGTTAGTCATGAGTTGTTATCCGAGTCTGTACGAAATCGGAGCACAGTTTAGCATAGGGAAGTGGGTTGATTTGGCCTTTGCAAATAATCCTAATTAAGAGCTAAAAGGATTTCGGTCATCACCCGACGACAAACTGCGAAAATACGTCTCGCTATGTGTCTTGGTTACTTAAATATGGAAGCCATTTCATAAGGTGGTTAAGCTGATCGATAGCGGATTTCAGGCTGATAAACCGCCAGACTGCAGAGGTTGCATCTGTCTATTCAAGCCATACCTGCTTCCCCTGGATCAACTTATTTTTTTTGGCATCTAATCTGCTTCGTAATACAAAGTAAGCTCCTAACGCCAGCCTTTTTAATATCAATCAATCAAGCGGAGCTTCATTTCTGCTTTCATCATTATCATATCGGCTGATAGGCCAATAAAATCGGTGTAATCTGCAATTTTGACATCCAAGTTGCAAGCTCTCTTTAGCTCAACTGACGGTTAAATTTACACAAAATCACTCTTACCTGCGTATTTAATTAACTAGTAATTCTAAATTTTTGTTAATTTAGCGCCTAAAATATATTTACCATAATTCATTACTAAACAACAGGTTACGCGCAAAAGCACCAATGTTTATAAATCCTAAAAACTGTCATTTTTATAGTTGTTGAGGATTGAAGGCGATGAATTTTGCAAACCTAAATAATAAAAAACACGACTAGAGGTCGGAATAGTCGAGATTTTTAACGTTTTTAACATTATTAAATAGTTATCAGCAGCCGCAAAATCGCGTAACTCATTTAAATATTATAAAACAGATACTTAATAATCCTGGCATAGTAAGTGCTTAAGTATAATCGTTACCTAAATTTACAAACCTGAAGGTAACAACAATATTTGCCACACCTACTGAGAAGCAGGGCCGGAAAACGACAGATCTCTTACACGGAGATGGCTGAGTTGCACTAACAGCGGTGTATCCGTGATGAATCAAACTGACTAATAAGAGATTATTCAAATGAAAAAAAATATTGTATTAACAGCTATTGCTATCGGCGCTGCTGTATTTGCTGCTAACTCTCATGCAGCTTTCGTTACTTATTCTTTCGTCAACCCGCAAGAAACTACTGAAATCAACCAAGTAGGCAACTTGGGCTATTTTGATACTGCGTTGGGAACGCTGAATTCTGTAATTTTTACCTTTAACGGTTCTTTTACTACAACGATTTCTTTGACTAACAATGCAGCTCAAGCACAAAACGTTAGAGCTACCTCAAACATTGACCTGTTTTTCACTGCATCAGACAGCAATATCGCCAGCACTATTGCCGGCCTATCACAGCTGTCTTTAAGCGCTACAACCGGCATAGTTAATATTGCTAGTGGCGCAACAAAAAGCTTTGGTCCACTTACTGACAGCGCATCAGCTCATGGCACATTTACTGGTGCTGATGCAGCTAATTTTGCACTAGCTGGTGGCGGCGCATTTGCTATTAGCTGCGATTCACTTTCTGGCATAGCCATTTCTGGTGGCGGTGGTAACGTAGGCAGCATCCAAACAACTAAAGCGGGTTGCGGCGCGTCAGTTCAATACAACTACGGCCCTACTGTAAGACGCGTTCCTGAGCCAGCTACTTTGACTGTATTAGGTCTTGGTTTAATGGGTATGGGCGTAGCTTCACGTAAAAGAAAAAGCGCTTGATCACTAGCTTGACTTAAGGCTTACAAAAAACCGCTCTTCGGAGCGGTTTTTTTATGCGTACTGAAACATATTTCCCACCACATCGCGGTTTTTTATTGTAGCCTCGGACAGCGGCATAATTAGTTCCGCTGGTAGACCAAATCGCAGTTAAATTATTTACGCCCATATCACTCGCCGTCTCAGCAATCCATGTAATGACCAATGTTGAGTGACCAAAAACTAAAACTCAGCTGAAAGGCATGAGTAATCAGGTAAGACTAAACCGTACGTTCAATTCTGAAGCCAATGCAGATTTGTGCAATAATGTGTCATCTTTTTTTTAGTATTTCTAACAACTTTACCACATGTCAGATAGAAAAATTCTAGTTACCAGCGCTTTGCCTTATGCCAATGGACCTATTCATTTGGGACATTTGGTTGAATATATCCAAACTGATATTTGGGTGCGTTTTCAGAAGCAGCGCGGACACCAATGTTATTTTGTATGTGCCGACGATACGCATGGCACACCGATTATGCTTAAGGCTGATCGCGAAGGCATTACGCCGGAAGAGTTGATTGCGCAGGTTGCCGTTGAACATACCCGCGATTTTGCCGAATTTGGCGTGGCGTTTGATAATTATCACAGCACGCATTCGGACGAAAACAAAATTTACTCCACGTTAATATACGAACGTTTGCGCGATGCGGGGCATATTAGCTCTAAAACCATTACCCAGGCCTACGATCCGGTTAAAAACATGTTTTTGCCAGACCGGTTTATTAAAGGTGATTGTCCAAAATGCGGAGCCAAGGAACAATACGGCGATGGTTGCGAGGTGTGCGGGGCGACTTATTCACCTACCGAGTTAAAAAATGCCGTGTCGGCGATCTCTGGTGAAAAGCCCATTGAAAAAGATTCCGTACATTACTTTTTTGATTTGGCCAATTTTAGCGACATGCTGCGCGAATGGACTAACGCCGGACATTTACAAGCGGAAGTCAGCAATAAACTGGCCGAATGGCTGGATGGCGGTTTACAGCAATGGGATATTTCGCGTGATGCGCCGTATTTTGGCTTTGAAATTCCTGATGCGCCAGGCAAATATTTTTATGTGTGGCTGGATGCGCCGATTGGTTACATGGCCAGTTTTAAAAATCTGTGCGATAAGCAAGGTCTTGATTTTAATGAATTCTGGTCAAAAACCAGCGATGCCGAGCTGTACCACTTTATAGGCAAAGATATTATTTATTTCCACGCCTTATTTTGGCCAGCCATGTTAAGTGGCGCGCACTTCCGTACGCCCAGCGCAATTTTTGCACATGGGTTTTTAACCGTTAACGGTGAAAAAATGTCCAAATCGCGCGGCACGTTTATCAAAGCCAGAACCTATTTGGATCATTTAAATCCAGAATATCTGCGCTATTACTTTGCCGCAAAACTCAGTGCTGGTGTAGATGATATTGACTTGAATTTTGATGATTTCAGTCAGCGGGTCAATTCAGACCTGGTGGGTAAAGTGGTTAATATTGCCAGCCGTTGCAGTGGTTTTATCGCTAAACGCTTTGATAATGTGCTATCAAAAAACTGCGTGGAACCCGCTTTGTTTGCGGAGTTTATCAACGCCAGTGAATCCATAGCCGAGTTTTATGAAAACCGCGAATTTGGTAAAGCCATGCGCGAAATCATGGCTTTGGCGGATAAAGCCAATCAGTATATCGACGAGAAAAAACCCTGGTTAATTGCCAAAGAAGAAGGCAAAGATGCACAATTGCATGATGTCTGTTCAATGGGTGTTAACCTGTTTCGAGTGTTAACTTTATATTTAAAACCGGTGCTGCCAGCGTTAGTGACTGAAGCCGAACAGTTTTTAAATATTGACTCGCAAGCCTGGGCGGACAATGTTCAGCCGTTAACTAATCACAAAGTTAACAACTTCAAACCGTTAATGACGCGCGTGGAACCCGATAAAATTGCCGCAATTATCGAGGCATCCAAAGAAAATCTGGAAAAAACCGCCAGCCAACCCGTTGCTAAAAAGTTTGAGCCAATTGCGCCAACCATTGAGTTTGATGACTTTGCCAAACTGGATTTGCGCATAGCAAAAATCATTAAGGCTGATCATGTGGAAGGTGCGGAAAAGTTATTGCAATTAACCGTGGATATTGGCGATGAAACCCGCAACATTTTTGCCGGTATTAAATCAGCCTATGCGCCTGAAGATTTGGAAGGCAAGTTAACTTTAGTAATTGCCAACTTGGCACCGCGCAAAATGCGCTTTGGTGTTTCTGAAGGCATGGTGTTGGCGGCAGGGCCGGGCGGTAAAGATATTTGGGTGTTAAGTCCTGATGCTGGCGCTGTTGCTGGGCTGCGGGTTAAGTAACGGAACTTGTAGTGATTGAAC
>Ga0208264_1000443_pt1 | contig 13212 bp, 11 predicted proteins | sample LakWasMet31_HOW6_2_FD_183873 | JGI IMG/M metagenome (GOLD analysis project Ga0208264, IMG submission 183873) | Freshwater sediment methanotrophic microbial communities from Lake Washington under simulated oxygen tension - Sediment Metagenome... | ecosystem: Environmental > Aquatic > Freshwater >...
GCGCTTCCTTACAGTCATGAACCTCACCACCTGTCACCAAGAAATCAATAGGCAAGCCGCAGGCATCAACAGCCATATGGATCTTAGTTGTATTGCCAGCCACCGACTTCCCGATTGCGGTTTCTTGTCCATGGGCAGCTCCACTGCTATGTTGGTGTGCCTTAACAATACTTCCATCAATAAACTCCCACTCCAAATCGGGGTCGAATACCAGCCTTTTAAAAATAGCCATCAATTTGTTCTTGCGGCACCAGTCATTAAACCGCTTGTAGACGGCGTTCCAATTGCCAAAGGCTATAGGTAAATCCCTCCAAGGAATACCGGATCGTAACCGGTAAAAAATACCCTCAACGGTTAGTCGAAGCATTGGCTTTTCATAGATGCCCATTTCTAGCATAGCCTTCTTAAGTTTTTCCCAAAGTTCATCCGTAAACAGGCATCGTGGCATTGTAAAATAGTCGTTCCGCTGTTGTTGAAATTATATTGATATTGGGCGCTATCCTTAAATTTCAATGTATTACAACAAAACGGCAACAGCCCCTAGTAGTTTGCGAATTTTTGTTTGAATGATCTTTCATCTTAGCGTTCCTTAAATTAAACGAAATGCAGTTTTGCCAGTAAAGTCCGCTCACAAAACCCAGTGATAATGGCCGGAAAATCAGAGTCGTGACGCCAACAAATGGGATAAGATCACGACAACCATCAGCGAAAACAAAAAGTTATCGACAATCCATCCGTAGCAGATGCTAGGATTGAAGTCACCTCAACAAACCCATGAATTCCATTCTGTTTACGCACACATTACGGATTTTCTGAGTTTATTCATCGTCCTACAAACTCTACACATTAAGAATTCCCGTTGACGCTAATATACAATTGTGTTGTAGTATAATACACAAATTTGTACTGTAAGAACACATAATGCATTGCTCCTGGTTAATCCTCATTGTCAGTCTTCCAACCCAAAATGCCGCTGGACGAATGCGTGTCTGGCGGGCGCTCAAGGCATTAGGCTGCGTAGTATTGCGCGATGGCGTATATTTATTGCCGCAACGTGCGGAGTTCCGGCAAACGCTTCAGCTTCAAGCTGAAGAGGTTATCGCCGGAGGGGGAAACGCCCATGTCTTATCGTTAAACAGTGAAGATCAGGCGCAACAAACAATATTCGAAGGCCTATTTGACCGATCCAACGATTACGCAAAGTTGGTCATGGACATCCAACAAGCTGCTGATTCGAATGTTCTGCCGGAAGACAGGGTTAAGCTACAAAAGCAAACCAATAGGCTACGGAAAGAATTCGAAGCGATTGCGCTGGTGGATTTTTTCCCCGACGCAGCACAAGAACAAACGGCATCGGCATTGGAAGACTTGGAACAGGTTGTTAATGAACACCTAGCACCGGATGAGCCGCATGCCGTGCAGCGGCGCATTAAACGGCTTCAGCTTGACGATTATCAAGGCAAAGTTTGGGCGACCCGCCAGCGCCCGTGGATCGATAGGTTGGCCAGCGCCTGGCTGATCCATCGTTTTATTGACCCCACAGCACGCTTTATCTGGCTTACCACTCCCGATGCTTGCCCTGATGAAGCATTGGGCTTCGATTTTGACGGGGCTGTGTTTACCCATGTGGGTGTAAAAGTGACTTTTGAAGTGTTGCTGCTAAGCTTCGGGCTAACTAAAGATGCCGCTTTAAATCGGCTCGGTGCATTAGTGCATTATCTGGATGTGGGGGGTATCCCTGTGCTTGAGGCATCGGGTCTGGAAACCCTTATTAGCGGGATGCGCCAACGCTGGCATAACGACGATGAACTGCTCACCGAAACCGAAAAAGTTTTTGAGGCTTTTTACCAAGCCTTTTCAGGAAACGACTCATGAATAACTTAGCTCCCCTGCAAACAACCCCGCAACCCGTCACCTTGGGACAAGCCTTCTGGTATTGGTTGAAATTGGGCTTCATCAGTTTTGGTGGCCCTGCCGGCCAAATCGCCATCATGCACCAGGATTTGGTCGAGAAAAAACGCTGGATTTCCGAACGCCGTTACCTGCATGCGCTCAACTACTGTATGTTGCTGCCCGGCCCCGAAGCGCAACAGTTGGCGATTTATATCGGCTGGCTAATGCACCGCACTTGGGGTGGCGTGATAGCCGGTAGTCTGTTCGTACTGCCGTCACTCATTATCCTGATTGTCTTAAGCTGGATTTATCTGGCTTTTGGGCATTTACCCGCTGTTGCAGGGGTGCTTTATGGCATCAAACCGGCAGTGACTGCGATTGTCCTGTTCGCCGCTTACCGCATCGGCTCGCGGGCATTGAAAAATTGGCTATTGTGGGCAATGGCGGGCTTGTCATTTGTCGCTATTTTTGTATTCGATACGCCGTTTCCTTTAATTGTTTTAATAGCCGGATTACTAGGCGCTTTGGGCGGCAAGTATGCTCCCCAGAAATTTTCCACCGGCGGTGGACATGGCAACTCAAAACAAAGTTATGGCAAGGCTTTGATCGATGACGACACCCCGATTCCAGAACACGCCAAATTCAACGGCAAACGCTTAGCAAAATTGATAGCGGTCGGCTTAATCCTGTGGGGCGCCGCTATTGGCTTCCTGTGCGCACGTTACGGCTGGAACGGGGCATTGACGCAGATGGGCTGGTTTTTCACCAAGGCGGCGCTGCTCACCTTTGGCGGTGCTTACGCAGTGTTGCCTTATGTCTATCAAGGGGCAGTGGAACATTACCATTGGTTGACTGCCCATCAAATGATCGACGGCTTGGCTTTGGGAGAAACCACACCGGGACCGTTAATTATGGTCGTTACTTATGTCGGCTTCGTGGCCGGTTGGACTAAGGAATTGTTTGGTGACGGTCAGCTTTTTCTTGCCGGGGCTACGGCGGCCTGTGTCGTGACGTACTTTACTTTTTTGCCCAGTTTCCTGTTCATTTTGGCAGGCGGGCCTTTGGTCGAATCCACCCACGGTAATTTGAAATTTACCGCGCCGTTGACCGGCATCACCGCCGCCGTGGTCGGCGTTATACTGAACCTGGCGGCTTTTTTCGCCTATCACGTCTTCTGGCCGCAAGGTTTCACCGGCCGTTTCGACGCGATTGCTGCCTTGATAGGACTTTCCGCGTTGCTGGCTCTATTGCGCTACAAAGCCGGTGTCATCCCAGTGATCGCTGTCTGCGGTGCAGCGGGGTTTTTATTAACTTTCATCAAACCGTGGCTGGCAGCATTGCTATGAACCGTCTGAACTTGTTATCACCATCTTACAGGGGCTTTCAGTACCGTTTTTGTATCGCAACGCATAATAGGGAGCATCGGTGCTTCGAAACACCGGATTCTACCCAAAGGGGCGCAAGCGCAAGCCCCATCCAGGCTAATTACTAAGCCATGTTCGCCAAGCCTGCCACCCTAACATTGACTGCACTGTTGTTTTTGGGGATTGGTTTGGCACCGCTTATGGCCTTGTTGGTATTGAGCCTGAATATTGACGGGGCGTTCGGCCTGGATCGCTTCCAGCATTTGTGGTCATCGCCCAAGCCTTGGCAACTGTTCGGTCACAGCCTGTTGCTTGCCGGGCTGGCTAGTTTGATTGTGATCGTATTGGGCGTGCCGCTCGGCATCCTGTTCGGCAAAACTACGCTTCGCTTGCGCGCTCCGCTTCTGGTGCTTTTTACTTTGCCGCTGTTAATTCCACCGTATTTTCTTAGCTTAGGTTGGTTTTCCCTGTTGGGACGAGAAGGATGGTTGGTTCGGCTTTTCCCAGCGGCTGAAACTGTCGCCAAAAACCTTGCTGATCTATTGTTTGGATTGCCCGGTTGCGTTTTGACACTATCCACGGTGTTCCTGCCTTTGATTATATTGGTCACGGCGATGCTTTTGCAGACAGTCAATCCGCGCATGGAGGAAGCCGCAAGGCTCTATGCGTCTTGGCGCAGAGTACTTTTTTACATCACGCTGCCCGCGATTTTTCCGGGCATTGCGTTCATGACGCTCCTGGTCTTTATGCTGACGCTGGGCGAAGTCACGGTTCCCCTGACGCTTCGCTACGATGCGTATCCCACGGAAATACTGACCCAGTTCGCGGCTTTTTACGATTTCGATAGCGCAACCGCTACCGCATCCCCGCTGGCACTGCTTGCGTTTCTCATGTTGATGACTGAATGGTATGGACGACGATGGGTGATGCCCGATCTTCGTCCATCGGAAGCGTCACTCATGATCCAACCAGGCCTTTCCGTCAAATTTATGATGATTATGGCGGCCGGATTGGCGCTGGTTATGGTGCTGCTGCCGTTAGGTGCCTTGGGGCTTTATGCCACCCTGGATGACTTTAGCGAGGCCTGGACACGCGGATACGATGCCTTATTGCGTAGCCTTTTTTATGCCGCGGTAGGGGCAAGCTTATTGACGGTTACAGGTTTTTTCTTGGGGTTGTTATGGCGGGAGAGAACCTGCTGTTCCGGCATAACCCAATTCACCGCATTGTTGCTGCTGATCCTGCCGGGGACGGTGCTCGGTATCGGCTTGATTCGGCTATGGAACACACCTGAAACTAACTGGATTTACGCTTCTCCGGGGATTCTCATCATAGGTTATGTCATTCAGTATGCCGCATTGCCGAGCGCTGTCCTTCATGCAGTGCTTACACGCCTGCCGCCGTCCCTGGAACAGGCGGCCGCGTTAGCGGGTGCTAGGTGGTGGCGACGGTTATTATCGATTGTCTTGCCCTTAAGCCGACGTGGCCTGTTATTAGCCTGGCTGGTTTCCTACCTGTTTTGTCTGCGCGATACCGGCCTGGCGATGCTGGTTTATCCGCCTGGCGAAGATACGTTGCCGGTACGCATCTACACCCTGATGGCTAACAGCCGCTTTGGTTTGGTGGCGGCGTTGTGTACCTTGCTGATGATCGCGGCATTATTGCCACTGGCAACCATTAAGTTATTCCGTAAACGGAAAGAATCGCCATGATCGCACTCGATTTTACAAACGTTTGGGCATCTTATCGGGGCAAACCGGCGGTGCAGGATTTTTCACTACACCTAAAACCCGGAGAGCGTCTGGTGCTGCTGGGTCCGTCCGGTTGTGGCAAGACCACGGTACTTCGGCTTGCGGCGGGTTTCCTGGCGCCCGACCGAGGCACTGTCATCTTAGATGATAAGACTGCGGCGATAGACGGTCGCCTCGTTTTAGAACCCGAACAGCGGGGACTTGGCATGGTGTTTCAGGACTTTGCGCTATGGCCGCATCTCTCGGTACACGACCATTTGGCATTCGGCTTAAAGGCGCGGGGTGTTGAAAAGGCGGAGCGAGAACGGCGTATTGCGGAAACTCTGCGCCTGGTGCGCTTGGATTCAAAAGTGGGCGCTCGTCCAGGCGAGCTATCCGGCGGCCAACAGCAGCGCGTTGCCCTAGCCCGCGCGCTGGTTACGGAACCTAATCTGCTATTGATGGATGAGCCGTTGTCCAGCCTGGATTTCGAACTGGGTCTTGAACTGCGCCGCGAGATTCTGGCGCTACAGGAAAGGCTCGGATTTACCTTGCTTTATGTCACCCACAATCTGGACGAGGCCTTTGCTATGGCTCAGCGTATCGTGGTGATGCGGGAAGGTGCTATCGCCAGCATGGGATCGATGCAGGAAATCAAGGCCTCGATGCAGAGTTTACTAATGTCCGCAGAATAGCAACTCGGCGGATCGATATGACCGGATGCACACCGGTTTAATTATTGAGGCTTACGCCTCGTTTATCAAAGGAGTCTGATTATGTTGAATCACAATCTTAGTATTTACCTTTTCGCCATTCTGCTGGGATTCGCTTCCCAAGTGACTTTTGCCCAGGAACAGCGCTTTAACTTCGACCAGACGGCTGCCAGTAAACTTCCGTCAGACTGGGTCGTTGCGGCCACCCATCACGATGGCCCATTGGCCGAGTGGCAAGTCAAGACCGATCCCGCCGCGATCAGTGCACCCCAAGTGCTTGCCATCACCCGTATCCAGAACAACTCAGGGGATGTTTTCAACCTGTGCTGGACACAGCAAGTGCCGTTTCAGGACGGCTCCATCGAAGTGAACGTGCGTGCCGACAGCGGCAAGGAAGACCAGGGCGGCGGCCTGATCTGGCGAGCACAGGACGCCGATAATTATTACGTCGCTCGCTATAACCCGCTGGAAAACAATCTTCGCTTGTATTTCGTCAAGGGGGGATGGCGTGCGCAACTGGCCACTGCTAATGTCTCCGGCATAAAATCCGACGAATGGTTCCGTCTGAAAATCGTCCATCAGGGCGAGCAAATGACGGTCTATCTCAATGGCAAGCAATATTTACAGGCGACCGATAGTCACTTCCTGAAAGCGGGAGGGATTGGATTCTGGAGCAAGGCAGATGCGGCCAGTTCCTTTGATGATCTGGTGGTGACCACCCCGTAACGAATGCGTTGCTTGGCGCCAAAATCTATAGGCGGGGTTTTGCCGTTGCTTCTGACTGGATCGGCTACTGTATTATGGGCTGGTCCGCCTTTTGTCACCCACGACCCCGACCCGCCGGAACCTGGGCAGTGGGAGATTAACCTGCCTTGGTCGATGGAACGCAACCGAAATGGTTCTGCGAGCGGAGAATGGGTGCGGGTGGACATTAACTACGGTTACGACGCTTACACCCAGCTCAGCATCGAAATGCCCATGCCTTACAAGTTTCCAGCTGGCGGTGGATTGCATTTTGGCGCGGGTTACGTGCTATTGGAATACAAACGGCGTTTCGGCACAGATGCCGGAGTAGGTTATTTTGGCTTCAATCCCGAACTTACTTTACCCACAGGAGATGCGACCAGAGGGCTGGGTGCGGGGCGAGCAACGCTGCAATTACCGCTATTGTATCAAAAGCAACGGGGTGACACCGTGGTTTACGGCGATGCCCGCTACAAGTGGCATGCCGGTTAAGCAGGCAAGAGTTACTGGTTTTTCGGCTTAGCTTTCGAACATGCCGTGGACGGACGATTCAAAGCGGGTGCGGAAGCGTTTCTCACTTCGCCTTCGTCTTCAGATGGGCAAACCAATGCCGGATTCAATGCAGGTGGAAAGTGGCTTCTGGCACCGGGGCGAGTGTTGATGTTTTCCGCTGGTCGCTCGTTCCGGAATGAGCCGGAACTGACGCTGTTTGTAGGATTAAAACTGTTGTTTTTACCATAACCCAGAAAGGAGACTGAGATGAAGAAACAAACATAAAAATGAAACGCCAGCAAACAACACCATCCGCAAACGCGAACTCACGCCTTTGAATGGAAACCCTGATCTGCCTGATATCGCAATCCGGACAAATCCTGAAGATGGCGCTCCGCGTATGCGCAACCGTAAGATTATTTTTTAGAGACTATAGCAATGAAAATCAACCTAATGACAACCAGAGCCTTTGCCCTGGCGAGTTTTGTGCTGGTGGCAACCCCATCCGCGCATAGCGCTGAGGCCGTTAGAGCCTACGTCACCAATTTTGGCGGCGATGGCATATCGGTCGTTGACCCCATTAACCGGGAACTCGTGACCCAAATTAAAACGGGATCCAAACCGCATGGCGTCGCCATTGCCGCAAACGGTGAGTTTGTTGTCGTATCCAACGAAGGTGATGGCACACTCAGTTTCGTGGATCCGCATTCAAACGCTGTCACCCATACCGTGCCCGTAGGCAAATCGCCGCATCAAGTCGCCATCAGTCCGGATTCTGCCACGGTGCTCGTCACGTTGAATGCCGAAGACAAGATTGCTGTTGTCGATGTTGCCACAAAAAACCTCACTCGCACGATACCAGTACCGGCAGCTCCTCATATTGTGATGTATAGTCCGGATGGTACAACCATTTATGTGACCGGTGAACGCGCCATGGCATTGACCGCGCTGTCTGCGAGCACCTTTGAAAAACAGGCCTCTGCCGACCTTATGGCTTGGCCGCGAGTATTTTCTGTTAGTAACGACAATCGCCGAATCTACCAAACAGTGCGCTGGTTTAATGGCGCGTTGATCATTGATGCCGACACCATGAAAGTGGTCGATCGCATCGCTCTTGGCGAAAAAAAATTCGCTACGGATGGTAAGGATGCGCACCATCCAGCCTTGACGCCTGACGGCAGTCAGTTGTGGATTGGAACGCAGTGGGATAATTCGGTTTCAATCATTGATCTTAAAAAACCGGAACGTGTGCGCAAGGTTAGTACGGGTAAGGATCCGAATTGGACCGGCTTTACCCCTGACGGGACGCTGGCGGTGATCAGTGATACAGCAAGCAATGATGTCACTATTATCGACACTCGAAAACGCAAGGTTAAAGGTCATGTGGCAGTGGGTACTCAGCCCAAACGTCTCGCTGTTGGACTTGTAATACAATAGGCTAACGCCGTTTCGAACCCGGCAGTTGCTGGAATAGCCTGTCGGGTTACGATTCTCTTCAGGAGGCAACGATGAAAATACAAACATATGGCTGGATAGCCGTTTTACTTGGCCTGTTAGGCTGTTTTGCGGCCGCGAGCGCGAAGGAAACTACGGTAGTGGTTTACGTCAGCGAGGATCAGGTGTTTTCGGAACCGATCCTCAAGGATTTCGAGCGCGACACCGGTATTCGCGTCAAGGCCGTATACGACACCGAGGAAACCAAGGGTACCGGCGTCATGAACCGGTTGATCGCCGAAAAGAATAATCCGCAAGCCGACGTTTACTGGGCGAACGAGCCGATTCGTGCTGAAGTGCTGAAGCAACGGGCGATTTCGGCGGCCTACCGGTCTCCCAATAGCGAAGGTATTCCGGTGGCTTTCAAGGATTCGGAAAGCTACTGGACCGGATTTTCGGCTAGGGCACGGGTATTCATAATCAACAGCAAGGCTGGCGTCAAACCCGAGGGTCTTAATGCCTATGTCGATCCCAAGTTAGCGGGCAAAGGCATTATCGCCAATCCGCTGTTTGGCACGACCGCCACTCATGTCGCGGCACTGTTTACAGTCTGGGGCGATGAACGGGCCAAACAGTTTATGGACGCGCTCAAGCACAACGGCACCAAGCTGGCTTCCAGCAACGGCGAAAGCGCCGATCTGGTGGCGGCAGGCGAATTCGATTTTGCGCTGGTGGACAGCGACGATGCGGTCAACCGCATCCGCCAAGGTAAAGCAGTGGAGATGGTCTGCCCAGATCAAGGCGAAAAACAGCTTGGCTGCTTGATTCTGCCCAATGCCGCTGTGCTGATCCGCAACTCGCCGCATCCCGATGCGGGGCGCAAGCTGATTGATTATTTACTGTCAAAGGAGACCGAACGCAAGCTGGCCTTCGCCGACTGCGCGCAAATTCCGCTGCGTAGCGGCATAGATACGCCGCCCGATGTCCCGAAAATAGAACGGCTGACCACCATGCAAGTTGAGTACGGGGCGGTGGCAAGTAAGCTCCAGGCTATCCAGCCCTGGCTAAAGCAATGGTGACCAGCTTCGGCTGCAACATTCGCAATCATTTCGCTATATCCCTAAAAACACCTACAGGAGAAATACATTATGTCTGAAATCACTCGGCGGGAATTCCTCGCTACCGCTGCCACAGGCGTTACCGTGGCAGCGCTAAATCCCCAAACACTATTTGCCAACCCTTCAAAGGAGACGACGATGACCCAAAACATCCCCAGTGCATTTGCCGCCAACCATGAATTGAAACCGCTTCCTTTCGACCCCGCCAAGCTCGACGGCCTGTCTGAAAAATTAATCAAATCCCATTGGGAAAACAACTACGGAGGGTCCGTCAAAGCGCTGAATACTGTCAAACAACGATTGGCTGGCCTATTGGACGATGACGACGCGCCGCCCTTTATCTATAACGATCTTAAACGGGAGCACCTTATGCGCACCGGTTCGGTGATCTTGCATGAATTGTATTTTGGTAATTTAGGCGGTAACGGCAAACCCGAGGCCGCATTCAACAAACTGTTGTCGGACGCATTCGGCTCGGTCAATACCTGGGAGAAGGAATTCAAACGCATGGGCGCAGGACTTGGCGGTGGTTCGGGCTGGGTGACGCTTGGCTACAATTTGCACAGCGGCCTGCTGGAAAATTACTGGCAATGGGATCATTTACATGCGCCCAGTGCGACACTGCCAATCCTGGTGCTGGATATGTATGAGCATTCATACCAGATGGATTATGGCGCAAAAGCCCCTGCTTACCTGGATGCTTTTTTCAAGAATATTCACTGGGAAACTGTAGCTATACGTTTGGACAACGCCGTTAAGTCGCGTTCTTTATGGCTAGTAGGTAATGCGCGATGAAATGGATTACCCGTGAACGCCCCAAGATCGACCGTATCGCTTGCCCTTGGCTGATCGAACGGTTTATTGATAAAGACGCAGAATTCCTCTATGTGCCTGCGACTGAGGTATTCAAGGTAGCGGAGGAAATCGGCGCTATCCCCTACGATATTCCAGGAGCCGAACTGTCCCATGTCGGCGACCTGTGCAGCTTCGACGGTTTCCTGCTGAAATATGGCCTAACCGATCCCGCGCTCCAGCAACTGGCCGCCATTGTCCGAGGTGCCGATACGTCAAAATTAGATTTGACCCCCCAATCCGCCGGTTTATATGCCGTGTCATTGGGCTTGTCCCAAAACTACGCGGATGACCATGATATGCTTAAGCACGGCATGGTGCTATACGATGCCCTGTACAGTTGGTGCAAGTCTTGCCAGCATGAAAGCCATAACTGGCCACCGGATAGATAGCAGCTTAACAGATTTATTACATGAAATATGATAATGATTTAGAAATCAAACTTGATAAACCTTTATTGGCGCGGGGCTGAAAAATATTGAATCACTGAACGACCACTATTAAAAGTTAACCAGCCCTTCAATTAAAACTGGCGTAGGTCTCTTGATGGCCGATTGAGTGAGGTCGCCAATGGCTGCTTGGTAGCCCTCCAGTTCGAAGAATTTAAATTTGGCTGACTGGCCGATTTGCTATAAAAATAGGCGGCTTTTTGACTGGAATATTCAGTTTGCAAAAGACTGCAGGAATTTTCGGCGGTTTGGGCTTACACCTCTTGCCAGTTGAATTTCATTGGGAGCGTCGGCAAACTGACCATACTGAGCCATCTATTCTACGGTTAAAAATCAACGGTCATTCATATGCTCCAGACCTGCGGTAAAATTGAATGTAATAGAAAGCTGCAGGTGTCTACAATATTATAAGATTGTGGACAGGGTAAATTATATGAAATAAGCTGTCTATAAAATCGTTTTTCGCCCACTTAATAGACATCCAGTCCATTAATCGATTTAGGAGACAATTTAGACAATGAGACTCTTTGGTTATGCCCGTGTTTCCACGAGCCAACAATCTCTTGATATTCAGATCAAGGCTCTTTAAAGAAGCTGGGGTCACACCAAGTCGCATATTTACCGATAAGGTCTCCGGCTGTGATGTACATCGGGATGGGCTTAGTCTGTTACGAGTTAAAGTCGAAGAAAACGATGTGATCCTGGTCAAAAAACTGGATCGCTTAGGACGGGATACGGCGGACATGATCGCGTTGATCAAAGAGTTCGATAACATCGGCGTTGCCATCCGCTTTTTGGATGACGGCATCAGCACCGAAGGCACGATGGGTAAAATGGTCGTCACCATCCTATCTGCGGTCGCCCAGGCGGAACGTCTACGAATCCTTGATCGCACCAATGAAGGCCGCATCGAGGCCAAAGCCAAAGGAGTGAAGTTCGGTCGCAAACGCACTATCGATGCGGAAAAACTACGGACATTACACAAGAATGGCCTAGGTGCTACCGATATTGCCAAGCAAATGGGAATCGGTCGGTCAACCGTTTACAAATTGCTGAATGAAACGGGCGAGTCAGGTTATTCTTGAAATTTACATTGTTGCGTAGGAATACTTTGATGGCTACTCCTTACAACATCAAATCAGTCTCATTTATAAACATTAAAACGAAATAGTCGATAATTGCAATATTATACAACAACTTATAAAAATTATTATCGCCATTTTTAAAATCGATATTTCCTCTGTAAGCCGCTTTTAGCAAGCCCTACAGAGGTGTCGCATGACAAACCGTCTTTTGGTAATTTAACCCTATATCCCTTATTAAGGAGATAATAGAGAAACGGAATCAATGGGAATTGGCATTAAATTACCAATTCCGCAATACATTTTGGACATATACTTTGGAGCTGAGCAGTTGTATCCCATGACAAAGGAACTAAAAATTACCATTGGTAGTTATAGTGATAAAGGCATCAAGGCCGACAATGAAGACTTTTTCGGTGCCTTAGTTCCAATAGAGCCCCAACTCACTCTTAAAGGCATTACAGCTGCTATTTCCGATGGAATGAGTGGCAGCGAAGCGGGTAAAGTCGCTAGCCACTGTTGCATTGTTGCCTTCCTGGAAGACTACTACAGTACGCCAGACTCTTGGTCCGTCATGCACTCCGGTCAAAAAATTCTTTCTGCAACAAATTCCTGGTTGCACAGCCAGGGTCAGGTTCGCTATTCGTCAGTCAAGGGCATGGTCAGCACATTAAGTGTGTTAATCATCAAGTCAAACACGGCCCATATCTTCCATGTGGGTGACTCCCGCATTTATTTACTTCGACAAAATACTTTAGAGCAACTAACCAGAGATCATCGGTTGTGGGTTTCTAAAGAGAAGAGCTATTTAAATCGGGCAATGGGTATAGAGCCTCATTTGGAAGTTGATTACAAGAGCATATCGATATTTCCTGATGATCGTTTCTTATTAACTACAGATGGACTGCATGATTTTATAGACTCCAAAATATTGAAAAATTTGTTATCTAGTCACCACGATCTCAATTACATAGCAGAAAGTCTGGTACGAACCGCTATGGATAACAATAGCGATGATAATCTTACCTGTCAGATCATTCATATCGATAGCTTACCTCAGTTGCAAGAAGATGAGGTATTACGTAGTCATGCGCATTTATCTTTTCCCCCGCCATTAGATAGAGGGATGGTACTGGATGGATTTCGAATTGAATCCGAATTGCACGCTAGCAAGCGTACCCAAATATACAAAGCTTACGACACGTTGCATGACTGTGTGGTGATCTTAAAAACACCCTCTGTGCTATATAGTGATGACACCCACTATATCGAACATTTTTTGCAGGAAGAATGGGCGGGCAAGCGCATAAATCATCAGAATGTTTTAGAAATACTGGAATC